>Ga0315276_10002017_pt1 | contig 18452 bp, 16 predicted proteins | sample YL17G05_0_MG_FD_204542 | JGI IMG/M metagenome (GOLD analysis project Ga0315276, IMG submission 204542) | Sediment microbial communities from Yellowstone Lake, YNP, Wyoming, USA - YL17G05_0 | ecosystem: Environmental > Aquatic > Freshwater > Lake > Sediment | place: USA: Wyoming | collected... | reverse complement strand
ACAGGGAACACGAAGACCCTGAAAAAATAGCAGCAGAAATAGTAAAAGGCAACTATCTTCTGGAGATACTTGCTCCTGTTTTTGGACAAATCATAAAAACATCCTATCGTTTTCAGGCTCATACTAATGGCTTGTTGACCACCGTTGCCCTTTTACGATATAAAACCGACAAAGGCGAATATCCGCAAAATCTCGATGAGCTTGTGGCAGCCGGATATCTAAATGAATTGCCGATAGATCCGTTTAGCGGCGGACCATTGGTTTATAAACGCGTCAACAGTGATTTTATACTATACAGTTTCGCTGAGGATTACGACGATGATAATGGAAGCCACGACCTAAAATTATCAAAAGATGGTGACGGAGATTATGTCTTCTGGCCTGTTGAACTGCGCCAAAAAGAATAGGGCAAACCAAAATGATTTACGAGGACCTTAAAGGCAAAAAGGTTTTAGTTACCGGCTCAAGCAGCGGTATCGGACAGGCAACGGCTGTTATGTTCGGTAAGCAGGGCTGCTTCGTCGGAGTTCATTACTTCCAGACGAAAAAGGGGGGCGAACAAACCCTTCAGCAGGTCAAAAAAAATAGCGATGGCGTCCTGCTTTGTGCAGATATGCGAGATGAATGTCAGGTAAACCAAATGGTCGAGCAGTTTGCGCGGGCCGCCGGCGGCATCGACATCCTCATCAATAATGCCGGCTCGCTCATCGACCGTCAGCCCTTCGAAACCGCAACTCTCGGTTATCACGAAGATGTATTCGCCACCAATGTCCGCAGCATTTTTCTGGCGACAAGGGCGGCATTGCCGTATCTGAAAAAGGCCAAAGGCAATATCGTAAACGTAGGCTCAATCGCAGGCCATCACGGCGGGGCCGATGGCTCCGGTATCTACGCAGGTGCAAAGGCGGCTGTTGCCACTGAAACTATCGCTATGGCCAAAGAATTCGCCCGCTACGGCATCAGGGTCAATAGCGTCATTCCCGGACTAATTGAAACAAGGTTCCACGAAAGGTTCAGCACCCCCGAACGCAGGAAAGATGTTGCTAAACAAACCCCTCTCGGCAGAAATGGCACCGCAGAGGACGTAGCTAAAGCAATATTGTTCCTTGCAAGCGATGCCGCATCCTTTATCACAGGCGAATATATCGCCGTAAATGGCGGCTTGTATATGAGGGCCTGAAAAACATCTTGCATTTTGCGCAATTTTTTGTTATAAGGGCGTTTTTGCTATACGACAAATCAGAAAAATAAAGAACGAAACGGATTCTAAATGCAATCTTACGCACGGATGCAGACTAACGGCGGTCGCAGTCGCAAAACACTGCAAATCGAGACCTTCCTGAAAAGTGGTAAAACACGCGCGGGAACCCCAAAAAAACAATGGGTAATCCACCCGCCGCACCCTGATGCAGATGAATTTGCCAGATCACTGAAAATCTCGCCTCTTTTGGCACAGGTTTTAATCAATCGCGGAATAACCGATGTCCACACCGGTTCCGTTTTTCTAAGGCCGAAACTGAACGACCTTATCGGCCCGGAGCTGATGCCGGGTGTCAAACCAGCAGTCAGCCGAATAAAAAAGGCCGTCAAAAACAGGGAAAGAATCACCATTTATGGCGACTATGATGTAGACGGGATTACGGGAGCGGCAATTCTCTGGCAGATTCTGACGCTGCTCGGTGCCGATGTAAATTTCTATATACCGCACCGTATCGATGAAGGTTACGGCCTGAACGAAGAAGCTGTCCAGACACTGGCGCAGGCCGGCACCAAACTTTTAATCACCGTTGATTGCGGTATCACCGCAGTTAAATCGGCCCAGCTCGCCGGGCAATTAGGCCTCGACCTGATAATAACCGACCACCACACACCTGACCCCGAATTGCCGAAAGCCGTCGCCGTTGTCCATCCTGCGATGGATAAATCCTACCCCAACCAGGACTCATCCGGCTCAATGGTCGCCTTTAAGCTGGCCTGGGCAATAGCTAATGAATTCACTGCCTCCTCTCGTTTTACTTCACAAAATCGAAGCAGCGGAGGAAAGCTCGAACCGAAACTGCGCGAATTTATGCTCAACGCGACTTCTCTGGCGGCTATGGGCACCATCGCCGATGTCGTAGACCTGCGGGGCGAGAATAGGATTCTGACAAGCTATGGACTCAAATCCTTGCCGCAGTGCAAACTCTCCGGCGTTCAGGCCCTCATCGAATCGGCCGGCCTGACGGGACAGGGGCTCGATAGTTTTCGCATCGGTTTTAACCTTGCACCAATGCTTAATGCTGCAGGGCGGATGGGACACGCACGATTGGCTGTGGAGCTTTTAATAAACGACAGCCCCGTTCGCTCGACGGAAATAGCCCAATATCTTAAAGAGCAAAACGGTCAGCGGCGCCAGTGCGAGCGAAAGATATTTGAGCAGGCCTGTGAAAAAATAGTCAAGGAAGGCCTGGACCACCCCGACCAGGTGAGCTTTGTCCTCGCAGGCCAAACATGGCACACCGGCGTAATAGGCATCGTGGCATCGAGAATTGTCGACATTTATCATCGTCCGACAATTATGATTAATATAGGAGGCGCCGAAAACGGCATCGCCCAGGGTTCCGCTCGCTCGATAGACGGCTTCTGTTTGCTCAGCGCAATCAGGGCCTGTTCGCACCATTTGGTTCATTTCGGCGGCCACAAAATGGCTGCAGGTATAACCATCGAAACCAAAAAAATCGACCGGTTCGCAGCCGATTTTGAGGCCTACACAAAACAGCACCTCAGCAAAAACGATTGTGCCGCAAAACTCCACATTGATGCAGAGGCCTCGTTGAGCGAATTTAGAAAAGAAACCGTCGCCGAGCTACAGATGCTCGGCCCTTATGGCCGGGGCAATCCCAGCCCGGTCTTCACAACAAAAGGCGTTCGTCTTGCCTCTCCCCCGAAAATTTGCGGCGCAAAGGGTAATCACCTGCAGCTTGCAATAACAGACAATACAAATGCCGTCCGGTGCATCGGTTTCGGGATGGGAAAATTAGAAAAAAAATTGCTTGAGCACGAGTTCTTCGATGTCGCTTATCAGCCGCAGCTCAATACCTATAACGGCTCCTGCAACGTCGAGTTTGTCCTCACAGATGTCCGGCTGGAGTAAGCTGCAGGAATCAAAACATACCTTTAAAGGTTCGGGTCCTGGGTTTTTCCAGTGTCGATTACTACTTTGTCGATTTTGAACTGGCCCAGAGTAGCTGCCAAATTGAGAAAGTCTGCCGGCTCACCATTGCCTATAGCTAATGCGATATGGCCCGCGTCGAATCCTTTCGGTGCCCTCGTTGCGTCAAGCCCAATCCACTTATCACCGACGTATGCCTCCACCCACGCATGACCGCCAAAGACGTTTTCTTTATTGCCAAAAGTCTTCGTGTAAACAAGTCCCGTAACCATCCTCGCCGGTATCCCAACTGCGCGGCACATCGCTGCCGTCAGCACGGCAAACTCGGTGCAGTCACCGGCCTTGCTGGCCGCAACCTCTGCTGCTGATGCGTAACCAACCGACAAACTCTTGTTCTCGATGTATCCGGACACAAACGATTCAATCTTTTTGACTGCCTCCGCTGCGTCTTTGGTCTCACCAACCGCACGTTTGGCAAGCTCGATTATCTCATTGTAGTCGCTCTGCACAAATCTTGTAGGCTTCATTGCCTCTAATGTATTGCCGTCCTTGCCTTCATATGGGAACTTCGCCCCTGCCGGTGCATCTGCAGGCCTGACAGTCACGATTACTCCGCCTTCCTTGAGCTGCTCCACACTTTGGTTATCGCTGGATGGTATCATCAGTTTCGTCGATTGGCCGCTCGGCTTAAGGTAATAGGCAGCCGATTTTGCCGATTCAATGTTATTTAACGGCTCCGGGCTGGCCAAAAACATCTTGTCAACCAATTCCAGCACATCATTCTCGCTGAGTGCAAATTCCTTGGTGCAGGCAATCATCTCCATTTGTTGCGTCCCCATCATAGGCATAACGCTCTTTTGCATACAAAGGTCCTTATCAACATAATTGGTGCTGGAAATTTCACCGCCCTCCGGTGTTTTCACGATAGTTTTCACCTCCGTCAAAGCCGCGACGCGTCCCAGCAGGTCAACATTTTGTTTCGGCCCAATATGTATTTTGGCCTCGATAGCCTGCAGGCCGCCCGGATTGAATATCTTGACATCATACTCCAAACCTTCCTTAAGACCTTTCTCAAGCTGCAGCAAACGCAGGCCCTCATCCATCAACGCACCGCTCGGCCATCCGGTTGTCTTCTTTTGCTCTCTTCCCATCGAAGTGGCTGTCACATCCATTATCCACTGCGCATCCACTGTCCCCGAGATGCTTACCGCCGCCCCACCGGAATTCTGCACAACCTTAAAACCTAATGGCTTGCCGTCGGTCGTTTCAATGCTGGTTTCAGTCGTAACCACCTTTGTTGGAACATCCGCCCGGTTCACCTGAATGCTCACCTCTTGATTGGTGGTCACTTTTTCAGCAGCCGTGACACGGCTTCGTATTGCATGGCCGATCTTCTTGCCATCCATAAATACGGCGTAATACTCGGTTTCCTCCGACTTGGCACTGCTCACGCAGGTTGCTGCTAACACTAAGCAAACAGCAAAAATACACCTAATTTTCATAATTTAACCCCTTTCGCTCTTCTTGATTTTCAAAAAACACGCCTGACTATTATAAACATAAAGCTTTGAATTTTCATCGCAATTTTGTCTCCGTCGGCTAAAATATACGTAAATTCTTTGCGATGTAACGTTATGATTTTTGATGAGCTGATAAAACTCGTTTCTTCAAATAAGGCGCCTGATATTCGCGTTGATTCGCGTCTTGTCAAAGCCGGTGACATTTTTGTAGCCGTCGAAGGTGCAGTATGTGATGGCCACGACTTCATCAACCAGGCCCTCGCGAACGGTGCTAAATACATCGTTTGCCAGAAGCCTTGCCCTCACAAAGGTTTGGAAGTAATCTCCGTCGATGATTCCGCAAGAGCAGCAGCGATTCTGGCACAGGCAAGTATGGGTAATCCCGCCTCAAAACTGACTAATCTCGCCGTTACCGGAACAAACGGCAAGACCACCGTTGCTTTTCTTGTTCGCTCTTGCATACAAAATGCAGGCCAAAAATGCGGCCTCATCGGCACTATTCTTTATGATACTGGAGCGAAAACCTTCGAGGCGCCCCTGACGACGCCTGACTGTCTCACCATCGCCGAAAGACAGGCGCAGATGCTCTCCGCCGGCGCAAAATTTATGGTCATCGAAGCCAGCAGCCACGCCCTCGCTCAAAACCGCCTGGCAGCTATTGATTTTAAGGCCGCCGCCTTTACCAACCTTACAGGCGACCATCTCGATTACCACAAGACCAAAGAAGAATATCTTGCAGCCAAAACAAAACTTTTTGCCGCTCTTTCGCCCAAAGCTGCAGCCATCTTGAATAAACAATCTCCCGAAGCGGAACAAGTAGCTGAAAAGACAAAAGCCGAAATCTTATGGTACGCAATTGACGAACCCGCCGATATTACCGCCCGCGTCGAATCGATAGACGTGAATTCGACGGTTTTCACATTGGAATATGCCGGCCAATCGTTCCCCGTCAAAACTCCTCTGCTGGGTCTGCATAATGTCAGCAACCACCTCGCAGCGGCAGGACTGTGCCTCGCCGCAGGATTTGATTTAGAAACGATAGCAGACGGCCTTTCAGCTCTGCAGGGTGTGCCGGGCCGATTGGAGAAAGTCGGTTGGAATGGCAACTTTACTGTCCTGGTTGATTACGCACATACCGACGACGCCTTAAAAAATGTCCTCTCAACACTAAAACCGCTGTGCAAAGGCAGTTTGAGGGTCGTTTTCGGCTGTGGCGGGGACAGGGACAGAACCAAACGCCCGCGAATGGCTAATGTCGTTGAACAATTAGCCGACTTTGTAATTGTAACCAGCGATAATCCCCGGACCGAAAAACCGCAGGCCATCTTGGATGAAATCGTCGCAGGCTTCAAAAATCCACGCTCACCGAAAATTACTGTTGAACCAGACAGGGGGAAAGCCATTGCCCTGTCTGTAAAAACCGCCGGCAAAGATGACATTATCCTCATCGCAGGCAAAGGTCACGAAGACTATCAAATAATCGGCAAACAAAAATTCGATTTCTCCGATAAGGCAGTCGCCTTGGAGTGTTTGGCAAAAAGAAAATGAAAAAATTCTCAACCAAAGACCTCGCCCAGATAATAAAGGCACACCCTGCGGAGGATTCAAGCCGCACTCTGCGAGCCGCCAGTTGCGGTTCTTTTATACGCGTAAGCACCGATTCCCGAGCTATCAAAATCGGCGATTGTTTCTTCGCCCTCACCGGCGATAATTTCGACGGCCACAACTTCATTGACGATGCCTTCGCCAAAGGCGCCGTTTGCGCAGTCGTCAGCAGGGATATTGAGTCCGTCGGTAATTGCTTATTGAAGGTACCCGATACCGTAAAGGCCCTCGGCGACTTCGCCGCCGAATATCGCCGATTAATGAATTTCAAGGTTGTTGCAATCACCGGCTCCGTTGGCAAGACCACCGTAAGACAAATCGTCTACCACGTCTTAAGTCAGCGCTATCGTGTATATCAATCGCCGAAAAATTTTAATAATCAGATCGGCGTGCCTTTGACGCTGCTCGGCTCCGACTCAAAGCACGAAATTGTCATCACCGAGCTCGGAACCAACCACCCCGGCGAAATCGCTTATCTGACCGCCATTGCCCAGCCGGATATCGCCGTTGTTACTAATGTATGCCCAGCTCACTTGGAGGGCTTCGGCAGCGTCGATGCTATCGCAAAGGAAAAACTGTCCATTTCACAAGGACTTTCATCTGATGGCGCCTTGATAATCAACTCTGCCATCACACCGCCCGCAGGGCTCTCGACCAAAATCCTGACCTTCGGTCAATCAGATACCTCCGACTTCCGTGCCAAAAACATCTCCTTTGAGGAGGCTGGCAGTCGATTTGTTATCGATGGAGTAGAGATTTCTCTGCCGCTGGCCGGCCCCGGAAATGTCGAAAATGCACTTGCCGCATGGGCTGTTTGCAGCCGGTTTGGCATAACTATCAGCGATTTTGCTCAGGCAGCAAAGACTTTATCGGCCGTTCCTATGCGGGCTGAATTCCTGCAAATCGGAACCCTGACTGTATTAAATGATTGTTATAACGCAAACCCTGCCTCGATGAAAAACGCCCTCGATATATTGATTGGCCTTGTCTTAAAAGAAAAACGCCGGGCGGTTTTTATCTGTGGTGATATGGCTGAGTTGGGACAGCAAACGCAGGATTTGCACGCCGACCTTGGCGCCGCCGTTGCCCGGGCCGAAGTTCAGCTTCTGCTGACCGTTGGCGATTCCGCGAAAATCGTAGCACAGGCTGCGAAAGACGCCGCAAAATACGACTTGCAGACAAAATCTTTCACGGACGTCCTTTCGGCTTGCAATAATCTCATAAAATTTATAAAAGATTACGATATAGTATTGGTCAAAGGCTCCAGAATTAACAAACTGGAATTGACCGTCGAAAAATTAAAAGAACTTTTCTCGTAAGGTCGTTTCGCCGGGCCTTAAGCGAAATACGTAAATACGGGATATGAGATAGATATAATATGATATACCATTTGTTGTGGCATTTCCGTGACGTCTTTACTCACAAGCTGGGATTCTACGCCTATCAGGAGGTAATGTTTCGTTCCGTAGCTGCCGTTTTAACCAGTCTCTTCATCGCACTCTTGCTCGGCCCTTCCGTCATTCGTTTCCTGATGCGCAAAAAAATCGGCGACCGCCCCGAATTTCATCACGCCGCCCTCAATGAGCTGACCAAAGAAAAGGCCAACACCCCTACAATGGGCGGTCTGATTATCATCCTTGCCAGTTTGGTGACGACCTTGCTCTGGGCAAAGCTGAACAACCCCTTTGTTCAAAAGGCAGTTGTTTTAGTGATAATGTTCGGTGCTCTCGGCGGCATCGATGACTGGCTCAAGCTCACAGCCGATATAAAACATCGAAGCAGGGACGGACTAAAACCGTGGGAAAAACTCCTTTTCCAGTTTGGCTTCGCCGTACTGATAGCCTCCTTCTTGTACAGAGACTTTGCCAATATTGCCGATGGCAAACTGTTCTGGTTGCCGTTCTACAAACACGGCCTGCCCTTGGCCAGCGGGATGTTTGTGTTGATAGCGATTTTTTACATATCTGCAACCAGTAATGCCGTCAATCTGACCGATGGTATGGATGGTCTGGCTGCCGGCTGCGTCGGTATGGTTTCTCTTGTCCTGGTGCTGCTTTGCTATGTCGCTTCCGAAACGATGACGCGAACGAACCCCGTCACATGGTCCAGCTATCTACTGCTCCCAGCCATCCCTCAGGCCGGTGAGCTGAGCATCTTTTACTCGGCAGTTTTAGGGGCCGTCCTCGGCTTCTTGTGGTTCAACTGTCATCCCGCCCAGACCTTTATGGGTGATGTTGGTTCCCTGCCGTTGGGTGCGGCAATGGGCTATGGTGCACTTGTAACAAGAAATGAAATCCTGCTTTTAATTATTGGCGGTGTATTTGTGATCGAATTGTTTAGCGTCGTTCTTCAGGTTGGTTACTTCAAATACACCGGCGGAAAACGGCTCTTCAGGTGTGCACCCATCCACCATCATTTTCACCTCAGCGGCTGGTCTGAGCCGCAGGTGGTTGTGCGATTCTGGCTCCTCGCCGCCGCCTTTGCCGCCATCGCCCTCGCAACCCTCAAAATCCGCTGAAAAGCAACTGTTGACAAAATTTATTCTTCACTCATATAATGCGCTCATTGATAGAACGAGTGTCTCTATGCCGGAGGCCGAAAATGAAAGATAGTATCAAAGTTTCCAATCATTTCAGAAAAGAGCTTAAGCAGGAACTTCAAATCTGGCAGTCCGATGGCATCATCACCCCCGACCAGTCAGCGGCAATAAATCAAAGATACATGCTCGACCAGACAGCATGGGAATCCAGAAATATAGTGCTGTCTGCCATATACATAATTGGAGTTGTTTTGGTTGCTGCTGGAATTATCAGTTTCGTAGCTGCCCATTGGGACAAAATAACTCCTTCTGTCAAAATCACCGTCATTATCAGCTTTATGCTCGCCTGTCACCTCTCTGGGTTTTATCTTTGGAAAATTTCCGGCAAAAGTCCCAGGCTCGGTCATGCTCTTATAGCGCTTGGAACATTGGTTTTCGGCGCTAATATCGGCCTGCTCGCCCAAATCTTTCACATCAAAGCCAACTTCTACAATGGAATGTACGCATGGGCTGTCGGTGCTGTCATAATGGCCTATGCCCTCGAAAGCGTGCCGAATATTGTGATTGCTGTAATTGTATCATTCATTGCTTTTTGCGGCTGGATTGCCGACGGCCCTCACGCCTTCTGCTACTACCCCTTCGTCGCTGCCGCTGTTTTTCTGCCGTTTGCCTATCTTCATCGTTCGGTACTTACTTTCATTTTCTCTTTTCTTGCCATAGGAATTTCCATTCTGATATACATCGACATCAGTATTTGTTACGGCGATAAACTCTTCAAGTTCTTCTTGACATCCATGGGTATCGGTCTGCTCTACTTTGCTTACGGCCTGTTATCTGCTCGCACAAAAAACTTCAAATCCTTTGCGGCTCCGGCAATGGTGCTCGCCGTCTCTTTAACAACTCTGAGTTCGTATATTATGTCCTTCGAGACATCGGTGGAAGAAATTAAAGTTAAATTCGATTTGTTTAAAGGGGAACTGTGGGCAATTCCAATTGCAACCATTTATATAATCGCTCTATTTATGTGGATATACGTTTTCAAGTCGATGTTATTCTCTCGTCGGCTTCGCCCCCTTTCTATTTCAATGCTTGCATCGACAATATTGGTTTTGTTAGGTATATTTTTTAGTTTTTATTGCAAAAATGACAAGTTTTGTATTGATTCTTTCACTATCTTAATCAGTGCCAACCTCGCCTGCCTGGTTTTAGCTGTCGGGCTGATTATCAACAGCTTCCGCGCGGAGGATAGACGCATCTTCTGGGCCGGAATACTCTTCACCGCCCTGATTATTGCCAGCAGATTTCTCGAATATGAAACTGACCTGCTTCTAAAAGCAGTAGTTTTCATCGCTTGCGGTGTTGGTTTAATCCTTGCAGGAGTCAGTTTTGAAAACTACCTGAAAAAAAGGAGGCTCATAAATGAATAGACGCCTGACATTTTTTATCATAGCCGTTGCTGTCCAGATTTTCATTCTTGGTGCTGTTCCTGCCGGGAAAATCTATGCGTTGTGCACAGGAAAAACCGTTATCCTGAAAACCGCCCCTTATGACCCCTACACGATAATGAGCGGCTACTACGTCAATCTCAGCCACGAAATTTCACATCCGCAAATCCAAAGCGAATGGCAAAATTGGCCCGAGGGGCAGCGGGTATGGGTCGTGCTCAAAAAAGGTGACGGTGAAATCTGGAATGTCGCATCTGTGCACAATTCCCGCCCCAAATCCGTGCCGGAGGATTGCGTGATTATAAAAGGCAAAAAAGAAGACTATAGAATAGTATATGGAATTGAATCGTATTTCATCCCCGAAGATGCACGCAATACGGTAGAAAGCGACCTTCGAACTAACCGCACCCAGGCAAGAGTTAAAGTGAAAGTAGATTCTCTCGGCAACGCTGCCTTGGTAAGTCTTATGATACAGGATAGAGTTTACAAATATTAAACTCTACTCGTAATGGTCTTCGATGTGGATTCGGACGTTTTCTCTGTAAACTTGTGAATCGCCGGAATTGATTTTGTTTATTTGTCTCTGCGCCAGAAATATTTTGACGGCTGTCCCAACGCAGCCTGCCCCAACGATAAAAAACACCGCCGCCGCAAGCATTGCAAAAAGTGCCGGCAGAGCCAGAATTAAAATCCCAAACCCGACCAGCAGCACCCCCGTTGTTAAAATTCCTTTGGCAATACCCTTCGATGCCTGGGAGATTGCATTTGTGTAAAAGCGGAACATTGACTTTCCTTTATAAAAGAAAAACGGGCTCCTTTGCGGAGCCCGTCTTATGTCTGCTCACCTTTAATACATTCCGCCGCCCGGCGGCATCGCCGGCGCCTCTTTCTTCTCAGGAATCTCGCTCACTACCGCATCGGTTGTCAATAACAGCGAAGCAATTGACGCTCCATTTTGCAGCGCTGCCCGCTCGACTTTTGTCGGCACAATTACGCCGAACTTAATCATATCGCCGTATTCCTTCCGCAGCGCATCGTAGCCGAAATTCTTCTCTTTGCTTTCCATGACCTTCTGCGCGACAATCGAACCGTCCAGCCCCGCGTTCTCAGCGATTTGCTTAATCGGCGCCACCACTGCTCGACGAACAATATCGACGCCGATTTTCTCATCACCGCTGGTCTTGATTTTATCTAATGCCGCTAATGTTCGAAGCATCGCCACCCCGCCGCCAGGCAGGATGCCTTCTTCTACCGCTGCTCTGCACGCATGCAGTGCATCTTCCACGCGGGCTTTCTTCTCCTTCATCTCCGCCTCAGTTGCTGCCCCGACATTGATTTGCGCCACTCCGCCTGCCAGTTTTGCCAGTCTCTCCTGGAGCTTCTCAATATCGTAATCGCTCGTGGAGTTTTCGATCTCGGTCTTAATCTGTTCGATTCTTCCTTTTATTTCCGTAGAACTGCCCGCCCCCTCGATAATGGTCGTGTTGTCCTTGTCGATGGTGACTTGCTTCGCTCTGCCAAGCTGTGTCAGCTCGATGTTTTCTAATTGCAGCCCCAAGTCCTCGAATATTGCCTCTCCGCCGGTCAGGATGGCAATGTCACTGAGCATCGCCTTCCGCCTGTCACCGAAGCCAGGCGCCTTCACCGCCGCTGCCTGCAGCACACCGCGAAGTTTATTGACAACCAGCGTCGCCAGCGCCTCACCCTCGATATCCTCGGCTATAATCAAAAGCGCTCTGCCCTGTTTGGCCACCTTCTCAAGCAGCGGAACAAGTGATTTTATCGAGCTTATTTTCTTTTCATGAATCAGTATGTATGGCTTGTCCAGCACAACGGTCATATTCTCTAACTTGTTGATAAAGTGCGGGCTTAGGTATCCTTTGTCGAACTGCATCCCCTCGACAAGCTCGACCGTCGTCTCCAAGGATTGCCCCTCTTCAACGGTGATGACGCCGTCTTTGCCGACCTTACCCATCGCCTCAGCCATCTTTTTGCCGATCTCGACATCCTGGTTTGCCGAGCACGTCGCCACCTGTTCGATTTGCTTGTTCGACTCAACCTGTATGCTCATCTTCTTCAGTTCTTCTATTATCTTATCGACGGCTTTTTCGATGCCGTGCTTCACCTGCATCGGGTTGGCTCCTGCCGTGATGTTTTTCAGACCTTCATTAAAGATGCTCTCTGCCAGAATTGTTGCGGTAGTTGTCCCGTCACCCGCTACGGTCGATGTCTTCGAAGCAACTTCCTTTACCATCTGCGCCCCGAGGTTCTCGTATGCGTCTTCCAGCTCTATCTCTTTCGCCACTGTCACTCCGTCTTTTGTAACGGTGGGCGAGCCGAACGATTTTTCCAAAATCACGTTTCTGCCGCACGGCCCCAATGTTATCTTTACCGCCCTCGCGAGTTTCTTCACACCTTCCTGTATTGCCGCGCGTGCGTCAGTCCCGTAAGCTATCTTTTTAGCTGCCATTGCTTTATTTCTCCTTCTTTAGCTTTCTATCAATAATCAATTATCTACTTCTCAATTACCGCCATTATGTCCGACTCGCTCATAATCAGATACTCTTTGCCGTCTATCTTTATCTCGCTGCCGGCATAGCTTGTAAAGAGCACCATATCTCCCTTTTTCACCTCTGGCTTCCGTAGCGTCCCGTCATCGAGAACTTTGCCTTCGCCGACGCTTATGACTTTGCCTCTTTGCGGTTTTTCTTTGGCGGTGTCCGGCAGAACTATCCCGCCCGCCGTCTTGTTCTCCGCCTCTAAACGCTCCACAAGAACCTTATCTGCTAATGGCCGAATCTTCATTGTTACCTTACTCCTTTCAAAAAATCCCAAATTCTTACCCCGATACACTTTAAACGGGGGGATACACTATACACTTATTCCGCGAAATTGTCTCTATTATATTTCTTTATAAATAACCTGTGAAGTTGCTCCCTCAGAATACCCATATTAACCGGCTTGTCAATAACGCTGAAAACATCCAGCCCTAACGCCGCCCTTAGCACCGCCTCCCCCGGCTCGTTCGACAGCAGTATGCACGGCAGCCTCGGATAATCCATTCGAATAATCTTTATCGTTGCCAGGCCCCCGGCCCCAGAATCCATATCCACGATTGTCGCCTGTATTCGCCTCCGTTTGATAATGTTGACAAATTCGCCTGCGCTTTCCGCCACTAACAGGTTAACACCTCTTGGCTGAAATATACAGCGCAGCGCCTCCGGCCACGCCCAGTTCGCCCCGCTGGCTAATACATTGACCTCATCGAATTTCGACTCATTCAAAACCATATCTTGTCTTTATAACCGCAAATATCGTGCCAAATCCCTCCCGCAAGGACGCCATTTACATAACCGCTTGCCTCAGGCGAAGTTACATTACTAAGTTGCGATTTGCTTCTGCCTGTCAAATGTGTCTGTTGCCCCGCCTGCTCTGCCAAATCGACAGAATTTAGAACTCACCACCCATCGGAATTAAACGCGGCCGGATAACAAAGTTTCTCCACAATGGTCTCATCAACCTTATTCGTAGCGGCCAGCCAGAATCAAGCCATGTATGGTAAGGCGTAAATGACAGCATTATCCATGCTGCGAATATCACCAGCACGCCGATCTTGGAACGCCTGATTTTAAATTTTGTCCTAAAATTTTCCCCTTAACCGCTTTTATAGAGCCGGTATTGTGCCATATCGTTATAGCAAGTTTTGATCCCTTTACATCACTGCTGGTTAGATTAAAAGCGCATAGGTCTGTTGCGTCCTTGGGATTATATTTACCCTTCATAGAAAAGTGTATAGTTTTACCATTGGAAAGCATAAGGAAGCCGGTGCCAAGCAGTGTAGTAGGTTTTTTAGGGTCCGAAGCAGAATTAATTATCAGTATTGATGAGCCGTCCATACCTGACGGTATAGTTACTTCAGTGGTTGCCGGGACAATGGGCTGTGAGCCAAAACCCTTAATGGTTGCTTTACCCTTTACTGTGCAGGTAAATGTCCCGGAATCGACGTCAACCTCCCCTTTCAGGGTTTCAGTGGCCGTAAATTGATATGTATTGTGTCCATCATCCGCCGTACCTTTGAACTTAAGAGACATTTTTAGAGTGGCAATGTTACCAATATGGCATATATACTTTTGTGTTATAGTTCCTGTTATGGTAAAATCCGTCTCAAAATGGAATCCCCCTTCGTCAAAATCGGCGCTCCCGTTGCCGGTAAGTTTCCCTTTATCGTCTTGTGTTAAATCAAAATTTAAATCACCAGTCTTTAAAAAAGGTTCCGAATAGCTTCCGGTCAAATCCCAGATGTATAAACCTTCTTCATCGGCAAGGTCATAAGCATATACTTCGGCAAAGGCACATTGGACAGGCACAAACAATGCTGCCGCAAGGATCAACAGGCCATATCCGCCGAATTTGCTTATTGTTTGTATGCTTTTCACTCCGTCCCTGTTTATTTATTCCCTGTTATTCCCAGCCTTTGGGACGATATTAACATCTTGGACCGCTTATAATTTTAACTTTTGTCCTAAAACTTTCCCGCTGAGCTTTGTTATATCGTCGTCATGTATCGTTATAGTAAGTTTTGAACCCTCTATGCTGGTCAGCGTAAGAGTACTCAGGTCTTTTTTGGGGTTATAGCTGCCCTTTATAGAAAAGTTTATGGTTCCGCCGTCGGAGAGCGTAATAACACCAGTGCCGACTAATTTGGTAGGTTTTGCCGGGTCCGAGCCGATGTCAATGTCCAGCGTTGTTGAACCATCCATATCTGCTGGAATAGTCAGTTCAAATGTCTCCGGGCCAAATTTCGCCGACCCAGCCCCCTTGATAGATACTTTCCCGCTTATCGTACAAATAAAATCCCCGGAACCGATGTCGTAAGTTCCTTTTAACTTTTCGGTACCTGTAAAATTATATGTCTCACCTTCTACCTCTACAGTGCCCTTAAACTTAAAGGACATATTAATAAGGGCAAGATTATTTTTTTGTGTGATGGTTCCCGTTATGGTAAAATCCATATCGAAATCGAAGTCGTACCCCTCATAATAATAGGAAAACGTAGCACTACCGCCGCCGGCAAATTTTCCTTTCTCATCCTGTGTCAGGTCAAAATCAAGATTCCCATCTAAAAAAGGCGCTGAATAGCTCCCAGTCAAATCCCAAATGTATAAGTCAAAATCATCAAGGTTGTAAGAATACGTATCGGCAAAGGCACATTGGACAGACACGAACAATGCTGCCGCAAGGATCAACAGACCATATCCGCCGAATTTACTTGTTGTTTTTGTGTTTTTCATGCTTAATCCTCCTTTGAAAATATTTATATTATTTGCTTATTTCGTTATTGCATTTACAACTTTAGAGTCAGTGCTTTGGGCTGCAATTTCCTCCAAAACACTAAAAGATTCCTCGGTGCGTATTTTTTTTAAGGTAATTACTGCACTTAGTCTGGTGTTCGGCTTGTCCGCCTTTAGTGCGGCTTCTTTCAAATCGGGCAATACCGTTTTGTCAATCCAAGCCATTAAATTTTCGTTTTCGATAACATTATCGATATTTTTCGCCAAGAGGTCATAACCGGCTATTTTTGTATCAATATCGGATTCTCTGGAAATAACAGGGACTACGGCATCGATATCAACAGTTTCCTGATTATTCAGCGCCTGGTAAAGCCGTTTTCTTACTTCACTGTCCTGCTCATTAATCAAAATGTTTTGCAGCTCATTTGTTACGTTGGCGGGTTCTTCAGCCATAGCCATGCCCCAGGCAGCTTCGGCCCTGACATGGCTATCTTTGTCGTAAAGGGCGTTTAATAGAAATCCTGTTTTATCGCCTTTTGAATCTCCGGCAGCCTCAACCGCAGCGGTGCGAAGGGAATTGTCGGCACTATCGTCTTTAAGAACGTTTAGAAAAAATTCCCCGGTTTCCGAAATATCTCTTTGACCTAATGCCGAAATAATTTCTTCCTGAAGGTCAGAATTATTATTGGTTTTTGAATCATAGTACATGGCAATAAGCGCTTCATACGCATCAGGACGTTCGATTCTTCCCAGGCCGTTGATCGCTTCCGATTTAATTCTATCTGACACACCGGAATTTTTCGGAATATCTGCCAGAATTTTTGTTGAATCTTCGTCTCCTATAACAGCCAATCCTTTTATTGCTCCGCAAACAACGAGTTCGTCCTTGTCCTCTAGGGCCGAAACTATTACTTCTTTTTTCCCCGAATCTGCCGAGTATCCAAGAGCTTCAACAATAGTTGCCTTTAAAGTTCCGGGAAAGTTCTGATCTTGTAGCATTTGCTTGAGTCTTTGCAACTCCTGTTCGTCACAGGTTTTTGATAAATTCCACGCGGCTCTGCGTCTGTCCTTAATGGGTGATTCTTTATTAGACATAATGTCAAACAATTGCTTCCGAGATATACCATCAGAGGCATTTGATTGTCCTGTCAGAACCTGCATGATTTTAGATGCCACTTCTTTTTTCCGGGACGAATCCTGTGTTATCGGATTCTGTATTTTTGTCTGTTCAGGTTTGGTTTGCACATCAGGTCTGTTTGAATCTGAAACAGGAGAGTACTCAAAACTGCTTGATTCATACTCCTGCTTGCCTAATGGGGATTTTTCAGACAGGGCTATATTTTGCGAGAAATTACTATCAGTCGGTAAAGAGGGTTTTTCCGATAGGGTAGTTTTAGGAACGCGGTCTTTATTTTCAAGGGAATAATAAAACGAAAAAATGATAAAAAGAAAGACACAGAAACCCAACGCGTACTCTTTTCTACCCGCCTTCATTGCCTTCTCCATTCTGTTTTAAATTCCTCACAAGTAATGCTATCCCCATTAATTTTAAATGTCAAGAAAATTTATTCTCAAAGTTAGGGATTTTTACAGTCTTTTTCGTGGGAAGTTCGATTCAAAGCACGCTACGTTGTTCTCTTCGGGTTTGAATCCCTTGCCAAACCAAGGGGAACTGCAGCGGAGCAGGAGGGATTCGAACCCCCGTTACCCAAAGGGTAAAACGGTTTTCAAGACCGTCGCCTTCAGCCTCTCGGCCACTGCTCCATACAAAACGTTGTTCGTTGCCCGTATCTCGTTAGTGTGGTTCTAAATTAACTAATCGGCAGATTTTCACCAATTTTATGACAAAATGGCCTTTTTGCAAGCGAATTCGGCACGATTCATCCCGATTGCAATTTTTGGAAAAAGCATGAAATTTTTCACGTTTTTTAGTTGACATTACATAGTTTGTATAACATAATAAGCGAAGTAAAACAGAACTTAAATCCGCAGCAACCTTAGTTAAAGAAAGGAGTCCAGAAATGAAATTTGAAAGTCAGCTGTTAAAAGGGGTGGCCCCGGCCGTTGTTCTGCAGATTCTCTCCCGCGGCGAGATGTACGGCTACGAACTGGGCAAGGCAATCGAGCAGCGAAGCGGCGAAATACTATTGCTTGGCAAAGGAACGCTGTATCCTCTGCTTTACAATCTCGAAGCTAAAAAACTTATAAGGGGCAGATGGGAAAAGACCAGTTCCGACCGGAAGAGACGGTATTACTCCATCACCAGCAAGGGCAAAACCCAGCTTGCAGCGCAAAGAGGACAGCTCAAGGAGCTGAACGCCGGACTGAAACTGGTCTTCGGCCGTGCGCTTGTGCCTGCTTAGATAAAAAGGTGCATTGGCCAATAATTATCGTCATCTGTAAGAGGTGATTGTATGAAGCTGCCGATATTCATTGTCGGAATTCTGATTGGTGCGGTATCAGGAATTGTCGGTTTAGTAATTTATCCCGTCTTAGGCTTATGGTTATCGTTATTATTAGGTATATGCATCGGCGCCTGTGTAGGCGGGATTGCCGAGATACTCGCATCAAAGCGTTTGATTGTTGACGAGCAAAGTTTCAAGTCTTTACCAAAATGTGTAGCGGAGTTTATAACACTGGTTATCAAAAGTATGCGGTACCGTAAAAAAGTCCGGCTGGATGTTCGGGCTGAACTTGCGGCGCATTTTGAGGATGAATTGCGAGACTGTTCAACTGAGGGGGAAAAAGAGCAAAGGGCCAGGCGGCTGATTGAAGATTTCGGCGATGCGAAGTTACTCGGCACATTACTGCGCAGAGCCAAGAAACGCTGCCGACCGCTTTGGCGAACAGTAGTTGCCAGAACATTTCAAACCGTCGGCGTTCTGATTTTGTGTTTTAGTG
>Ga0315276_10002016_pt1 | contig 18453 bp, 16 predicted proteins | sample YL17G05_0_MG_FD_204542 | JGI IMG/M metagenome (GOLD analysis project Ga0315276, IMG submission 204542) | Sediment microbial communities from Yellowstone Lake, YNP, Wyoming, USA - YL17G05_0 | ecosystem: Environmental > Aquatic > Freshwater > Lake > Sediment | place: USA: Wyoming | collected... | reverse complement strand
ACGATAAAGAAGGCATCGCAGCCAACGTCCAGTGTAGGCGGCACAAATCCTCAACAAATGGGCAGCGGCGTCGGCGTATCGGGCATATCCTCAAATATGACACAGGGCAATATTGTAAATACCGGCAATCCTCTTGACGTGGCGGTTGAAGGAGAAGGCTACTTTGTGGTAAGCGACGGCTCACAAAATCTATACACTCGTGCGGGCGCATTCGCCGTTGATGCGGACTCAAATATGGTCGACCCTGCAACAGGTTATCACGTCCAGCGTATCGGTAGCGAAGGCGAATTAGACGGTTTCCAGGTTGCCGGCAGCAGCAGCGTTCATGTCCCATACGACATAACGATGCCCGCCGCTGCCACAACGACCATAGCAGTGCAGGGAAATCTGAGTTCAGATGCCCAGTTAAGCACACCACAAACACAAACCCTGACCTCAAATATCAGTTATACGGTTGACAACTCGGTGGCTGATGATGACACTCTTGTCACCAACCTTGACCAGTTCAGTGGAACGCTTACATCGGGGACGTTAACCCTTGAGGGTTATAAACACGACGGAACAGCTTTGGCAGATAATCTTACCCTTGATATTGACGGCAGCACTACCCTGGGCGATATAACAGACTGGCTTAATACCGGCGTTAACGAGAGGCAGACTGTTACCATCACAGGCAGCCCAACCGGTGGTCATTACCACCTGAGCTACGGCGGCCAAACAACAGCAGATATAGCTTACAATGCAACTGCTGCTAATGTTCAGGCTGCGCTGGAGGCATTGTCAACCATCGGGACAGGAAATGTAACCTGCACCGGCGGCCCCGGCCCAGACACTCCTGTTGCGGTTACATTTACGGGCGATTTAGGGGGCAGCAACCTTAGTTTGATGACAATAGATGCCTCCGGGCTGACCGGCGGGACATCGCCGGCAGGCAGTGTGGCTGAAACGGTAGCGGGGTCAACCAGCGCTTTGGGCAACAGCGGAGCGGAAACGGTAGCGACGGCCTCATTAGTCAACGGCAAGATAAGGGTAACAGATAATGAAAACGGCTACAGTCTTTCCGACGTCAAACTGACTTACGACGACGGGACAGATTCAACGCTCACGATGCCGGCGTATTTTGAAATGTCGAGCATCGGCGGAGAGGAAGTCAAAAACATCAACATCACAGTCTACGACTCACTGGGCGGCAGACACGTTCTTACAGGGGCATTTGTCAGAACGGATACCGCCAATACCTGGGATATGGTGCTGACCTCAATTACAGGAGACATATCTGGAATAAATCCTGATGACCGCCGCATAAGGGGCATAGAGTTTGACCCAACCAATGGCTCTTATGCGGGTATGAACACCACTATCGGCGATACCGCGAATTTTACCGTAACGTTCGCACACGATACCGTCAATCCGCAAACCATCGGCCTTACGACGGGAACAGTCGGCGAGTTTGACGGCCTGACGCAGTTAGCAGGCAACTCAACCGCCGTTGCCAGAGAACAGGTTGGTTATGCAGCCGGCAGGCTCTCGACCGTCTCGGTCAATAACGAAGGCATTGTCATCGGCGCATTTTCCAACGGTATAAAGAAAAACATCGCCACTTTGCAGGTGGCATTGTTCCAGAACACCGTCGGTCTTGAAAGCGTCGGCAACGGTTACTTTATCCCGTCAGCCAACTCAGGTGAGGCGATAGCAACGCAGGCGATGACGGCAGGCGCAGGTATTGTTCACGGCGGAGCATTGGAAAAATCCAACGCTGACGTAGCAACAGAATTTGTCAATATGATTAACGCCCAGAACGGCTATCAGGCCAATGCCAGAACCATCAGAATAGCCAATGAGATTCTGCGGGAACTGACCAGCCTCATCAGTTAGAAACTTAAAATGACATCGACATTAATTATAGCAGCATTAAACGTCGTCGTTCTGGCTTTGACCGCAAGACAACGGTTTGGCGCTATGCGTCCGAGGGGCAACTATGACTATATGCTCGAACGATGGTTTGTCATAGTAATGGCAACCATAATTGTGGCGGCCATCGCCCTTTTTATATTCGGAAGAATTCAACGCAGGCAGAATAAATGATAACGGTGTTTGTAATCTCATCACTAAACAACATTGTGCTGGCACTGACGGCGGTAGAGAGGCTGTATGCAATGCGTCCCATTAGAACAGATTTTATGAGGGAACGCTGGTTCATCATCACCGGACTATGTGCAATGGTTGTGCTGGCGGCGTTGTTGTTTTTGATTAGCCGCATCCGAACAACAAAGGAGCAAAAGACCGGACGCCGGCTATTTGATGATTATGCAGACAAAATGGGACTTACCGAACGTGAAAAGCAGCTTCTGCTGGAGATAACGCAAAACGCCGGCCTAAAACACAATGAGGCAATCTTTACTATGGAAAATGCCTTTGAGGCAGGTGCCGCAAAAATAATGGAAGACAGCCTCGCCCGGCAGATGACCGAAGAAATTAAGAGATTAAAAATCGAGCTGTTTTCCCTGCGTGAAAAGCTCGGTTTTCGAAGACCGTCTTCTACCGCTGCGGGCATAACGAACAGGCTGCGAAAAATGAGCAGCCGTCAGATTCCGGTCGGCAAAACAGTTCGCATAACGCGCCGAAAATCCCAGGGTTCATCCGATATTGAGGTTACGGTTGCAAAAAACGACTATATGGAACTGGCATTGGAGCTGCCCGCCTCCGTAGAAAGCAGCATCGGCGAGCTTTGGCAGGTGCGATATTATTTCGGCTCTTCGGTATGGGAATTTGACAGTTCGGTGATTAGCTGCGGCGGCAATGTGCTGGTGCTGCACCACTGCGACAACGTGCGACTTATCAATCGCAGGCGTTTTCCCCGCGTCCCCGTGTATAAGCCGGGTTTTATCGCACGCTTCCCATTTACAAAATTGTTTACTCGGAACACCGGGGCTTCCGGCGCAAATCAGCTTTCAGACCTGCCGGAATTTGTCCCTGCCATTGTTACCGAGCTGTCCGGTGCGGGATTGTGCGTAAAGGCTCCGCTGGACGTAAAAACAGGCGAAAAGGTTCTTATAGTATTCAGGCTTGATGAGCAGGCAATCCGTAACCAGCCGCAGAATAACGAGGCTCCGGTGTGGAAAATAGTGGAAGACATCGGCGAGGTCAGGCACATCAAGGCCATACCAAATGGTCAGCTCATAGCGATTGAGCTGATAGGTCTCGGCGATTCGGATATCGGCGAGCTAATTCAGGCGGCAAACACTGCTTCGCTGGAATTATTTACCGAAGGTCAGGACATTTCTGTTTCTTCGCCTGTCGGAGAACCGCATCAGGAATCGAACGTCGTTTAGGAATTACGAAATGGCTAAAATAGAACAGGTTACTTCAAGCATAAATGCGTTGACGGAAGAATTCAACGCCATCACGCATAACCTGGCCAACGTCAGCACGGCCGGATATAAACGGATATGCAACTCATTTGTAAAATCGCTCGAGGCACAACTGGCAGGTCAGGATGAAGAGCTTTCCGGAACAATCAGCATAGACAAGCAACTGGATTTCTCACAGGGAAGCCTCGTTGAAACAGGCAGGAGTCTGGATTTTGCGATATACGGCAAGGGTTTCTTTGTAATAGAGACTCCCGAAGGCCCTCTCTATACCCGCAATGGAATCTTTTATACGAATCAAAACGGGCAAATTACGGACTGCGACGGCAGAATCGTGGCAGGCCAGTCCGGCCCTGTTACGCTGCCGCTGGGCACCGCCCTTTCACAAATAAATGTCTCCGCTGACGGAAGCATAAGCGCCAAAGGCACCGTGATTGGCAAATTCAACATTGTCGACTTCAAGGAAAACGAAAACAACCTTGTCGCTGTCGGCGGTAATTGCTTCAAAATGCCGGATGAAAACATTACGCCAGTCCCTGCCGACAAAATAATTGTCAGACAGGGCTATCAGGAATCCTCAAACGTCAAAACGGTAGATGAGCTGGTGGATATGATAATGGTATCGAGACTTTACGAAGCCAATATGAAATTTCTTGCAGCCCAAAGAGAGACTTCCAGCAGCATCATAAGCGTTGCTATGGGCTAAATAAGTTCGAGATAAGGAGAACAATATTATGCTAAAAGCATTTTCAACAGCGGCAACGGGTATGGCGGCCCAGCAAATGCTGGTAGATGTTGTTGCCAACAATCTTGCCAACATCAATACCACGGGTTTTAAGCGAAGCCAGGTTGATTTTCAGGACCTGCTTTACGTCAAAATGAGAGAGTCCGGCACAGAAGTGTCCTCCGGTATGATTGCCCCAAGCGGAATAGAGGTGGGCAGCGGCGTCCGCACCGTATCTACCGTTAAGGTCTTCACAGAGGGCGAACTTCAGAACACAGGCAAGCCCCTCGACATAGCCATTACGGGTGAAGGATTTCTACAGATAACTATGCCCGACGGCAGCCTCAGATACACACGCGACGGCGCACTTCAGAAAGGTCCCAACGGCGAACTGGTTACCACAGCAGGCTACCCGATAGAGCCTGCCATTACCATTCCGACAGATTCGGTTGCCGCCGACATCTCAAGAGACGGCAGTGTCAACGTAACCGATTCTTCGGGAATAACTTCCGTTATAGGCAATCTTCAACTTGTTCGCTTCCCCGACCCTGCGGGATTATCCAGCGAAGGAGATAACCTGCTGGCGGAAACACAGGCAAGCGGCTCTCCCCTGACCGGCACCCCTGGTGAAAGCGGATTCGGCACCATCCAGTCGGGATTCCTTGAAAAATCCAACGTTTCGATGATAACCGAGCTTGTTAATCTTATAACCGCCCAGCGGGCCTATGAAATAAACTCACAGGCAATAAAGGTCGGAGATGATATGCTCCGAATGACAAATCAACTGGTTAGATAAAGGATTATATGAAGATTAGATACAATCTTATTCTGGTTATTCTGCTGATAACGGCGGCCCGGATTGCTGTTGCAGGCGAAAACGCCGTGCTGGAAGTCTGTCTGCCGGCGGAAAGTGCGATTAAGGGAGACGTAATTCTGCTTGGGAACGTCGGCAAACTCGGCGGCGATGAAACGCTGGCGGCAGAGGCGGGAAAAATAACGTTAGGTCGGCTGCTAACACCTCAGCAGGAAATTACCGTTGACAGGCAGATGATTTTGAGCAGGCTGGCCTGCAATGGAATTGCCGCTTCACAGGTAATATTCAGCGGCGCTGAAAAAGTAACGGTAAAACAACTGCAGCGGATAATCAAAAGTTCTGAATTTGTCGAGCTGGCTGATGCATTTCTGAAAAAAGATGTCGCAAGGGCCGCAAACAGCCAATGGTATCTGGTGCGCACGCCAAAGGATTTTGTTGTGCCATCAGCAGATGGGGACATCAGCTTTACGACTCATTTGTTCCGGACCAGTTTGTCAAATCAGGCGACTATCCGGATTAACGTGTTTGTGGACGGCAAAGAGGCAGGTGTGCGGGAGATAGTTTATCGGTTCAAATACGACTGCCGCACTGCGATAACGACAGCAGATATACCTGTAGGAACGGTCTTGTCTGCTGACAACATCCGGATAGAAAAAACTTTGTCGGACAATCCCGAAGCTGCCGACTGGAAACCGCCTTACGGTCTTGTCGCCAGGCGTCGTCTGCCGGCTGACACCGTGCTTACCGCTCAGATGCTGACAGCCATAAAACCTCCAGTTGTGGTCGAGCGGAACAAGGCTGTCATCGTCCGTTTTGAAAATCCGGGTCTTGTGATTACTGCCATCGGGAAAGCTATGCAGGATGGCCGGACCGGCGAATATATAAAAATCAAGAACGTTTCATCGCAAAAAATAATCGTGGCCAAAGTCAATGAAGACGGAACAGTAGAGCCCGTTTTATAAAAGGAGCAGCAATGGACAGAAAAATTATTTCAATATTTGTTTTGGCGGTTTTTATGTTTTGCCTGGCTGCCTGTTCACAGGCAGGCTCAGTCTGGGCGAAAAGAGATAAAAACATGAGAGCGCTGTATGCCGATGATGTCGCCCGCAGAATAGGCGATGTTCTGACTATTAAAATCACCGAAGACAGCAAAGTAGACAACAAGGCCAAAAGAGACCTCCAGAAAGACACGGATAGGGAAAGCAGTTTCAACGGTAAGCTCGGCCATTTCGGCGACCTCGGCGAATTCGGCCTTGAGGCCTCGTCCGGCAACCAGCTAAAAAGTAAAGCTGACTACAAGGATGAGCGCAGCTTTGTTGATTCTGTTACGGTAGTTGTTATTGACATCCTGCCCAACGGCAATCTCGTGGTTATGGGCAGTCGCGCCCGCGACATTGCGGGGGACAAGCAGGCTATCGAGATAAGCGGCATTGTTCGACCGAGCGATATTGCCTTTGACAACACGGTCAAGAGCGAGCAGGTTGCCGATTTCCGTATCGTTACGAAAAACAGCGGCGTCGCAGCACCATATACCAAACAGAGCTGGCTCGCCGGATTATTAGATATTCTCTGGCCGCTTTAACGGGCCTTATTTAAAGGTGATAATTTATGAAATCTCGTCTGATACTTTTGTTTGCGGTGTTATTAGTCGCTGCTCGGCCCGGGCAGTGTGAGCGGATAAAAGACATTGTTGATATTCAGGGAGTCCGCGGCAATCCGCTCAGAGAAATCGGACTGGTCATCGGCCTGGCCGGCACCGGCGACAGCACCCTGCCTTCTCAGCAGATGCTGACAAATATACTGCGAAGTTCAGGACTGGTTCTGTCGCCCAACGCACTGAAGGGCGGCAATATTGCCATCGTTATGGTAACCGCCGAGCTTGGCCCGTTCGCTCGCGAAGGCTCACGCATCGACGTCGAGGTCTCCTCGATAGGGGATGCAAAAAGCCTTCAGGGTGGAATGCTGCTGGCTACACCGCTTAAAGGTCTTGACGACCAGGTATATGCTGTCGCACAGGGCGGCATCTCGCTCGGCGGCTGGACCGCATCCGGTGACAAGGCTTCCATCACAAAAAATCATCAAACCGCCGGCAGAATACCGAACGGAGCAACGGTCGAAAAAGAAGAAATAGCCTCTTTTATCGAATACGTCGGAAGTAACAGGTATCTGACTCTTAATCTTAGAAACAGTGATTTCACGACCGCCGAACGAATCAGCAAAATCATCAATCAGATTCATCCGAACAGTGCGATGGTTGCGGATGCCGGCACCATTAGGGTAAGCGTCCCCGCACAGATTAGCCAGGCAAATATAGCCGGCTTCATCGATGATATTACAAAACCCGACGTCAAGGTTGACAGTCCTGCCATAGTTGTCATTAACGAAAAGACCGGGACGATTGTGGTAGGCGAAAATGTCGGCATATCGGCAGTGGCGATTTCACAGGGCAGCCTTGTCGTGAAAATCAAGGAGACCGCAAACGTTTCACAGCCCGTTGCACCGTTCTCTGATTCCGGCACAACGGTAGTAGTTCCGGAATCGCTGGTTGGGGTTGAGGAAAAGGAAGGCCATCTGATTTCCGTGCCTCAGACGGTTACCGTATCAGACCTTGCGAGAACACTGAACGCCATAGGAGCGACACCGACCGACCTTATAGCAATATTCAACGCCCTGAAGAAGGCCGGCGCTCTTCAGGCCAGGCTGGAGATAATGTAAGGAGTATTCCAATGGATATCAGCATCGCAAAACCAATATTGACCGAGCCTGTCCCGCAGCCAAATCGCCTGATTGAGCCAGATGAAATCGACACTGTCGGCGAAGAGGAAAAAAAGCAGACCGCCAAAGATTTCGAGGCGGTCTTTATAAATAAGCTGCTCGATGAAATGAAAATTGATACTCAGAACTGGGGCTTTGAGGAAAATAATACGCAGGAGCAAATACGGGGAATATTCAATCTGTATCTGTCCGGCCATATCGCCAACAACGGCGGATTCGGACTGTGGAAGGACATATACAAATCCCTGACTAATTCTGCGCAGACAAATACAAAGGCAGAACAGCCGGATAAAAATATATGAAAACAGCAATTAAAATTGAAACCAAGGTCGATGAACTACTGGCCGTCCTCGACAAAGACATTCGGCACATACAGGAAAATCTCTCCAGACTGAACGAGCTGCGCAGTCTGGTCATCAAACGTGATAATGCTGCTTTAGGTCGGCTGCTTGAGACTATTCAGAACAATGCCGACAGTCTTGCAGCTAATGAGGCGAAACGTAACTCAATCCGCCGCGAGCTGTCCGAAATTCTGGATTGTCCCGTTGAGAAACTGACTTTGTCCGAACTCGAAACGGTGGTTACAGAAGACAGGAAAATTCGCATAACCGAGACAAAAACCAGACTGAAATCTCTGACAGAGGAGCTTAAGAAAGAGTATTTAGGCACGGTTATGCTTCTGTCCGAATGCGCCAGATTTAACAATCTGCTTTTGAAGAGCATATTCGGTTTCGGAAAGACAGGGACGGCAACATACAACTCCAGCGGCGTTGCAAAACGACAGGCGGACGCCGCACTTGTAAACGTAAAGTTCTGAAAAAATCATAACCTGACAGGGTTGGAAAATGAACAGCTATTCCATAGGACTTAGCGGGCTTGATGCGGCACAAAAAGCCATTGAGATAATCGGAAATAACATCTCCAATGCGGCTACTGAAGGTTATCATCGTCAGAGAATAGAGCTTTCTCCGGCATACGCATCACAGCTCGGCACCGTAATGATTGGAGGAGGCGTTGAGTTTAACGGCATTACCAGAATGATGGACAATCTCCTCGAACAGGAAATTCTGCGACAGCAATCGTCATTGGGCCAGACCACGCAGGAACTTGATTCCCTTCGCACCGTTGAAACGGCCTTCGGCGAATTCTCCGGCAGCGGGACTCTGAGCGATGCGATGGATGAATTTTTCAATGCCCTGCAGGACCTCAGCGCTCATCCTGGCGAAATCATCTGGCAAAAGCAGGTTTTAAGCACTGCTGATACTATGGTCAGCAAATTCGGAACGCTGGGACAGTTTCTGACCACTTTCGAAGAACAGGTTATGCACGAGGCGGAGACGACCGTCGACCAGATTAACGTTCTGACAGACCAAATCAGCGGACTAAACGATGAAATAGAGCGAATAGAGCTGAACGGCGTAAAAGCCAATAACCTGCGAGACCAGAGAGACCAGCACATAACTGAACTGGCCAAGCTTATCGGCATCGAAACCGTAGAAAAAGAGTACGGCGTAGTTGACGTTGTCGCCGCCGATATTCCCGTCGTAAACGGCGGCAACTCTACCGAACTGGAAGTCGGGCTGAATTCGGACGGCGAATTCGGCGTTACCGCCGCAGGTGCTTACAACTATAATCCGGACGTGGAAGGCGGAAAACTCGCAGGTCTGCTGACGCTGAAAAATGAGCTCATAGGCGATGCTCACGACAAACTCGACACACTTGCGCAGGGAATAATCCAGCAGATAAATCAATATCACATTCAGGGCGTCGGCTCAGAAGGCTCGTTCAGCGAGCTGACCGGCTGGCTGATGCAAAGCGAAAACCTTTCAGATTATGACAATCCGCTTGTTACCGACGGAAAGATATACATAAGAGTTATCGACACCGATACCGGAGAAATTATCAGACACGAAATTGACGTCGATACCTCATCAGACACATTGTCTGCCATAGCGGCGAAGATTGACGCAATTGACGGCTTGAGTGCTTCGGTGGCTTCTTCCAGACTCCGCATTCAGGCTGACACTGGTTATACATTTGATTTTCTGCCCGCTGTGCTTCCTGAACCAACCGACAGCAATCTGACCGGCACTTCTCCGCCAGCCATATCGGTGAGCGGCATTTATACAGGCACGAAAAATCAAACCTTCACCTTTACAGTCATAGGCACAGGCTCAGTCGGCAACGGCGACCTCCAGATTGAGGTAAAAAACGGGGACGGCGAGGTAGTTACCACACTTAACGTCGGCGAAGGCTATGCAGCGGGAGACACGCTGGACGCAGGCGACGGCATTAAAATATCTATCGGCACAGGAGACTTAAATGACAGCGACACCTTTGAGGTTGATGTATTCGGCAACACCGATACTTCCGGTCTGTTAGCCGCAGCGGGAATTAACACCTTTTTCCGCGGCAACAACGCTTCAACCATTGAGGTCTGTACGGACATAGTTTCCGAAGCCGGACGGATAGCAACGGCTCTTGGTGCGGATATGACCGACAACATCAACGTCCTGCGGCTGGCAGCACTGAGAGACGAGGCGGTAAGCAGCCTCGATGATATGACGCCGGGAGAATTTTACCGCCAGCTCGTTACTGATACCGGACGACAAATCTCCGTCGAACAAATGCAGCAGAATAACTCTGAGGCCATAATTCAGAATCTGAGTAATCAGCAAAGCGAAATAAGCGGCGTCGACATTAATGACGAAGTTGCGCAACTGCTGATTTTTGAACAGATGTTCCAGGCAATGGCCAAATATATAACTTCTGTCCAGTCAACGGTGGCAACTATTATGGAAATAATCTGAAGATCGATATCATTACAGGGTTTAATAAATGAGCGGTTCACTGATTAACGTTTACAACAATGCCGCCTTTGCGATGGCACGACAGGCAGAGACGATGGCCCGTCTGCAGGAACAGGCATCCACCGGTTCACGCATAAACAGGGCATCTGATGACCCCTCTGCCGCCTACCGCATCTTAGGACTGAACTCTCAGCAAGCATCTCTGGCAAATTATACGGACACTCTTAACGCAATCGTCAGCTCTATGGAGTTTACTTCCACTCTTTTTGCCCAGATACAGTCAGAACTTACGGACACAAAGGCACGCATAACGCAGGTTCTCGGAGGCATTTATGACGCAAGCACCAGAGAAAGGCTCGCAGACGGAATCAACGACATACTGGAACAGGTAATTTCCTTTGCCAACACCAAGCACAGCGGACAATATCTCTTTGGCGGCACCGATTCCGCTTCAGCCCCCTATGTTATAGAACGAGACAGCCAAGGCAAAATAACAACTGTAACTTATCAGGGTAGTTTCGAAAATCGCAATGTCGAAGCAGCGCCTGGAGTAGAGGCATCGGCCTTTCAGGTTGGTGAAGACGTCTTTCGTTCAGACGACCGCTCCGACCCCCAGTTTGTTGGTTCCACCGGCGCCGCAAACGGAACAGGGACATCCAGCGTTACGGGCTTCGTCTGGCTGACCGTAACTTATGACGGCAGCAATTACAAAATGTCCATCGACGACGGCGACACCTGGACGACCGTGCCGGCGAGCGGAAACACCAATCAGGCGGTAACAGATTCACGAACAGGAAAAGTTCTCTACGTGGACTCCACGGCGATAAACAATACCGGCACCGACCTGGTATGTGTCCCCGGAACTCACGATATATTTAATACGCTCATCACCATCAGAGATGTATTTAAAAATGACAGGGAATTACCCGAAAGTCAGATACAAACTATCAGGGACAACTTGATGGAATCGCTGGATGAGGTAAGCGGCCTGGTAACTCAGACCTCTGTTTCCACGGGTTCGAAAATCAACTTTCTTAACAATCTCAAACAGGGTCTTGAGGACATAAAGTTCAACGCCGAAACAGAAACTACCAATATAGAGGAGGCGGATATTACCCAGATTGCCATAGGCCTCGCACGCAGTGAAACTTTGTACCAAATGTCACTGGCGGTAGTTGCCAAGACAATGTCTATGTCACTGCTTGACTTCATCGAATAAAGGGCGGTCAGGTTGTCCTGAAAAATGAAGGGGATTACAGGTGTTGATGGAAATGCACAATAAAGCACACATCGCATCGTTATATTGTCAGGGTAAAGGTATTGACGTCGGCTGCGGGAACAACGAAATATCGCCTGATTTTGTCGGTGCCGATAAAGCCGCTCCTGTAAATAACGCTGCGCCGACAGGAAATCTGCATTACGATAATGAATCAATGGATTACGTCTTTAGTTCCTGTCATCTCGATTATTCAGAACATACCGTTTGCGCACTTGCAGAATGGATGAGGATTCTGCGTCCGGGCGGCAATCTCGTGCTTTGTCTGCCGCACAGGAATTTTAATTCCCCTGCCGCATCCCCCAATGCTGTTACAGCACACGGATTTAATTTACATCCGAACCTCGTTCTGGCGGCCCTGTCTGAGACAAATGATTACGATATTCTCTGCATTGAAGAAAGGATTGGGGACGGCCTTTGGCTTGTCGTCCGCAAATTACATAAAGAGATGCCGCAGCGAAAAGTTCTTGTCGAACTTCACGCTGCCATCGGCGACTGTATCTGCGCAGAACCGGCTGTAAGGTCACTCAAACATCATCTCGGCAATGATGTGGCGGTCGTGCTGCGGGTAACGCATCCGGAACTTTTCCGCAATCATCCCTCCGTAAGCAGAATCGAGAACATTATATTTGTGCCTCGGCGACGTGATTACGAAAAAGTATACGAGCTTTCGGTAAAACCGACAAAACAAAATCGCCGTTCACATTTGGTTGACCGTGCGGCAGAGCAAATCGGGGTCGAACTTATTGACAGAACCCCGCAAATATACCTTGACCGCTGGGACGAGCTTATGCTGGAGAGATTTCATCTGCCGAAGTCCCCGCATCCCAAAATTGCAATAAGCCCACACGTAAACTGGCCATCTCGACAGTGGAAAGATGAAAAATGGACTGAACTGTGCAGGACACTTATCCGCCGGTTTGGTGCTGTTATTGTAGAACTGGGTGCGGCAGGGTCATATACGGGCGGTTTCGGCGTAAATCTCGTGGGACAAACCTCGCCTCGGCAGGCGGCAGCGGTATTAAGCAAATGTAACCTTTTAATAAGTGTCGATACCGGTCTTGCACACCTGGCGGCAGCAGTTGGGACACCTTGCGTGGGTATTTTCGGCCCCATTTATCCTGAGTTGCGAATGCATCCGGGCCTGAGACGTTCCGTAATAGCAGCACAGGCAGAGTGCAGAGGATGTTTCCACTGGTATGGCGGGGACGTGAGGAGCTGCCCGAAAGGTCATCATGAATGTATGACGCTAATCAGCGCCGAAGCCGTTCTCGATGCTGTTTATAAGGTGCTTGAAAAACATAAGTTACAGCAACTAAATGCGGTAAAGCCATTAAACGCTGTAAGTGTCTGATATTTATACAAATTCATAGAAGATTGCCGCAAATCAGCGAATAAATGCCTGTCTGGAACAACGGCACGGAATTTGCGGAACTGACTCCGATGGAGGCATAAGAAGATTTTTAAAATCCCGTCTTCAGGCGGGACGGACTTCGACAAGTTCAGTCGAGCCGAAAAACGGAAAGGAAGCCTGACAAATGACTGTAGCAATGAACTCAAGTTACTACCTGCGTGGTTTGGAACTGGCCGAATTCGGCAGACATGAAGAAGCGCTTACCTACATACAGGAATACCTGCGGACAACACCCAATGATGCACAAGCCCTCAATGATGCCGGTGCAATCCTTCATTGCCTCGGACGCTCGGAAGAAGCCGTCAACCATTTAGTCAAGGCACGAACACTGATAAGCGACAGCCCTGAGATAATCTGGAATCTGGTCGAGGCATATCTTGCCGCCGGCAAACCGCACGAGGCTATGCAGCTTTTAGACCAGATGGAGCGGATAGGCATACTAAATGCGGATGTTCTCAACAGAACCGCCACCATTCTTCTTAATCAAGATGACAAAACAAATGCCATAGAGATGCTGCTTCGCTCACTTCAAATCTCGCCGGAGCAGAAAGTGCTGCCTCCGATGTTGGATGTAATCAAGGCCAAGAGGCCCAAAATTGCTTTTTTCTGCGGCCTTAAAGGCGATACAAAGTTTCTGACGGATATTTACGAATTTACCAAAAATCGCTTTCAGGTCCGGTTCTTTGAAGGCCAGACCGCAGACCAGATGTATGAACTGATGAAATGGAGTGACATATCCTGGTTTGAATGGTGCACCGATATGGTTGTCGAGGCCTCGAAGCTGCCGAAAACCTGTAAAACAATCGTCAGGCTTCATCGCTTTGAAGCCTACAACAACTGGCCGAGCAAAGTGCAGTGGCAGAATATAGATTTACTCGTCACCGTCGGCAACTCATTTGTAAAAGATGCACTCTTTCAGCAGGCACCAGATATTAAAAACCGCACTATGCTCGTTACAATTCCAAACGGTGTCAACTTCGATAAATTCCGCTTTGTCGACAGGCCCCGCGGAAAGAACATCGCCTGCATCGGCTACATAAATGCAAGAAAAAATCCGATGTTCCTTCTGCAATGTATGCAGAAACTGCACTATCTCGACCCTCAGTTCAGATTGTTTTTCGCCGGAAACTTCCAGGATTATGCCCTCGAACAGTATGTCAGGTATATGGTCGAGACTCTTCATCTGAAGGATGCGATAGTTTTTGACAACTGGCAGGATGATGTAAATACCTGGCTGCGCGACAAGCACTATATAGTTTCAACCAGCGTGGGCGAAAGTCAGGGTATGGGCCTATCGGAAGGTATGGCCTGCGGCCTGAAGCCGGTCATACACAATTTCCCCGGCGCCCTCGAAATCTTCCCTTCCGAGTTTTTGTTTAATATCTCCGAGGAATTTTGCTCGCAGATTCTCACCGGCCCTTATGAGCCGCAAAGATACCGCAGATTTGTCGAAGAACGCTACTCTCTTAAGGAGCAGTTAAACAGAATTAACGGCATTTTCACACGATTTGAAGCTGATGTGGATTCGCAGCATCGCTGTGCAGACCCCGCCAAAGAGCCGGCCGGTGCGGGAATGTTTGTGAACGCCGCTACGTAAAAATAATCGATACGTTTTTTATCCGGCAGGGAAGCAACTTAAACAGCAGCACAATGACGGAAAACGGTAAAAAAAAATTCGGACCTCTGGTCAGTGTTCTTATTCCCACGTTCAATCGCCCGAAATATCTGGCTCAGGCACTCGACAGCGCCGTCAGCCAGAGCTACGCAAATCTTCAAATTATAGTCGTCAACGACGGCGGAGAAGACGTAAGCAGTATTGTTAATTCCTTCAACGACCCGCGGATAGTCTTCATCAACAGGAAAGAAAATCGCGGCAAGGCCGCCTCTCTCAATGAGGCAATAAGCCGCTCCGAAGGCAAATACATTGCCTACCTCGATGATGACGACCTGTATTATCCTCATCATATCGAAACTCTCGTCAATACGCTGGAAAATCAGACCGGCTGCGGCGTTGCATACAGCGATTTATACAAGGTCCATTGCAACATTCTGCCGGACGGCACCCGGCAAGCACTCAGCAAAGTGGTCGAGGTCAGCAGGGACTTTGACCGGCTTTTTATGTTTTATTTCAATCACGCACTGCACGTCAGCGTGATGCACCGTGCAGACCTGCTCGAAAAGACAGGCCTGTATAATGAAAACCTCAACGTCCTGATTGACTGGGATATGACCCGCCGCCTGGCTTTCTTCACGGATTTTCGGCACGTTTGTGAAATCACAGGCGAGTTTTATTCCCCTGTCGGCGAATGCGACAGAATATCCGTCCAGAGACGCAAGAACAAACAGGAATATGCCAGAAATGTGCTTACGATACGGACCACACGTCCGCCAAAACCCTGGCCTAAGGTCAGGGATTTGTCCGTCATTTTTACTACGGACAGCTTCGACCAGAAGGCAGGAGAGACGATGGGGCTTATCTGGCGACATACCTTCTATCCTTCTCAGGTTTATCTGCCGATTCCGCAGTCTGATATTGCCAGAATCAGCACCGATATGCCTAATATAGTTTATGTCCCCGTCAACCCATCGTCGTCTCAGACAGAGCGGATAGATGCGGCACTGGCCCGATGTGAAGGAGACTATGTTGTTGTTGTTCCGAACGGTTTACCCATAAATGAAATGTGGATAGAAGACCCGCTATATGCCCTTCTTAACAGCGATGTCGAGCGTGAAGCAATCAAAATCGAGGCTTCGACGGATACTTTGTGGTCGGCGGTAATAAGAAAAGAAGATTCGCTTTTTGCTCGCAGAAGTTTTCCACATCTGTCTCTTCGTCAATCTATGGAGGCCGCCGGTATCACAATCAGGGACCTTCGCCCGGAGGAAATTCCTTTCCAGCTTGACAGCCTGCTCAAGGAGGCCCGGCTGGCGGAGAAAAACGGCAACTGGGCCGAGGCAGCGGAAATTTTTGTGTTCGCTGCCGAGCGTTACCAGAACCAGGTATGGATGAAAACAATGGCTGCAAAGGCACTTTTCAAGGCAGGTGCCCATACAAAAGCCGCGCAAATAAGTCGTGAAATAAATCAGCAAAGACCGACCGTCGACACACTTTTACTGGAAGCAAAAGTCTGTCGGGAAAAAAATGATTTCAATTCGGCAATTGAACTTCTCAAAAAAGCTGAACAGAAATTTATCTGCCACACGGATGGCAGACAAGAAGGAAGAGAACCGTTATGGACATAACAGAGGACAAAATCGTCGAAGAACACGATTCAACACAACACTACGAAGTTTTGCAGGAGCTTGGCGACTGCCACACTTCTGTCGGCAACGCCGAAGAAGCACAACGCTATTATGAAAAAGCAGCCTCTCTCGGCCCCGATGAGCCGGGGCCTTATGTAGGTCTCGGCGTAATCGCCCTGCGGCAGAATCTGCTCGATGACGCAGAAATAGCTTTCAGAGTCGCCTGTCGCCTTAACGCAAATTGCGCAAAGGCTTATGCAGGCCTTGCAATGGTGGCTCAGCAGAGAACCAACTATAAATCAGCTTTTGACTTGTATCTGAAGTGTCTCGAACTTGACACGGACAATCCTGCTGCGCTGCTGGGCCTGTTCCAGACATCCTGCCAGATGGGTTCATTCGCAAAAATTATTTATTATCTGGAACTGTACCTGAATATGCACCCCGGGGACACTTCGGTGATGTTTTCGCTGGCAGCGTTGTATATGAAGGACGGGCGGCTCGAACAATCGAAAAAAATTCTTCTGGATGTTTTGACCCTTGAGTCAGCCAACAAAGATGCTGCTAATCTGCTCGAAGAAGTCGAACACAGTCTGACCCGGACAAAATTAGCGGAGGCCGGGACCGTATGAAGACACAGGTGCAAAAACCTGATTTTACATCGATGCTGGACGAACTGGAGGCCCTGCTCGAAAAGCAGACGGACCTCGCACGACAGGGCGATTTCAACAGTCTCGAAGATATAGCAACCCAGACTAATCAGTTCGTGGAAAAAATCGTTAATATGCAAATATTACAATCGGACGAATTTAAAAACAGACGCCTGCATCTGCAAAAGTTATACGAAGACCTGCACCGCACCATCGCTGCCAGAAAGGCAGACGTCGCAGAAGACTTACATCACGTCTACAGAGGCAGAAAAACAATAGGAGTTTATCGAAACAGCATTTAGCCCTAAAAGGGGGTTAAAAAATGTCTGTGATAAAACAAAATTTGGAGAAGATAAATGTAATTGAGGCAATGCCGCACAAGGAAAGCATCTGCACCGCTGATTCTGACAACGTCTTTGTGGCTTATGCAGGAACGGAGAAAGGATGCCCTCGTGAAAGACGACCATCGCCTTGTTACGGTTGGTATGACTGCATATAACGGAGAACGTTATATCGCAAAAGCAATCGAATCCATTTTGACCCAGGAATACAGGAATTTCGAGCTAATAATCTACGACAACGCATCAGAAGATAGAACATCTGAGATTTGCGGTGAGTATGCTAACAAAGATGATAGAATAAAATATTATCGTAATCATACAAATATAGGGCCGAATGCAAATAGTCTGAAAGTCCTCGATGTCAGTTCCGGTCAATATATGCAGTGGGTGTCAGATCACGACATTTACCACCCTCAATTCATCTCGCATCTTATCAAGGAACTCGATAAAGATGAATCGGTTGTTCTGTGTTATCCCCGGACTGTGTGTATTGATGCAAACGACAATGTCATAGAGCCTCTTACGCCGGATGTGATTGATACTCGTGGTCTGGACACATTCCAAAGATTCAGTAAGGTTATTTGGGAGTTTGCTTGGGGCAACATGATAATGGGGCTTTTCCGAATGTCCGTTGTCAGGAAAATATTTTCACATCCGCCTGTTGTAATTGGTCCCGACCATGTGATGATGGCCGATGCAAGCCTATTGGGTCATATTGCACAAGTTAATGAGCCGCTCTATTACAGACGTATGAACCATGTGAATGAAGACGCCCAGGCCGCCCATAATAGACATATTAAGTGGTTTGTTAAGTCGAAATCAGAAGCTCTTGTTCCTTGGACAATGATGGCTTATGAACATATCAAAATACTGAAAGATTCGGATATTCTGTCCCCGGGGGAAAAGGAACGCTTGTTTGATGAGGTTAGAAAATGTTTTCCGGCAAGGTTTGGAAAAGAGATGCGACAGGAGGCCAGCCGGCTTATAACAGAGGGCTTGAAGGTTCTTCGCAATGCATCTGAAGATTGGCAAACCAAACGT
>Ga0315276_10002015_pt1 | contig 18453 bp, 16 predicted proteins | sample YL17G05_0_MG_FD_204542 | JGI IMG/M metagenome (GOLD analysis project Ga0315276, IMG submission 204542) | Sediment microbial communities from Yellowstone Lake, YNP, Wyoming, USA - YL17G05_0 | ecosystem: Environmental > Aquatic > Freshwater > Lake > Sediment | place: USA: Wyoming | collected... | reverse complement strand
CCTCTGCCGCTTTGGCCGCTTCGGCGCCGAGTTGTACCTGACCACCGAGCGCGTCACCACACCGCTGAAGCGCGAGGGTGGGCACTTCACGCCGACGACGTTCGAGAACGCCTATGCCGACATCGTGGCCGACATGCGCCACGCCGTGGCGCGCTACGGCCCGGAGGCGGTGGCGGTCTTCGTCTCGCCCGAGCTGACCAACGAGCAGATGTACCTGGCGCAGCGCATCGCGCGCGAGGCGCTGGGCACCAACAACGTCGCCTGCCTGTCCACGCTGCTTACCGAGGGCAAGCCCGGCCCGCTGACGCCGGCCTTTGGCTTCACGGCTTCGACGGCCGACCGCAGCGTGCTGGAACAGGCGGACGTGATCGTGATCAACAACTCGGACCTGAAGATCGAGCAGCTGATCCTGGCGATGGACGTGATCAAGGCCATCAAGCGCGGAGCAAAAGTGATCGCTGCGGCTGGCGTGCACGGCGATCTGATCGAGCTTGGTACGCTGAACCTCGAGCCGCTGCGCGGCAGCACGACGATCATGTGGCAGGGCGTGGCGCACGAGCTGCTCAAGCTGGGCATGGACAAGGAGCGCATCAAGCAGCTGCCCGGCGGCGCGGAGTTCATCAGCGAGGCGAGCGCCGTCGACATGGACCACGTGCTGTCCGAGACCGGCGTGGAGCTGGAGCAGCTGCGCTACTGCGCGGAATTGATCGGCGCAGGCAGGCACGTCGTCTTCATTCACAGCCCGGACCGCACCGAGGACAAGGCGCCCGGCGACACGGTGGTGCTTGGCAACCTGATGGCCATGCTGCACACTTCAGGACGCCGTACCGACTTGCTGCTGGCGCGCGCGGGCTGCAACACGGCGGGCATCGAGACCTGCGGCGCTGCGGTGGAGTACCTGCCCGGCCGCCAGCCGGTGCCGGCGGAGCTGGCTAAGGTCACCCCTGACCGCGACGTGCTGATCAGCCGCATCGTCAACGGCGAGATCAAGGCGGCGCTGGTGTTTGGCGAGGACCCGCTGCGCAACAACAAGGTGCGTCAGTACCTGGTGAACGTCAAGTTCCTGGCGGCGATGGCCGATACGATGAGCGAAACCGCGATGGCGGCGGACATCGTGCTGCCCGCGGCGACGTACCTGGAGGAGCCGGGCACACGCGTGAACTTCGAAGGCAAGATCGTTGAGTTTTCCAGCGTGCTGGAGCCGCCCTCGGGCCGGCCGGGCTGGCAGGTGCTGGCTGGGCTGGCGGGCGCGTTCGGCCTGCTGGGCATCCCCTACTCAGTGGACCAGGTGCGCGAGAAGCTGCGCCAGGCGGTGCGCGAAGGATATGGCCAGTACACGCACTTCTACTGGAACACGGGCGAGCCGCGCCGCTGGCAGGGCCCGCATGCCTTCCAGCGCATCGAGCTGCGCAGCGAAGCCCACGCCATCGCCAACTACCTGACGCTGATCCAGCGCTACAAGCAGGACGCCAGCGTGATCGGCATCAAGCACTTCCGCCTGGCGGCGGAAGATGCGCGGGTGCAGTAGCTGCGACCTTGGCGGTGGGGCAGGCCGCTGGCCTGCTTGTCGTAGGGCGCGCAGTAATGCGCGCCGTCTTATATGGGACGAGCAGATGAAAGACCGGCGCGATTCACATCGCGCCCTACATGACGCGTGAAGCACGGCTTTGTCCCTGCGAAGGTTGCAGGCGACCCGCCTGCGCCACCGCTACAGCTTGCCGTTGCCGCCGACCTGCTCGTCGACGACGGCCTTTTCCAGCTCGTGCAGCGCGGCGTGCACCGACTTCTCGGGCATCGCCGGATAGCGCTTTAGGTAGTCCTGCAGCGCGCTGCGCAGTTCGCTGGCCAGCTGGTGCGGATCGCCGGTATGGAAGTAGTCGTCGATCGACTGCGCCGCCTGGCGCCCCTGGCCCATCGCCAGGATCACCGTGGCTGCGCCCAGCACGATGTCACCGCCGGCGAATACCGCCTCCTTGCTGGTCATCAGCGTCTTTTCATCGACGACGATGTTCCCGCCCTTGCGCGTGGTGATGTCGGGCGTCGTCTGCGGCACCAGCGGGTTGGGCCCGTTGCCAATGGCGACGATCACGCTGTCGACGTCGATCACGTAGTTGCTGCCTTCGATCGGCACGGGACGGCGGCGGCCGCTGGCATCGGGTTCGCCGAGCTCCATCCGCAACAGTTCCATCTGCTGGACGCGGCCCCGCTCATCGCCAATGAAGCGCACGGGATTGGTCAGCAGGCGGAAGTCCACGCCCTCCTCCTTGGCGTGGTGGATCTCCTCGATGCGCGCGGGCATCTCCGTCTCGCTGCGGCGGTAGATCAGGTAGCTGTGCTCCGCGCCTAGTCGCAGCGCCGTGCGCGCCGAGTCCATGGCCACGTTACCGCCACCGATCGTCGCCACGTTGTGGCCGGGCAGCACCGGCGTGTCGGAGATCGGGAAGTCGTAAGCCTTCATCAGGTTCGAGCGCGTCAGGTACTCGTTGGCGCTGAACACGCCGATCAGGTCCTCGCCGGGAATACCCATGAACCACGGCAGGCCCGCGCCGGTGCCGACGAACACGGCGTCGAAGCGGTCGAGCAGCTCGTCCACCGTCTCTGTCTTGCCGATGACGTAGTTCATGTGCAGCCGCACGCCCATGCGCTCCAGCGTGTGCACCTCGGCGTCGACGATCGACTTGGGCAGGCGGAACTCGGGGATGCCGTAGATCAGCACGCCGCCGGGCTTGTGCAGCGCCTCGAATACCTCGACGCGATGGCCCAGGCGCGCCAGGTCGGCGGCGGCGGTCAGTCCGGCCGGCCCGCTGCCGACGATCGCCACGCGCTTGCCGGTTGAGCGCTGGACGGTGGGAATCTCGATTTCGCCGCCGCTGCGCTCGCGCTCCCAGTCGGCGATGAAGCGCTCCAGCCGCCCGACGGCCACTGGCTCGTACTTCTTGCCGAGGATGCACTGCACTTCGCACTGCGTCTCCTGCGGGCAGACGCGCCCGCAGATCGCCGGCAGGATGTTGGTCTCCTTCATCTTGCGGATCGCGCCGCGGAAGTCGCGCTGGGCGATCAGCTTGATGAACCCCGGGATGTCGATGCACACCGGGCAGCCCTGGATGCACAGCGGGTTCTTGCACTGGATGCAGCGCGACGCTTCCAGCACCGCCTGGTCCTCGCTGTAGCCGAGCGGCACCTCGCGGAAGTTGAAACGCCGTTCCTGCGCTGGCTGCTCGGGCATCGCCGTGCGCGGAATCCGCTCCTTCTTGGGCGGGATCATCTCTTCGGGCATGGCTTGTTGTCTCCTGCGAATCTCACGCTGCTTCTTTGCTAGCTCGCCTTGGGCTGGCTCTCCACCGCGGCCTGCCTGGCTTTGTCGATCTCCGCCTGCAGGCGGCAGATGCGCTCACGCCGCGCCTCCATGTCCTGCTCCATGCGGTGTTCCCAGCGCTGCATGGCGACGCGCTCCTGATCCTTGTAGGCGTCGAGGCGCTTGATCAGCTGGTCGAAGTCCACCTTGTGCCCGTCGAACTCCGGCCCGTCCACGCAGGTGAACTTGGTCTCGCCGCCCACGGTGACGCGGCAGCCGCCGCACATCCCCGTGCCGTCAATCATGATCGAGTTGAGGCTGACGATGGTCGGCACGTTGAACTCCTTGGTCAACTCGGCGACCTTCTTCATCATGATCGTCGGGCCGATGGCCACGCAGATGTCGACCTTTTCGCGCTCCAGGATCTCGCGGATCGGCACCGTGACCAGCGCCTTGCGCCCGTGGCTGCCATCATCGGTGCAGACGATCAGCTCGTCGCTGACCACGCGGATTTCCTCTTCGAGAATGATCAGGTCCTTGCCGCGCGCGCCGACGACGCTGATCACCTTGTTGCCGGCGAGCTTCATCGCCTGGGCGATGGGGAACAGTGGCGCCTTGCCGATGCCGCCGCCGACACACAGCGCAGTGCCGTAGAGGCGCACGTCAGTGGGATGGCCCAGCGGGCCGACAACATCATGCAGGTACTGCCCCACCTCGCGGGTGGCGAACTGCGCGGTGGACTTGCCGACAACCTGGTAGATCAGCGTGATCGTGCCAGTCTCGGGATGGGCGTCGGCGATGGTCAGCGGGATGCGCTCCGCTGTGTCGTCGTTGCGCACAATGACGAACTGGCCCGCCTTGCGCTTCTTGGCGATCAGCGGCGCCTCGATCACCATCCGGTACACGTCAGTGCCGATGCATTCATGCACCAGTATCTTGTTCATACACAGCCTCCGATGCAACATCCCGCGCGGAAGTAAGTCGCGCAGGCCCCTCCTCCTGCGCCGATGCACAATCGGCTGCCCGACGCCTATTGCCACGAGAACGCGCAAGCCGATTACTATACCGATAATAATACTGGACTATCGCTGGTTTGCGAAGTGCAGGCGCTTGCCCAGGCGCAGAAACCTGCGAATGAGACCAGGGTGCAATTAGGCTTGCAGCTCAAATAGCCACTCGCACCAGCCGCCGGCGGACGGCTCGTCAGGCGGCGCCTGCAGGCTGGTCACGCTGAAGCGGGCATCCACCGTGGCGGCGAAGACCGCGAACTCCACCTCGCCGACGCACTTGCAGGGAAACGGCGCCAGGCCCTTGCGGGCGCGCGCTTCCTGGACGCGACAGTCCACCATGCGCAGCTTCAGCTGCAGCTCGCCGCGCTGCTGCAGGGCAAGGCGGCAGATGTTGGCGTACAGGCGGTGGCGCAGGCACAGTACCAGCGCTGGAATGCCGCCGCCCGGCGCCAGCCCGAGCCGCGCCATGATACGCTCAGCCTCCAGCCTGGCGAAGCGGCGCCAGGCCGCGGTGTCGGCGGCGATCGCTTCCTCCATGCCGTGGTGCTTCTCCCACTCCTGGAACCATAGCCCGTCGTGCGCCAGCCACAGCTTGCTGGCATCGACCAGCGCGGCGCGCAGCTCCTCTGCGTTGGCCTGCTCGTGCGCCGGGGAAGCGTCGATCTCTATCCATCCGCTGTCTGTAGTCAATTCGGACTCCATTGCTGAGCTCAACCGCGCATTTGCGAGCTGCAGTGCGGGATTAATTCCTGCTAGATGGCCGTGCCCGGCTGGGGATTGGCATTGTCGGCAGGTGGCTGCTCCGTGGCATGCTGCTTCATGAACTCGGCGAGCATCTGCTCGATCTGCCCGCTGAGCTTGTCGTAGTCCTTCTCCCAGCCCTGCTTCAGGCTGAGCTGCTGCATGCTGTCGGGCGCAGACGGGTCACCCAGCACGAACATGTTGCCGGTATCGTCAATGTACACCGATAGCTCCTTCCCCGCTTCGCCGTCGGGCGAGGCGGCGCTGGCCGGGGCAGAAATAATGATCTGCCGGCTCGGCAGAATCTGGCTGAGGTAGACGTTATTATCGGGTGCCGGACCGCCCTGGCCGAAGTCGTCGATATTCTGAAAGGCGTTGTCCTCCGGCACGTACTCCTGCGCCTCGGTGGTAAGCTGGCCCGTGATACCGCCGATCAGCAGCGCCAGCCGCTCCTGCGCCGCCATTGTCAGCTCACCCTGCAGTGCCAGCTCATCAATCGTCGCTGTCAGCAGCTGCAGTGCCTGCGTGACGATGCCAAATGACACCATGCTGGATGCCAGGTCATCGGGCGGCGCGTCCGGCACGATGGCCGAGACGGACTGACTGTCCTGCGGGACAGCTGCAGCGGAGACCAGGCTCATGCTGCAGACGGCAATGAGGGCCAGGGCTGATACGGCAGCTAACAGACTTCTTCCTAGCATCGGGCACCTCCAGGTTGGTAGCTAACACTGACATTCTCGTATGCGACAGCGCGCAGCGCAACTCCTATAATCAGCGTATGAGCAGCGGTGTGCCACTCGTGAGCTATGTGCTGGTGAACTGGCACACCGAGGAGCTGTTGCCGCGCGCTCTGGCCAGCGTCGACGCCCAGAGCTACGCCCAGCGCGAAGTGATCCTCGTCAACAACGGCAGCGCCAGCTTCGATCCCACCGTGCTGGCGCACTACCCCGACATGAAGCTGCTCAGCAACAACCGCAATCTGGGGTTTGCCGGCGCCAACAACCAGGCCATCAACGCCAGCCACGGCGACTACATCGTGCTGCTCAACTGCGACGCCTACCTCGATCCCGACTTCACCCGCCGCGCGCTGGCGGTGATTGCCGCAAATGAGCAGATCGGCACGGTGGTGCCCAAGATTCTGCGTGACGACCAGAGCGGCGTCATCGACAGCGCTGGCCACATCATGTACGAGGACCGCACGGCGGCGCATCGCGGGCGCGGCGAGCATGATCAGGGGCAGTACGACGGCGGGGGCTTCGTCTTTGGCGGGACGGCGGCAGCGATCGTCTACCGCCGCGCGATGCTGGAACAGCTGGCGCGCAGCGGGGGTGGCAGACGCCGTACCCCAGCCCCGGAGGCTGCCACAGCCGTGGGCGAGGTGTTCGACGAGACTTTCTTTGCCTACTTCGAGGACGTGGACCTGGACTGGCGGGCGCTGCTGGCAGGCTGGCGCGCGTATTACGAGCCGCGCTGCGTAGCCTGGCACCGCGGGCATGGCAGCGGTGGGCGGGCGTCCTATGCCATCCGGCTGCGCGCCGAGAAGAACCGTTACCTGATGCTGGCGAAGAACGACACGCTGGCCGGCCAATTGGGCTGCATCCTGCCGCTGGCGCTATACGAAAGCTGGCATGCGCTGCGCACGTTGTTCACGCCATGGCTGTGGCCGGCATACCTGATGCTGCTGTGGTACCTGCCACGCACGCTGGCGTGTCGCTGGGCGGCGGGCCGGCAGTGCACGCTCAGCCACAATGCCGTCACAGCATTCCTCCTGCCCCGTGGCCTGCAGCCGCCGCTCAAGGCCGAGCCACCGGCTGCGGAACTGTTTCCAGAGACGGTGGCAGACGCCACGGCGGGCCAATTCCCGCTGGTTTCGGTGGTCATCCTCAACTACAACGGGCTGGCGCTGTCCCGTGCCTGCGTCGCCTCGCTGACCGAGCAGAGCTACGAGCCGCTGGAGCTGATTCTCGTCGACAACGGCAGTGCGGTGGACGAAGCGCAGTTGCTGGCGATGGAGTTTCCGGAGCTGCATGTTCTTCGTCTGGAGCATAACCACGGCTTTTCGGGAGGCGTGAACTGGGGCCTGACGCTGGTCCATGGCGACTACTTCGTGCTGGTGAACAACGATTGCGTCTGCCACGCCGACTGCATCCGCAACCTGGTCTACGCCGCGCGGCGTACCAAGGCCCCGGCTGTCTCCGGCCGCCTGGTGGATATCGCGCGGCTGGAACAGGCGGAGCCGGCGCTGGTGGCACTGGAGGCTGAGTTCGAGCAGGCAGTCGGTGAACGCATCGCCGGCGAGGCTTCGCCGGATATTGTGCAGGCGCTCGCCGACTCCTGGCGTAACGACGGGCGCTCGATCGGCCTGTGGCACGTGCACAATGCATATGCTGGCCGCGACGAGTGTTTCGATCCCAGCGGCGGGCTGTGCCTGCTGGAGCGCGGTGCCGTCGCCGACATGCTGCCGCAGCTGTTCCCGCACTTCTACTTTGCCTACGGTGAGGATCTGTGCCTCGGCATCCGTCTGCGCGGGCGCGGCGGCTGGGTGGCCAAGGAGCCGCGCGCCGCGGCGGTGCACATGAAGCATGGCACGGCGCGCCTGCTCAACAGCGGCCGCGTGCGTTACATGCAGGAGCGCAACCGCGCCCTGAACATCTTAGGCTTCTACCCAGCGTGGGTGCTGATCAGGCTCGCTCCGCTGCTGGTATTGCAGACATTGGCAGTCGCCGTGATCAATCTGCTCAAGCGGCCGCTGCATTTTGCCGGCTGGCTGGCGGCGCAGCTCTGGCTGCTATCGCGCCCGCTCTGGCTGGCGCGCTGGCGGCGGCACTGCCGCTCGCAGCTCACGGTGCCGGATGAGCGCTGGCTGAGCGAGCTCTCGGGACGGCTGGGCAGCGGCGGCAACCCCCTGAGCAAATTCAGCCTGTGGTGGTGCCGGGTGGCGCGCATCCCGCACCGCGAGGCCCGCGGTAGTGGCGAGGCAGCGGGCGATAGTATTGACGGACAGCAATAGGAGGCTGAAATGGATTCAACTTCTCCGCGCGCAGCGCCTTTGGAGGCAGCCGCAGTGCTGCCGCTCGCCGATCTGCACGCCTGGTTGTGGTACCAGTACAAGCATTGGTGCAGCTGGGCCGCTGAGCGCGACGCTGCCTGGTTGAGTCTGCCTACTGGCAACCCCACGTTACCGACGCTGAGCCGCCTGTTTGGCCATGCTTTCACGCCGCTGCACCGCTTTGCGGACCAGGTGCTTGGCGTGGAGCCGCTGTCCCCGCCGGATCTCTCCAGCGCTGACTGGCCAACGCTGCTGGCCTGGGCCGAGTGCTGCCTGGCGCGGCACCGCGAGGCCTGCAGAGCTGCGCTGCATAGCGATCCGGCCAGTATCGTGAGCCTGACGACGCGCACCGCCGGCATACTGCAAGTACGCGTGAATCACGGCCTGGCGCATGCGGCGACGCATTGTGTGTGGCACCTGGGTGGCATCGCGCATTTGCTTCGCGCCGCAGGCATCGAACCGCCGCAGCGCAGCGACATGCTGTTCTGGGCCGCCGAACAGCTCGAAGGGTAGGGGGCCATGCTGGCGCCAGGGCAGGGGCAGCGCGCTAACGCTACTCCTGCGACATTTCGAACAGCTTGCGGGCGGCCAGGTCGATCCGCTCGCGGTGCTCCAGTGGCTTCAGCCAGCGCTGCGGGATAGCGCCTACGCCGAAGCGCGTCCCCAGCAGCGCGCCGCCCACCGCGCCCAGCGTGTCCGTGTCGCCCCCCAGGTTCAGCAGCAGCGTAAGTCCTTCCTCGAATTCGTCGCAGTACAGCGCGGCCCACAGCGCCGACTGCAGCGTGTCCACGACGTAGCCGGTGGAGCGCAGGTCGCGCGGCTGCAGCGACGGGATGGCCTGCAGCGCATAGCCGATGACGGTATTGCGTGGCTCGATGAACTCCGAAAGCTCGGCCAGCAGGCCGTCGATGCCGATCAGCAGCAGATGGCCGAGGGCCAGGTTCAGGCAGGCGCAGGCCAGCTTGCAGCGCTCGTCGTAGTGCGTGATGCCGGAGATCACGCGCGATTCGCCGATGAGGCGGATGTTGTCGGGGTAGCGCAGCAGGCCGGTCGGCGCGGCGCGCATCAGGCTGCCGTTGCCCAGGCGGCTGCCCTCGGGCACCGCGTCCCAGGCGTCGCGGCCGCTGCGCTCGAAGTTATAGCCGTAGAGCAGGTTCTCGCAGGCCTCGCGCGTCAGGTTGCCGACGTCGATGGGGCCAGCGCGGTACCAGTCGAGCAGGCGGTCGGCGATGTCCTGCGGGTCGAAGCCGCGACATTCGAGGTAGCTGTCCAGCACGCACAGCATCTGCTGCGTGTCGTCGGTAACCTGGCCGGGCTGAAGTTTCAGCCAGCCGCCGCCGGTCATCTCGCGTCCAGCCCCGTAGTGCCGGGCGATCTCCGCAGCATCCACGAACTCCAGCGGGCCGCCCAGCGCGTCGCCGCAGGCCGCGCCCAGCAGGCAACCGCGAAACTGATCGACCATGTCCACCACGCGAAAGATAGCATACCCGCGGTGTACAGGGGAGGGCATAGCTCGGGATGCCGGTTTCGGGAGCTGCGGCATGGCGGTCTTCACTTCTGCCTTCTGACTTCGCACTTCTGAGATTCCACTGCGGCTACAATACCCGCGTGTTTACAGGGTTGATCCGCCACATCGGCAAGCTGCGCAGCCGCCCGGCCGAGCGCCTGCAGGTCGCTTGCCCGACGCTGCGTCCTGAGCTGGCGCACGGCGACAGCGTGGCGGTCAACGGCGCCTGCCTGACGGTCGCAGAACTGACCGGCGACGGCTTTATCGCCGACCTGCTGGAAGACACGCGGCGCGGCACGACGCTGGGCTCCCTGGCGGCCGGACAGCGCGTCAACCTGGAGCTGCCGCTGGCGGCGGGCGAGCGCTTCGGCGGACACTTTGTCCAGGGGCACGTCGACGGTAGGGTGAAGCTGCTGGAAAAGCGCGAGCTGAGCAGCAGCAACTGGCGGCTGACCTTCGAGCTGCCGGCGTGGCTGGCTGCGCAGGTGATTGACCAGGGCAGCATCGCCATCGACGGCGTGAGCCTGACGATCCAGGAGCTGGGGCAGGACCGCCTCAGCGTGTCGCTCATCCCCACGACGTACAATGACACCGCGCTGGGCGATATTCAGCCGGGCGGCATGGTAAATGTTGAGGCAGACCTAGTCGTCAAAGCGGCTAGAGGCCGGCCGGCGCCGGAAGCTGCAGAGCCCCCGCCGCTGAGTCTGGCAGACCTCAAGAAACTGGGATACAGCTAATGAGCACCCGCGATGACAACAACCAGGATTGGCGCGCGCGCGTCGAGCAGGGCGCGGCGGAGTTGCGCGCCGGCGGCATGGTGATCCTGGTGGACGATCCGGACCGCGAGAACGAGGGCGACGTGGTGTGTGCCGCCGAGTTCTGCACGCCGGAAATAGTGAACTTCATGAAAACCCACGCCCGCGGACTGATCTGCGTGCCGATGCTGCCCGAGCGGCTGGACGCGCTGGCCCTGCCGCTGATGAGTGAGGTCAACACCGCCAGCCATGGCACGGCGTTCACTGTCAGCGTCGACGCCGCCCGCGGCACGACCACCGGCATCAGCGCACAGGACATGTCGATCACCATTCGCGCGCTAGCCGATCCAATGACCGGCGCCGACGACCTGCGCCGCCCCGGCCACGTCTTCCCGCTGCGCTACCAGCCCGGCGGGGTGCTCAAGCGCGTCGGCCAGACCGAAGGCAGCATCGACCTCTGCCGCCTCGCCGGCCTGCATCAGGTGGCTGTGGTCTGCGAGATCTGCAACGATGACGGCACGATGGCACGCGCGGCGGAGCTGCACCATTACAGCGAGAAGCACGGCATCCCGATCGTCAACGTCGCCGACCTCGTGCGCTACCGCCTGACCAGCGAGACGCTGGTGCGGCGCGTGGACAAAGCCAAGCTGCCCACCAGCTACGGCGAATTCACCATTTACGGCTATGAGGTGCCGCTGACCGTCGAGCACCACATCGCGCTAGTGATGGGCGACCTAACCAAGGTGGACAGCGTGCTGGTGCGGGTACACAGCGAGTGCCTGACGGGCGACACCTTCCACAGCCAGCGCTGCGACTGCGGGCAGCAACTGGACTGGGCGCTGGCGCGGATCTCCGAGGAGGGCGTCGGCGTACTGCTCTACCTGCGCCAGGAGGGCCGCGGCATCGGGCTGATCAACAAGGTCCGCGCCTATCACCTGCAGGATGAGGGGCTGGATACGGTGGACGCCAACCTGGCGCTGGGCCTGCCCGCCGACAACCGCGACTACGGCGTGGGCGCGCAGATCCTGCGCGACCTGGGCATGCGCAAGCTGCGCATCATGACCAACAACCCGCAAAAGCTGATCGGCCTGGAAGCCTACGGCATGAGCATCGTCGAGCGTATCTCGATCCCGCTGGAAGGCGCGCGCTCGCCGCAGGGGCACAGGTATATGCGCACCAAGGCGACGAAGATGGGGCACATGATCGACGTCAGCAAGATCGACAGCGGCAGCGGCGAGTAGCGTGGTCCCGGCTCAGGCTTGATCGCTGGGCGGCGCGGCTGGTTTGTCTGCGCGCTCGACGCGTTTCTTCAGCCATTCCTCGAACCACCACAGCAGCAGCAGCACGATGATGGCGCCGAAGTTGACGTAGCCGACGCCAGCCCAGCTGAACAGCAGCCAGATGGGTGACATCAGCCAGTTCAGTGCGCCGCCGACCGGCTGCGGGAACCCGCCAAACCAGCTCGAAAGCGCCCAGGCGATGATCAGCCAGCTGTAGATGCGCACGACCCACAGCAGTACTTTCATCTACAGCTCCTTGGCTTTCCAGCGCGCATCGTCAAGCTCCTGCTCCATGTCATCCAGTGACGACAGCTCCTGGCTGAGGATCTCGCTTTCGCGGATGTTGGACAGCACCTGGTCGATGTCGCGGCTGACGCGCTGGCTGTCCTGCGCCGTCATCGCCTGATCGAGCAGCAGCTTCATCGTCGTCTCGATGTTGCCACACTCGGCCTTGATCAGTTCGATGCGCGACTGCGCCTTATGGTAGCGCGCCAGGCGGTTCTCCAGCAGCGTGACCTGCTTGGCGCGCGCGTCGCGCACCGCCGGCTCGGCTGCGGCCACCGCCTGCCTGGCGAGCTGCAGGTCCTTTTCGATGCTGTCGGGATTCACTAAGCCGATGTACTCGCCGTACTCGCTGAGCGCCGTCAGCAGCTTCAAGTAGCTGATCGCCAGCTTGTCGAGCTTCTCCAGGTTATCTTTGGCAAACGGATCGTGGCTGCCGAACTTGGTCGACAGGATCTCGCGCGCGCGGTCGCGCAACTGCGACAGCTCCTGCAGCTTGAAGTACAGGTCGGCGTCGACGCGCTCGTAGAGCATCGCCAGCTGGTAAGAGTAATCGTTCTCGTAGCGCTGCTGCAGGCCGGCGTCGGTCAGGCGCCGGAAACGCGGGCTGTTAGGCACAACCACCAGCCACAGGCCGCTCCAGGCCAGGCTGGCGGCGGCCAGCCAGGGCGTCAGCGCGCCGAACGGGCTGCCGAACGCACCGGACATGCCACAGGCGAACGTGGCGATCCAGCCGCCAGCAGCGAAGCCCCAGTGCATCGGGTTAAGTCCCGCAGCCCAGTGGTAGCGCGTCGGGCGGCGCGCAGGATGGTCTTCTGGACGCATCGCGCTGATTATAGGCCACGCCCCCGGACTTGCAGTGCGCGCAAACGTCGCGTTCTGGATTGGTTGGGGTAGGGGAGAGCCGCCTGGCGTGCCAGCGGGATTGGACAATGAGTGCGACAGATTCTCAATTAGATTTGCCGCATTACCTTGCAAAGCCGCCTGCGCTGTGTTAGCTTCTATGTGGGGAAGGGGAACCTCGATCCGGCTGAAATATGGAGTATCAGAGTGCACCGGCAGATGCGTCGATAGCTCCCAGGATTGGAGTTCCCCACCCCAGGCTTTAGACACTGACTGCTGTACTGCCACCGCCGCTAAGTTCCCGCCGCTCAACCCTGCGTTTGCACGCTCGTAGCCCCTCTGCTTAACTTGTGCCAGGCAATCGCCCGATATGCTCAAGGGCTGCTGCTAAGTTCCTGCGGGCAGCGCGACTCTCGCCGGCCGCAGTGCAGCGCCTGGTGATATTCCTAGCTGCCGGTGCTAAAAGCTTGTGGATAACTTGTTGATTGCCGTGGTTAGGGAGTAATATAGTCGTTCTGGGGCACGGATGTCGTTTCGCGAATGGTTCAGCGGGTTTTTAGGCAGCTTCAGCGCCGACATTGGCATCGACCTGGGTACGGCCAACACCCTGGTCTATGTCAAGGGGCGCGGCATTGTGCTGCGCGAACCCAGCGTCGTGGCCATCGACCTGACGACCGACCAGGTGCTGGCGGTGGGCGAGGAAGCCAAGAACATGATCGGCAAGACGCCCAGCCGCGTAGTCGCCATGCGCCCGCTCAAGGACGGCGTGATCGCCGACTGGGAAAAGACCGAGCAGATGCTGCGCGAGTTCATCCGCCGCGCCAAGCAGGACCGCGGGCTGCTGCAGTTCGGGCACCGTGTCGTCATCGGCATCCCCTCAGGCATCACCGCCGTCGAGCGCAAGGCGGTGAAGGATGCGGCGATCCGCACCGGCGCATGGTGGGAAGGACTGATCGACGAACCGATGGCCGCGGCGATCGGCTGCAACCTGCCGATCGAGGAAGCCGGCGGCAACATGATCGTCGACATCGGCGGCGGCACGACGGAAGTCGCGGTGATCAGCCTGGGCGGCGTGGTGGTCAGCAACTCGCTGCGCGTGGCGGGGGATGAGCTGGACCGCAGCATCATCGACTACGCGCGCCGGCGCTTCAACCTGCAGATCGGCGAGCGCACCGCCGAGCGCATTAAGATCAGCATCGGCGCGGCGCATCCGCAGAGCGAGAACCTGACCGCCGAAATGCGCGGTATGGACCAGGTCACCGGACTGCCCAAGGTCGTCGAAGTGACCACCGAGGACATCCGTGAGGCGATGGGCGAGAAGATCGATGAGATCCTGCGCTGCGTGCGCTACACGCTGGAGGAATGCCCGCCCGAGCTGGCCGCCGACATTATCGACCAAGGCATCGTGCTGGCCGGCGGCGGGGCGTTGCTGCGCGACCTGGACATCCTCATCGCCCGCGACACCGGCATCGTCACCCGCGTGGCCGACGACCCGCTGTCCGCCGTCGTGCTGGGCACGATGAAAGTGCTCGAGGACCTCGACCGCTACAAGTACATGCTGGCTTAGTATGCCCTCCTATTGACTGCAAGTAAACTCCTTTGTTGTACGCTGCAGCACTACCAGAGCCAGGCATCAACTGTTGTGTGCTGTTGTTGTGTGGACCGGATGCCTGCGCAGCGCTGAAATTACGTGTGATATAGACCAACATGCCTTGACCGTAGTAGCACTTGCAGGTAATATATAGCTATCCATTAATGGAGGCATATTATGGGACAAGGCATTACTAATTATACTTTTGGTTGGCTGCGTGATCTGCCGGATTTCCGGGATTACACCACCGCGGAAGCGCACGTCACCGCACTGCTAGGCCAGCTGGAGCCGGCAGCCAAGGCTAAGAGAGGGGACGCTGTCACGCTCGGCGCTGCAGTTGACCTGCGGCCGTTCTTCAGTGCTGTCGAGAACCAGGGAAACCTTGGTTCTTGCACCGCCCAAGCCGGCGTCGGGCTGTGGGAGTACCTGGAGCGCCGCGCATTTAGCTCGGATCTGCAAGGCGCGCGCCTCTTCCTGTACAAGGCGACGCGCAACCTGCTGAACTGGATCGGCGACACGGGAGCCTATCTGCGCACGACGATGGGAGCGCTGGCGCTCTTCGGCGTGCCGCCCGAAAAGTACTGGCCCTACAACATCCAGAACTTCGATGTGGAACCCACCGCTTTTCTGTACCACTTCGCGTCGCACTACGAAGCGCTCAGCTACTACCGTCTTGATCCGGTTGGCATGGGACGCACGGAACTGCTCAAGAAGATCAAGGAATCGATTGGGATGGGCCTGCCGCCGATGTTTGGCTTCTCGGTCTATAGCTCGATCTCCCAGGCTGGAAGTACCGGCAAGATCCCGTACCCTAAACTCGGTGACAAGCTCCTTGGTGGACATGCGGTGGTTGCCGCGGGCTATGACGACCGGTGCGTGATCCAGGGCAGTGGCCGTGGCGCGCCAAAGACCACTGGTGCTTTGATCATCCGCAATTCGTGGGGCACGGACTGGGGCGAGCAAGGCTACGGCTATTTGCCATACGAGTATGTGCTCAAAGGGCTGGCGGAGGACTGGTGGGTGATGGTCAGCAAGAGCCACATCGACACAGGTCAGTTCGGGTTCTAGGGTGCTCGCTGCTGATGCGGGTCTGATGGCGCGTTGGTACAATTGCGCTGTAGGTGGCTGGTACACCATTAGCTGGAAGTGGCGCAGCTGGCGATGAATTCGCAAGGCTGGTCGCCGCTCTCAAGAGCTCGGCGTGGGACGAGCGGCGCAGTGCCGCGCGGGCGTTGGCCGAGCTCGGCGGGCAGGCTGTAAAGCACATCCTGCCTCTGCTGCGCGATCCGCGGGAGTACGTGCGCGCGGCGGCGGCCGATGCGCTGGGGCAGTGCGGCGAGGCCGCAGCGACTGCCGTGTCTGACCTTACCGAGCTGCTGATGGACAAGCAAGAGACCGTGCGCGTCGCCGCAGCGCATGCGCTGGGCAACATCGGCGAAGCCTCGGCGCGCGCTGTGCCTTACCTGTTCGCCGCACTGGGCGACTGGACGCGCGAGGCGCGCCAGACCGCGCTGCAGGCGCTGAAACGCATTGGTGCCGCGGCGGTGCCGCAGCTCGTCTTGCGGCTCAAAGACGCCGACTACCGCATCCGCTATCGCGTGATCGAAGTGCTGGCGGAGATCGGCGTTGCGGGGGTGCCGGCGCTGGCCACGGCGCTGAGCAACGAGGCCGCGCAGGTGCGCTGGTGCGCCGCCGAGGCGCTGGGCAACATCGGAGCGGAGGCGGTGCAGGCCGCCGGGCAGCTCGCGGGTGTACTGGCCGACCGCCATGACCAGGTGCGGTTGCGCGCCGCGACGGCGCTGGGGAACATCGGCAAGGCAGCGGCGCCCGTGGCCAGGCCGCTGCTCAAGCTGCTGGATGACGGGCAATGGGCGGTGCGCGCGGCGGCGGCTGAGGCGCTGGGGAAGACCGGCGCCGAGGTCGAGGCCGGAGTGCCAGCGCTGATCAAACTCATCGACGATGAAAATGCGAACGTGCGCCGCGCGGCGCTCACGGCAATCGCCGCACTGGGGCAGAAAGCGGCGGACGCCATCCCCAGGGTGATCAGCGCCATGGATGATCCCACGCCAAACGTGCCGTACCTGGCGGCTAAAGCCATGGGCAAGCTTGGTCCGAGCGCCGTGGCAGGAATCCCGGCACTGATCCGCGCGCTGAGCCACGAGGATGAGCGAGTGCGCGACGTGGCGGCGTTCTCACTTGGGCGTCTCGGTCACGCCGCCTCGGCGGCGCTGCCGGCGCTGCACAGGCTGCTCAACGACAGCAGTGCTGATGTCGTGAATGCCGCCGAGCAGGCGATCGAGCGGATCCGGGCTAAGGCGTAGAGCCCTGCTGCTCATGCCCCGGCGGTGGCGCGCTGTAAACGAGGCCCAGCTGTTTTGCCGCGGCGCGTGCGGCCTTGTCGTTGCCGCCGTGGTAAATCCGATGCACGTACTGCGGCCAGTTAGCGGCGAAGTTCGTGCTGTTTGCCGGGTCGTGGCACTGCTGGCACCACTGCAGCGTGTACTGCGCCACCGGCTTGGCGGGCGGCTTGACCTTGTCGTTCATCGCGTCCCACACATGCTGGTCGGTGATGTTCGAGTGGCAGACGATGCAGTTCATCGGCTTGAGTTCGTCGGTATCCGGGTCGTAGACCACGTGGCAGCTCATGCAGTCCGGGTTGTACTCCTGCCCGCCGCTGACCAGCGTATCCAGCGAGCGGGCGTGGCCCGATGCGGCGTACTTTTCCACCTGCTCCTTGTGGCAGTCGGCGCAGTACTCCGGCGGCAGATAGAGCTGCCGCAGGTCCACCTTAAGCTGCGCGAAGAAGCGCTGTTTGAGCTGCGGGCGATAGGTGTTGTCGAGCAGGTCCTTGATCTCCGGCAAGTCGGCGAGCTTGTCGTCGACGGGCAGGTTCGTGCCCGCGACGCTGAAGCCGCCAGCGGTCGGATCGACCGTCACCAACCCCAGGAAGCGGCCTTCATCCCAGGTATTGAGCAGCGGCGGGGTTGCCTCGAAGTCCAGCGGAGCCTCGGGCTGGCCGCGTTCGCCGGAGAGGAACAGGCCAGCCTGCGTGGCATAGGCCTGCGCCATGCCTGTGATCCAGGTATGCTCGCCTTCCAGGCAGACAACGATCATGTCGCACTTTGGGCGCAGTTTTGGCAGTATGCCGTCCAGCGCCGGTGTGGGATTGCTGAAAGAGACGTCCGCAGGCAGCTCGAAGCTGACCGCCTCGGGCTGGCTCACGCCGGTGATACCTACGCGCGCTCCGGCAATCGTCACGACCGCGTATGGCGTATCCCAGGGCTGGCCGTCGACGACGAGGTTCGCCGAGAAGCAGGGGAACTTCGCCGTCGTCGCCAGCTCGCTCAGCCCCGCAGCGCCGTGCTGCGCTTCGCGGATGCCCAGCTGCATGGCGCTGTAGCCCATCAGGTTCAGTGCCTGGACGATCGTCACGCCCTTGAACAGCTGGAAGTCACCGGCGTCGCCGATGATATGCGCGCCTTCGATGGCCAGCACCGGCTGCTTTGCCCGCAGCTGGGCCAGCAGCGTGGCGCGCCGTGCCAGGCCGCCAAGCTGGTGCGTGCTGCAGCCGCAGGTCTCCAGGTAACCACTGGTGTCATAGCTCCAGGCGATGGCAAACGGCTGCGGCGGCTCAGGCCAGGAGAGGCAGGCGCCGGTCGTCAGCACGAAGCATAGCGTGGTGACTCCAGTCAGTAGTGCGGCATATCGGTGCATGTGTAACCGCTGTCAGGCTAGTCGATGGCGAACAGGAAATCCACTTCCACGGGCACGTTGAGCGGCAGGGCGACGGAACCATAGGTCGCCCGCGTGTGCCGCCCCTTGTCGCCGAAGATGGTCACCAGCAGATCAGAGCAGCCGTTGATCACCTTCGGCTGGTCGTAAAAGTCCGGCGTGCTGGCGACGAAGCCGCGCACCTGCACGACTTCGGCGATGCGCTCCAGGTCGCCGTCCAGCGCGACGTGGGCCCAGCCCAGCGCATTGAGTGTGGTTATGCGCGCGCACTCCATGCCCTGCTCCATGCTCACCTCGGCGCCGAGCCGGCCGGTGGTGTACGGCTTGCCGTCCACCAGCGGGATCATCCCGGCGGTCCACAGCAGCTG
>Ga0315276_10002013_pt1 | contig 18466 bp, 19 predicted proteins | sample YL17G05_0_MG_FD_204542 | JGI IMG/M metagenome (GOLD analysis project Ga0315276, IMG submission 204542) | Sediment microbial communities from Yellowstone Lake, YNP, Wyoming, USA - YL17G05_0 | ecosystem: Environmental > Aquatic > Freshwater > Lake > Sediment | place: USA: Wyoming | collected... | reverse complement strand
AGCATGAGCGGCCACGATTCGGACAACAGCCGACAGGCGGTCGCGCGCTCGGCGTGCCACTGGCGCGGAGCGTCGCCCTGCAGCCGCAGCGCCACCACCAGCGCCGCCGCGCCGAGGAACACCTCCACCGCGACGGTGAACGCGATCACCGGCAGCGATGCGTGCGCCACCAACGCCGCGACCCGCACTCCGGACGCCACGGCGAACGCGACGGCGCGCGCCACCACGAACGGGACCACGCGCGAGCGGCTCTGGAACCAGAGCTCGACGACGTCCAGTGACTGCGCGATCACCGCCGAGCCGAACACCACCGCGAGCGCGAGCGCGTCGGCGTCGCCGCGCCGCAGCCCGGCGATCGCGGTCACCGCGAGCCCCAGGGTGAGCACCGCCCCGCCGAGCCGGAGCGCCAGCGCCGAGCCCAGCAGCGTGCGCTCGTCCTGCGGGCGGCGCACCAACTCGCGCACCAGGATGGTCTCGAGGCCGAGCTGGCTGAGGATGGCGAGGATCGAGACCACGCTCTGGGTGAAGCCGAGCAGCCCGAGCGCGCTGGCGCCGAGGTAGCGCACCATCCACACGTTGATGGCCAGCCCGACGACCAGCCGGACGACCTTGTCGGCCATCATCCAGGAGACGTTGCGCCGCACCGCCGCGCCCTCGCCGGCGACCGCGACGAGGGACCGGATCTGCGCTCCGATGCCGGCGAATGGGCGCGTGGAGAGGGGCTCCGGTGGAGGTGGGCGTGGCCGTGGACCGCGGGTGCGAAGGGTGCGGGGTGACGGGCGCAGTGTAGTGCAGCGCTCCCCGGCGGCAAAGGCCCGCCGCGCTTGCGCGAGGTGCGGACGCGCTGCGATGCTGCGTGCCCATGGGAACCGCCCGGGAGGTCGCGCGATGACCGGTTGCGAAGAGGTGGTGGCCGAGGTCCGGGTGGCGATCCGCCGCGAGCTCGAGCGCCTGCGCGACGGCGGGCTCGAGGTGCGGCGGCTGCTCGACGTCGGATGCTGGGACGGAAGCACGACGCTCGCCTACGCCGGCGTGTTCGGGTGCGCCGCCTTCGGCATCGAGGTGTTCGAGGCCGAGGCCGCGAAGGCCGCCGCGCGCGGCGTCGACGTGGCCCGCCTCGACGTCGAGACCCGGTCGTTCCCGTGGCCCGACGCGAGCATGGACGTGGTGGTCATCAACCAGGTGCTCGAGCACCTCAAGAACGTCTGGCTGCCGATGACCGAGCTCCATCGCGTGCTGCGGCCGGGCGGCGCCGCCATCCTGTCGGTGCCCAACCTCGCGAGTCTCCACAACCGCGTGCTGATGGCGTTCGGCCGGCAGCCCACCTCGATCCGCACCTTCGGCCCGCACGTGCGCGGGTTCACCTTCCGGGAATTCCTCGCCTTCGTGGCGCGCGATGGGGCGTTCGAGGTCGAGCGCGCCCGCAGCGTGGGCTTCTACCCGCTGCCGGCGCGGTTCTCGGTCCTCCCGGCCGCGCTCTGGAAGGGCGCCGGGCACACGACGCTGGTGGTGGCGCGCAAGCGGGACGTGGCGCCGCCGTGGCTCCCGTTCATCCGCGGCGAGCTCGACGCGGGGCTGCAGACCTACTTCGAGCCGTAGGAGCCGCGGGGCCGGGACTCCCGCATCCAGGCCGAATGGGCGCGCTCGAACGCCTCGCGGAAGCGCGTGTCGAAGCGCTCGGACGCGAACGGCTCGGCGAGCGCGCGCAGCGCGGCCGGTTCGAAGCGCTCGCGCTCGAACAGCCCGATCGCCGCCGCCACTCCATCGGCCGACTGGGTGCCGAACAGCACGCCGCCCGGCACGCGCGCCACGCCGCCCGCGGCCACGCGCGCCAGCGCTTCCGGGCTCGCGCCCCGGCCCACGGTCTCGAGCGCGCCGCCGCGGCCGAAGGCGATGACCGGCGTGCCGCTCGCGAGCGACTCGATGGGCATGAGTCCGAGGTCCTCCTCGCCGGGGAAGAGCAGCGCCCGCGCGCCCGCGTAGACGCCCGGCAGCTCCTCGTCGTCCACCCAGCCGCGGAACTCGGTGCCGGGCGCGGCGAGGCGGCGCAGGGTGCGCTCCTCCTGACCGCTCCCCACGACGACCAGCCGGCGCCCGAGCCGGCGGCAGGCCTCGACGGCCAGATCGCCGCGCTTGTTGGGGGCGAAGGCCCCGGCCAGCAGGTAGTAGCCGCGTGCCTGCGCGGTCCCCGGACCGGGGCCCGGGGGGCCCGCGGCCCCCCCGAATCGCGACAGGTCGGCGGGCCCTCCGATGACCTCGGCCTCGCGCCCGTAGTGGCGGCGGATCCGGTCGGCCACGTGCTGTGAGTTGGTCACGAGCGCGTGGACGCGCTCGAGCGTGGCCACATCCCAGGCGCGCAATCGCGCGCAGGTGCGGCGCACGAACCACGAGAGCGGCCAGGGGAAACGCCCGGGCGGGAAGTACTGGTCCTCGAGGTCCCAGACGTAGCGCATGGGGGTGTGGACGTAGCAGAAGTGGAACGTTCCGGGCGGCGGGATGGCGCCCTTCGCCACGGCGTGACTCGTGGAGACGAGCACGTCATAGCCCCGGAAGTCGAAGGACTCGATCGCGCGCGGGAAGAGGGGCAGGTACCAGCGGTAGTGCGCCACGCCGGCGGGCAGGTGCTGCAGGAACGAGGTGACGATGGGGTGTGACTCGATCGCGCCCGACACGGCGCCACGGCGCCAGACGAGCGTGTAGATGGGCGCCTCGGGCCACATGCGCGCCACGCGCTCAAGCATGCGCTCGCCCCCGCGCATCCCGGTGAGCCAGTCGTGGACGAGGGCGACCTTCATCGCGGTTCGCCCCCCTGCGGCGCCGCGGCCGCCGCGATGCCCCCGGCGGCGCGCGCTGCGGCGACCTCGCCCCGCCCGTCGTTCCACCCCCGCGCGGCCCACGCGATGCCCACCAGCGCATAGAGTGGGTAGAGCAACTCCTCGTCGCCGAGGTTCCACTCGAAGAGCCCGGCGACCAGGAAGCCGGCCAGCATCGCAACGACGCCGGCGCGCAGCCCTGCCGCGAGCCCGCCGCCCGCGATCGTGCGGCGCAGCCCGCGCCCGGCGGCGGCGAACAGCGAGCCCTGGAGCAGCACGAAGGCGGCCAGCCCCACGAGCCCCATGCTGGCCGCGATCTGGATCGGCACGCTGTGCATATGGCCGGCACGCTCGGTGGCCTGCGGCGGCTTGTAGCGGTCGTAGAGCGGGTGCAGGTCCTGCAGACCCACCCCGGTGAGCGGATGGTCGCGGAACATGGCGAGCCCGCCCTGCCACATGTAGGTGCGCTCGAGGTTCGCGGAGGCGTGCGGGTCGAAGGCGCTCCATGCGCGGGCGCGGTAGGACGCGGGGGCGAGCGCGAGCGCGATCACGATCGCGGCGGCCAGCGCCGGGAGCCAGCGCGGACGCGCCAGGCCGAGCAGCGCCGCCAGCGAGACGGCCAGGCCGATCCAGGCGCTGCGCGTGTAGGTGGCCGCGAGCGCCGCGCTCCCGGCGAGCGCGGAGAGCAGCGCACCCAGCCGCCAGCGCGGGGTTCGCTCGAGGGCGAGCACGCCCGCGGCCAGGCTCACGAAGAGCAGGAGCTGACCCCCGAAGGTCATGTAGTGGCCGACCATGCCATGGGCGCGGGCCGGCCAGCCGGGCCCCCTCGCCACGTAGAGGCCGAGCCCGAAGAGCGCGGCCAGCGCGGCCGAGGCGAGCAGGACGGCCAGCGCCCTGCGTCCGCGGTGGGGCAGGCGCGAGTGGGTCGCGGCCAGGGGCACGAGCAGGGGAAAGAGCGCCTTCGTGAGCCGCGGCAGGCTCGCGGCCCGGTCGAGCGCGAACCACGCCGAGAGCGCGAAGGCGATGAGCCACGCGAGCGTGGGCCAGGCGACCGGCGTCACGGGCCAGCGGCCTGGACGGTGCACCCAGAGGGCCAGAGTGAGGGGAGCGCAGATCCCCAGCGCGATGGACATGGGCGCGATGGACCAGGGCAGCGCGGCGACGAGCAGCAGGAAGCTCCACCCAGCCACCCGGTCGAGCATCGGCTCGGTGCCGGAAGTCGGAGCGTGCTCTTCGCGAACGGAGCGGTCCTTCGGCATGGAATGGACGTGCCCTGGCGCGAGCTGGCACGACGGCCTTCCCGTCCATGTCAGGACTCGCGGACGTCGCACGCTAATCGGAAGGGCGGGGACTGTCCAGAAGGAAGGCCGCGTCGGGAGGGGCCCGGAAGTCCTGCCAGGCTCCGATCGACGGCTCCGGGGCCGGGCGCAGATGCCTTGGCGTTTGGCCGGCCCCTTGGGGTATCATGCGGCGGCTTGACGGTCCTAGGTCACGCAGTCGCTGCTATCCGAGGGCCGCATCAGGCGGTGCCAGTCCGGGGACCCGCCCTGGTGTTGTTCCTTCATGTCTGGGTTTGCCGATGCGTCATGGACCTCGGCCAGTGCGAATCCAGAGTTGGTCGTGAAGCGGGTCCGGTTCAGGGTTGGTCGTGAAGCGGGTCCATTGAGGGAACGCTCATGAGAATCCTCGTCACGGGGGGTGCCGGCTTCATCGGGTCTCACCTTTCCGAGAGCCTCCTCGAGCTTGGTCACGAAGTCTGGGCCATGGATGACCTCTCCACCGGGCGCCTCGAGAATCTGCGGACCTTCGAGCGCCATCCGCGCTTCCGCTTCCTCGAAGGCAGCGTCCTGGACCAGTCGCTGGTGAACGGGTTGGTGGCGCAGAGCGACCGGGTCTTCCACCTGGCCGCCGCGGTCGGCGTCAAGTACGTGCTCGAGAACCCGCTGCGCTCCCTCATCACCAACATCCGCGGCACCGAGGTGGTGCTGCAGGCCTGCGCCGAGCACGAGCGCCGGGTGGTGGTGTTCTCCAGCAGCGAGGTCTACGGCAAGGGCGTGAAGGTGCCCTTTGCCGAGGACGACGACCGGCTCATGGGAGCGACGAGCAAGCTGCGCTGGTCCTACGCCGCGGGCAAGGCGGTGGACGAGTGCCTGGCCCAGGCCTACTGGCAGCAGCAGCAACTCCCGGTGACGGTGGTGCGCTGCTTCAACACCTGCGGGCCGCGCCAGTCGAGCGCCTACGGCATGGTCATCCCGAACATGATCCAGCGCGCGCTGCGGCACGAACCCATCCTGGTCTTCGGTGACGGCCGGCAGAGCCGCTGCTTCTCCTCGGTCAGCGACGTGGTGCGCGGCGTGATGAGGCTGGCCGACTGCAGGGGCACCGAGGGCGAGATCTACAACATCGGCACCGACGAGGAGATCACGATCATCGACCTGGCGCGGCGGATCAGGGCGCTCTGCCTGAGCGACTCGGCCATCGAGTTGGTGGCGTACGAGGACGTCTACGGCAGCTCGTTCGAGGACATGCGACGCCGCGTGCCGTGCCTGGCGAAGATCCGGCGCGCCGTGGGCTACGTGCCGCAGGTCACGCTCGACCAGCTCCTGGAAGTCACCATCCGGGAAATGTGCTGGCAGATGAGGCTGCCGGTGCCGGCGGGCCTGGCCACGGCCTGAGCGACTTTCCGCGCGCCCGGTTCCGAACGCCCCCATGCTCCTGGCCGCCGCGTTCGGTCTCGCGCTACTGATCAGTCTCGTCCTGACCCCGGTCGGCATCCGCCTGGCCTGGGCGACCGGCTACCTCGACCACCCCGCGGCCCGCAAGCTGCACACCTCGGCCACCGCGCTGCTGGGCGGGGCAGTGGTCTTCGCGAGCGCGCTGGCGGCGTGGGCGGGGCTCCAACGGCTGGGGCACGGTGACGCGATGCACGAGGCGCCCTTCCTGCTCGCCGGGGCGCTCATCGTGTTCTTGCTCGGTCTCTGGGACGACCGTTTCGGCATGAACCCGTTGCTGAAGCTCGCCGGGCAGACCGCGGCGGCGGCGGCCCTGCTGGCCTCGGGGCGGCTGCCGGGGCTGGGCCTGCCCGTGCCGCTCGAGGTGGCGCTCACGCTGATCGCCCTCGTGGCGCTGATGAACGCCGTGAACTTCCTCGACAACATGAACGGCATGGTGGGGGGGATCGCCGCGGTCACGCTGGCCGCCTTCGGCTGCACCTCGGCCGTGCGCGGGGCGCCCGGCCTCGCGACCGCCCAGTTCGCCTTCGCCGGGGCCTGTGCGGGGTTCCTGCCCTACAATTTCCCCCGGGCCCGCATCTTCCTGGGGGACGCGGGCAGCCTCCTGTTGGGGTATAGTCTCGGCGCTTCTGCGGTGCTGGCCTGCGCGGCGGCTCCGCCGGGGTGGGGCCGGCTGGGTCCGCTGCTGCTGCTGGCCTACCCGGCATTCGACCTGATCTTCGTCGTGGTCAACCGCCTGCGCGAGGGCCGCAGGGTCTACGAAGGCGGCAAGGACCACAGCAACCACCGACTGGCGAGTGTGATCCGATGTCCGACGAGAACCGTCCTCCTGATGTGGTGCAGTTCGGCCGCCCTCTGCGCAAGCGGGCTCGTGGTCCTGTGGCTCAACCGGCCAATCCCGGCCCTGCTGTTGTCGGGCCTGTGGATGGTCCTGTTGTCGTGGAGCGGGCTGAGACTGTCGTCAGTGCCCGTCCAGCCGAGGTCGCCCCGCTGAGCCCGCGGCCAGCGCCCGCGTCCCGCGCAGCGCGCGAGACGGGCCAGGAGGACCAGCGGCTGCGTGAGTTCGTCGTGATGATGGCCCGCGGCCTGGTGGACCGGCCCGACGACGTCACGGTCGAGGTCCTGGAGCCCGGTGAAGACGCCGTGTTCGAGTTGCACGTGCATCCCGACGACCTGGGGCACGTCATCGGCAAGCAGGGGCGCACGGCGCGCTCGATGCGGCTCGCGCTCGGCGCTGCCGCGTTGCGGGTGGGCCGCAACGCCGATCTCGAGATCGCCGATTAGCGAGCGTCCCGCAGTGTCGTCGGTACGGATCGGCCGCCTGGGCCGGACCCACGGAGTGCAGGGCGAGGTGAACCTGGACGGGACCTCGCTCACCCCGCTGGAACTGCACGCGATCAAGCGCTTCGTCTGGCGTTGCGCGGGCGCTGCCGAGCGCGTGCTCACGCTTGTGGCCGCGCGTCCGGCGCTGACGCGCATGCTGGTGCGCTTCGAGGGCATCACCGTGTGCGAACAGGCGGCGGAACTGACGAACGGCGAGCTCTGGGCCGCGCGGGAGGCGCTTCCCGATCCGGGGTCCGGGACGGCCTACACGTTCCAGCTCGTGGGCCTGCGCGTGGAGACCGAGGAGGGCCGCGTACTGGGTGTCATCGCCGAGGTGATCTCGACCGGGGCGCACCCGGTCTACGCCGTGCGGGGCGCGCGCGAACTACTGGTGCCCGGAGCACCCGGCGTGGTCAAGCGCGTGGACCTCGAGGCCGGCCTCATGGTCGTGGCCCTGCCGGCCGGGCTCGAGGCGCTGTGAGGCGGTCGTGAGGATCTCGCTGCTGACGATCTTTCCGGACTTCTTCGGGCCCGCGCTCGACGAGGGCATGATCCGGCTCGCGCGCGAGAAGGGCCGGCTCGAGGTCGGCGTGGTCCACCTGCGCGACTTCACCGACGATTCCCACCGCTCGACCGACGACTACCCGTTCGGCGGGGGCGTGGGGATGATCATGAAGGTCGAGCCCGTCGACCGGGCGCTGCAGTCGCTCGCCGTCGGGGAGAAGGGCGCGCGGCCGGCCGGCACACGCGTGGTGCTCTTGTCGCCGCAGGGGCGGCCCTTCACGCAGGCGCTGGCCCTCGAGTACGCCGGGCTCGAGCACCTGGTGCTGGTGAACGGACGCTACAAGGGCGTGGACGAGCGCGTGAGCGAGCAGTTGGTGGACGAGGAGCTCTCGCTCGGCGACTTCGTGCTCTCGGGCGGCGAGCCGGCCGCGCTCTGCGTCGTGGACGCGGTGGCGCGCCTGCTGCCGGGCGTGGTCGGCTCCTTCGACTCGGTCGAGGGCGACTCGTTCCATTCCGGGCTGCTCGACTCGGCCTACTACACCCGCCCGGCCGAGTACCGCGGCTGGCCGGTGCCCGAGGTGCTGCTCTCGGGCCACCACGCCCGGATCGCGAAGGCCCGCCGCGAGGAGTCCCTGCGGCGCACGCTCGATCGGCGACCGGAGCTGCTGGAGACGGCCGAGCTATCCGCCGAGGATGTGCGCTTCCTGAAGCTTTGGGGGTGGAAGGGGCGCTGAGGCATCCGGGCGTGGATTTGGCACCCCGGCCAGTCTCCCGTATAATGCGTGGCCGCTGGATTCGCCCGGTTGCCAATGACTTGGGCGTGAGGAAAAGGAGACCGTCATGGGCCTGATGGAAAAGATCGAGGCCGCTCAGCTCAAGTCGGACCGACCGGAGCTTCGCCCCGGAGACACCGTGGAGGTCGCGGTTCGCGTGATCGAGGGCGACAAGGAACGGCAGCAGAAGTTTCGCGGAGAGGTCATCAACGTGCGCGGCGCGGGAGTCCGCAAGACCTTCACGGTGCGCAAGATCTCGGATGGCATCGGGGTGGAGCGCACCTTCCCGCTGCACAGCCCCGCCGTTGGCGAGATCAAGGTGGTCAAGCACTCGAGGGTCCGCCGCGCCAAGCTGTTCTACCTGCGGCACAAGACCGGCAAGGCCGCCCGTCTCACGGAGAAGAAGACCGTGGCAAGGGAGCGCGCGCCGAAGGGTTAGCCCGGACGATTCATGAAGCGCCGCCTGCGAGCACGATCTAGGGCACGGCCACTGCGTTGCGCGAGCGGGGTGCTCCTCGGTGTGTCTCATGACACGCCTGCGGTGCAGCCCACTCGCGCGCCTTGTGGCCGCGCCCCATCTCGCACTCTCGGCTGGCGCTTCATGAATCGTCCGGGCTAGGAGCCTGTCCGAGTAATCGGAAAGAGGTCGATTTCTGCCATGAAAACACTCAGGGCCATTCGAGATCATCGATCCTGGGGCATCTGTGGAAGTCGGTTTTTCGCCGCGAGCATTACTCGGACAGGCTCCTAGGGCGTGGAGCCCTGGCAGCGGCTCGCCCGCGCGGAGGAGCAGTTCGCCGGTGAAGCCGTCACCGTGGCCGGCGTGGACGAGGTCGGCCGCGGTCCACTGGCCGGACCGGTCGTGGCCGCCGCGGTGGTGCTGGATGCGCGGTGCGACTGGGACGGGGTGAACGACAGCAAGAAGCTCTCGCCCGCCGCGCGGGAAGCGATCTACGCCCGGGTCCTGCAGGAGGCCCGGGCGTTCGCGTGGGCGGTGGTGGGGCCGCGCACCATCGACGCGCTCAACATCCGCCAGGCCAGCCTCGAGGCCATGCGCCGGGCGATCGTGCGGCTGCCGCTCGCGCCCGACCTGGTGCTGGTGGACGGCAACGACCGCGTGCCCGGACTCGCCTGCCGCCAGCAGCCGGTCATCTCGGGCGATGCGCGCCTGCTCTCGGTGGCCGCGGCCTCGGTCGTCGCCAAGGTGGTCCGCGATCGCATCATGGATCGCCTGGATCGTGTCTGGCCCGATTATGGCTTCGCCCGCCACAAGGGCTACGGCACGCCGGAGCACCTCGCCGCCCTGGACCAGTTCGGGCCCTGCCCGCTCCACCGCTTCTCCTTCGCGCCGGTGCGCGTGCAACGCATGGCGCTCTTCACCTAGAATCGTCCGCGCGGTGGCTGTCCGCGGAGAGGCCCGGCGGGAACGCGCACGGCCCGGTCCGCGGGGCCGGCCGTGCCCCCGCACCGCCCCCGCGGAGCGACATCATGGGACTGGCGCAGGAACGCGGGCGCGCGGGCGAGGAGCTGGCCGCCGCCTACCTCGAACTCGCGGGGCTCGAGGTGACGGGGCGCAACGTGCGGCTCGCGGGCGTCGAGGTGGACCTGGTGGCGCGCGAGGGTCGCGCGCGGGTGGTGATCGAGGTGAAGCTGCGCAACCGCGCGGACTACGGCGGTGCGGCCGGGGCGGTGGACGAGCGCAAGCGCGGGCGGCTGCGGCGCGCGGCGCTGGCGTTGCTGGCCGAGGAGGGAGGACCGGTGCGGGTGGACGTCGTGGCGATGGACCTCACGGCTGAGGGGCTGACGTTGCGGCACGTCCGCGACGCGGTCCAGGGCGCCTGAGCCGATGAAGGTCCCGCGCCTCCCGCTCACGCGCCGCCTGCGCGCGCGGCTCCGGGCCCAGCGGCGCTGGTGGCGCACCCGCTGGCGCGACACCGCGCGCGGGGAGGTGCTGTTCCCGCCGGTCGGCCACGGCATGGTCGCGGTGGAGACGCTGGCAGGCTCGGTCGCCGAGCCCGGCGGCGGGAGCGCCCTGGCGGGGCCGCGTATCGCCGTGCTCCACGCCACCGCGGGCAGCGGCCACAAGCGCGCCGCCGAGGCGCTGGCCGCGGCGGTCACCGTGCTCGAGCCGTGCGCCACCGTGCGCGAGGTGGACACGCTGGTCTTCGCCTCGCGCCTCTACCGGGGCACCTACGCGGCTTCGTACAACACCATGGCCCAGCACGCGCCGCGGCTCTGGGGCGCGCTCTACCACTCCTGGGCGATGGCCCCGGTGAACCGGAGCACCGCGCCCGTGCGACTCACGCTCGACCGGCTCAACCTGCGCCGCCTGGTGCGCGTGGTCGAGCGCGAGCAGCCGGCGGCGGTCGTGTGCACGCACTTCCTGCCGGTCGAGGCGCTCTCGCCGCGGCGCAGCCGCGGCCGGGGCGCACCGCTCTACTGCGTGATCACCGACTTCGCGGCGCACCCCTTCTGGGTGTTCCCGCACGTGGACCGCTATTTCGTCGCGGCCGATGTGGTGGCGGACGAGTTGGCGGGGCGCGGGGTGCCGCGCGGCCGGATCGAGGTGACGGGCATCCCGGTGGACCCGCGCTTCGCGCGTCGGATCGGCCGCGAGGCGGCGCGCGCGCATTTCGGGCTCGACCTGGAGCGGCCGCTGGTGCTGGTGATGGGCGGTGGCAGCGGCGTGGGGCCGCTGGGCGAGCTGGCCGAGCGCCTCACCGGGCTCGCCTCGGGCACGCAGGTGCTGGTGGTGTGCGGCACCAACGCGAAGTTGCGCGATGAGATCGACCATCTGCCCGCGGGCCGCACCGGCCGCATCCGCACCCTGGGCTTCAGCCAGGAGGTGGACGTGCTGCTCGAGGCCTGCGACGCGGTGGTGGGGAAGGCCGGCGGGCTGACCTGCTCGGAGGCTCTGATCAAGCGCGCTCCGCTCGTGGTCTTCAAGCCGACACCGGGCCAGGAGGTGCGCAACGCCCGCTTCCTCGCCTCGACCGGCGCGGCGGTGCTCGCCGAGTCGGTCGAGGAGGTGGCGGCCACGCTGGCGCACTGGTTCGCGGACCCCGCGGCGCGCGAGCAGGTGCGCCAGGCCCAGGCCCGCATCGCCCGGCCCGACGCAGCCGAGGCCATCGCCCGCCGCGTGCTCGGGGACATCGGGGCGGCGCAGGAGCCCCGGAGCCGGCTCTGAATCGCGTTGCTGGCGGTCCCGGGCGTCCGTCAGCCTGCGGTGCCCCCGCTCGCGGCCTGCCGCAGGGGGAAGGAGAATCGATCATGAGGTTCACGTGGCGCACCGAATGGCCGCACGGGCTGCTGCTCGCGGCGATGTTCGCGCTGGCGGCGTCGGCCTGGCGAACCGCGCCCGGCCACATCCCGATGCACTGGAACCTCGCCGGGCAGGTGGACCGCCATGGCGGCAGGTTCGAGGGGTTGCTGGCCATCCCCCTCCTGGCGCTGGCGATCTACCTGATGATGGTCTTCCTGCCGCGCCTGGATCCGCACCGCGCGAACTACGCCGCGTTCGCTCGGGCCTACGCGACGCTGCGCCTGCTCATCCTCGTCGTGCTGGCGGCGATCTGCGTGCTCACGCATCTGTGGATCCGTGGCGTCCACGTGCGCATCGAGGTCTGGGTGCCGCTGATCGTGGGCGCGCTGTTCGTCGCCGTGGGCAGTCTGCTCGGCAAGGTGCGGCCCAACTGGTTCGTGGGCATCCGCACCCCGTGGACGCTTTCGAGCGAGGCCGCGTGGACGGGCACGCACCGGGCCGGCCGCTGGGTCTTCATCCTCACGGGGGCGCTGATGATGGCCTGCGCGGTCCTGCGCTCGGCCTGGGCGGTGTGGACGATGGGCCTGGTGGGCGTGACGGGCATGCTGGGGCTCGTGGTCTACTCCTACGTCCTGTGGCGCAGGGATCCGGCGAAGATCCCGCCGGCCGGCACCCTTGACCCGCCCGCGGCCGGAACGTAGGTTCGGCCCGGGTTCTAGAATCCGCCGTCACCGCCATCCACTCCCGGGAGACCAGTCCGCCGTGCCCAGGATCCTCGTCCGCGACTTCACGGTCCCAGGGGCCGCAATCGACGTGAACCATCACGTCAACCACCTCGAGTACCTGCGCTGGATGCAGGACATCGCCATCGAGCACTCCGCCGCCCGGGGCTGGCCGCAGGAGCGCTACCAGGCGGCGCGCATCGCCTGGGTGGTGAGGTCGCACTCGATCGAGTACCTGCGCCCGGCCTTCGCGGGGGACGCGCTCTCGCTCGTTACCTGGGTGGCCGACCTGCGCGCGCGCAGCTCGCTGCGCAAGTACCTGGTCTGGAGGGCGAGCGACCGGCGGATCCTGGCCGAGGCCGGGACCCGGTGGGTCCTCGTGGACGCGGGCACCGGCCGGGCGCGCGTCATCCCCAGGGAGCTGGGCTCCTCGTTTGAGGTCGTCTCCGACCCGGACGAGGTGCTGCGCCTGCTGGGCCACGGCGGCGCGGTGAGCGCGCCCGCCCCTGCGAAGGTGGTCGATGGATAGACCAGGTCCCCTCACCCGGCGTCTCGTGCCGAGTCCCAAGGGAGGCTGTTCATGAACCCGCTCACGACCGCGCTGCTGGTGGTGTCTGGCGTCGCGCTGACCGCCTGGCTCCTGCGCCGCTTCTCGGGTGACGGGGGCATCGACCGCGAGGTGCTCCCGGGGCGGGCGGGCGAGCCGGAGCGCGTGGTGCCGTCCGCATCCGGGCCCGGGGACGAGTCCGAGGACGAGGAAGCCGACGAGTCCGACGCGGTCGCCGCCATCACCTCGGACGGCTGGATGTTCATCCCCTTCGAGCAGGGCGTGCAACTGCTGATCCCGGCGAGCCCCGAGCAGATGGCCGAGGAGTTCGCGACCCAGGCGGTCGCACGCGGCCGGGTGGCCGGCATGCTCTCGTGCGGCGATCTCGGGGCGGCGCGCATCGTGCGTGGCGCGCCCAGCGTGGACCCGTGGCGGCTCGAGGCGCTGGGCCGCGACCGCGAGTACCTGTCGTGGAGCTTCGAGACCCAGGAGTCCGCGCGCATCGCGCTCGACCTGCTCGAGCGCATCGTCGTGCGGGTTCCGGTGGATGGCGACGGTGAGCCTCTGGCGGCGGGGGCCGCGGAGTTCGCGGAGGCGCGGCGGGTGCACGAGCAGACCGAGCAGGAGCTGGCGATGATGCCGGACGAGGAAGAGTCCGAGGAGCCGAGGTGACACCCGCCGGACGCCCCGCCGGGCACGTTCGAGTCGCTGCCGTTCCTGCGGCGCATGGGTGCGACCACGCCGGTCCGGGCCGCGCGGCGCCGAGGCGGGCATGACGCGGCTCCTCCTGCTGCTCGGGATCGTGCTCCTGCAGACCTTGCCCGACGTCACCGGCAACCCGCCCAGGCCGATCGAGCCCCCGCACGTCATGGACGAGGCCGAAGTGGACTCGCTCACGCCCACGACGGGTGCCCGGGTCCCGGTGCTGGTGGAGGCGCTCGAGGGCGCGCCCGTGACGCCCCGGGAGCGCGACGCGTTTCTCAGGGGATTCCGCGGGGCGTTCCAGGAGCGCCAGATCCAGACCGAGCGGGTCGTGAGGAAGACCGGCGCGGTGAGACCGGGCGCTCCACTGCGCAACGGGCTCCGGCTCTCGGAGGGGGTGGACGAGAAGGGTGCGTGGAGCGTGCGGGTGCGGCTCGAGTGGTTCGCGCCCCAGGACAGCGCCGCCGACTCACTGGTCCGTGCCTGGCCCGGGTGGGGGGCGCGCGTGACCGTCACGGCCAACTGGCCCGAGGAGACGCGCATCCGGCCGCCGGCGCTGCCGCGCACCGAGTGGCTGTGCTTCCCGGCCGGGCGCCCCGTGGATGCGGCCTACTACCAGCACGCCGGCTGGCAGGTGGGCTTCCTGGCGCTCGAGGCGGTGCAGCGCGCGAAGGGCGACCTGAACGACGACCAGCGCCTGCGGCTCGATGACACGCGCCGCGTCACGCCGGCTGCGACCCGATGAGCGCCGGCGCTTCGCGGGACGGCATGCGCTGGGCCGCTGCGGCCTCGCGCCTGACCGACACCGGTGCCGCTGCCGCCGAGGCGGCCGATGCGCTCGCCGCCGCGCTCGGCGAAGGCCCGGTGGACCTCGTGCTCGCCTTCTTCACCGCGCACCACGTCGCCTCGGCCGAGCCGCTCGCGCAGGTCCTGCGGGAGCGCCTGCGCCCGGGCTGTCTGGCGGGGGTGAGCGGCCACGGGGTGGTGACCAGCGAGCACGAGATCGAAGGTGAGCCCGCGATCTCGCTGATCGCTGCGCGCCTCCCGGGGGTCACGGTCGCCCCGTTCGTGCTGGTGAGAGAGGGCTGGGACGAGGCCCTTGGCGATCAGGCTGCCTTCGCACGGATGGCTCCCGGCGTGGCGGGGGCCGAGTTGGTGCTGGTGCTGGGCGACCCCTTCAGCCTCGAGCTGGCTGGCCTGTTCGCCGCCTGCCGGCGCCACGCCGCCGGGGTGCGGCTGGTGGGCGGGTTCGCCAGCGTTGCGCCGCGGCCCGGTTCGGACGTGCTGTTCCTCAACGATTGGGTCGCCGCCGGCGGCGGGGTGGCGGTGGCGCTCTCGGGGGCCCTGCGCGCCGACGTGGTGGTCTCGCAGGGCTGCAGGGCCATCGGCCCGCCGCTCACCGTGACCCGCAGCGAGGCCAACGTGGTCGCCGAGCTCGACGGTCGGCCCGCGCTCGAGCGGGTCGAGGAGGTGCTCCGGGAGCTGCCCGAGGGCGAACACGAGTGGCTCCAGCGCGGGCTCTACGTGGGGCTGCCGGTGCGGCCCGACGCCCAGGGACGCGGCGACTACCTGATCCGCGCGTTCCTCGGCGGCGACCGCACGCGCGGGCTGATCGCGCTCGGCGATGGCGTCGTGACGGGCCAGCACGTGCGGCTCCACGTGCGCGACGCCGGGACCGCGCGCGAGGACCTGCAGATGCTGCTCTTGCCGCAGGCCTTCGATACCCCCGCCCGCGCCGCGTTGCTGTTCGCCTGCAGCGGCCGGGGGCGCGGGCTCTACGGTGCCGCGGACGGCGACATCGGCCCCCTCCAGGCCGCGCTCGGCGGCGGGGTGCCGGTGGCCGGGATGTTCTGCGCGGGCGAGATCGGGCCGGTCGGCGGGCGCAATTTCGTGCACTGGCACACGGCGAGCATCGCCATCATCCGGCCGGGAGCGCCGCCGCGCTGACGGTCTACTCCAGCCTCGTCGCCCGCGCCATTTCGCCGGTGCGGGCGTTGACCAGCCTTCCGCTGCACCCCACGAGCTCGTCGCCGTCCTGCCAGTGGGCGACCAGCGCGCGCTGGTCGGCGGCCGGCCGCCAGCGGCTGCCGTCGGCGAGCGTGACCAGCGTGCCCTCGCCGGCGACCGAGCGAAGCCAGGTCGGCGCTCCGCAGCGCGCGCCCACGCCGCCCGGACGCGACAGGTAGGAGACCAGCGCGTCGAGCTGGTCCGAGATGATGCGCGCGAGCCGCTGCGAGGTCCCGGTCGCCTGCCGTCCGCGCATCACGTCGAGCGCGAGCGAGGTCACCGCGCGCCGCAGTCCCTGGGGCGAGGTCTCGAGGTGCTTGCTCTCGCGGAAGCGCAGGAACGCCAGCCCGGCCTCGGGGATCCATCCGGCCTCGGCCGGCGGGCCGCAGTCGTAGCCCAGCAACTCGAGTGACTGCCGCATGGCCCGCAGGCCCTCGCTGGGTACCTCCAGAGTGATCTTCGCGGCTCTCGCCGGTGGCAGCGTGTCCACCTGCCAGATCGGGCAGGATACGTCCCACTCGGGCAGGAGCAGGCGCGACTGCGTCGAGATGGAGGGCTCGGGCGACCAGAGCAGGATCGTCCAGCCCACGCGGCCGCGCAGTGCCAGGCAGTCCTGGCGCAGGTCCAGCCAGAGCCGCTCGCCCGAAGCGAGATCCACCATCGCGTCGTCGGTGCCGGCGTGCGTGACCACGACTTCCTGGACCCGGGCGCGGGCCGGCTGCGGCAGCGCCAGGGAGAGGAGCGGCAGGATGAAACCGGGGACGAGTCTGCGGACGATAGCTCGGAGCATCGCGTGGGTCCTCGAAGTGCGGCCGGGCCGGGTCTCCCGCAGGCTGCCGCCCGGAAGGTGCTTGACGGTGGCTACGGGTCCGTGCCAGCCTGCGGCAACAGTGTATCGCAGGACCGACTCCGGGCCCGCACTCCAGGGCCATCCTCTCCGGGGACGGTCCGGGCGGCTCTGAAACGCGTCCAACCGTACTCCGCAACCCACTTCCACCACGCGCCCCCCGGCCAGCGAGAGGTATCTCCATGAGCGCATATCCGGATGTCTTCATCGTGGGGGCGGCACGCACCCCCATCGGCCGCTTCCTCGGCGGACTCGCGGGTCTCAAGGCCTCCGATCTCGGCGCCATCGCCATCCGCGAGGCCATGAAGCGCGCCGGTGTGACCGGCGACCAGGTGGACGAGGTGCTCATGGGGCACGTCGTGCAGGGTGGGCAGGGACAGGCGCCCGCTCGGCAGGCCCTGATCAAGGCCGGCATCTCCGTTACGGTGGGCGCGGTCGCGATCAACCAGGTGTGCGGCTCCGGACTCAAGAGCGTCATGCTGGGCGCACAGGCCATCAAGGCCGGTGACGCCGGGTGCGTCGTGGCGGGCGGGCAGGAGAGCATGAGCACCGCACCGCACTACCTCTTCAGCGGACGCGGCGGCACGAAGCTCGGCGACATGACGCTCAAGGACGGCGCGGTCTTCGACGGGCTGTGGTGCGCCTTCAACGACACCCACATGATCGACCTCGCCCAGTACACTGCCGTGAAGGCGGGGCTCAAGCGCGAAGAGCTGGATGCGTACGCGCTCGGCAGCCAGCAGAAGGCCGCGGCCGCGTGGGCGGCGGGGAAGTTCGCGAAGGAGATCGCCGAGGTCTCGATCCCGCAGCGCAAGGGCGACCCGGTGATCGTCTCCAGGGACGAGTCGGTGCGGGCCGACACTACGCTCGAGACGCTGGCGCGGCTCCCGGCCGTGACGAAGGACAAGGGCGGCCTGATCACCGCCGGCAACGCCCCGGGCCTGAGCGACGGCGGGGCGGCGCTGGTGCTCATGAGCGGAGAACGGCTGAAGGCGGCGGGGGCGAAGCCGCTCGCGCGCGTCGTGGCATACGCGACCGGCGGCACGGACCCGAAGGACCTCTTCTTCGCGCCCATCGACGCGGTCGAGCGGCTGCTGGCGAAGATGGGAGTCGGGATTGGTCACTTCGACCTGATCGAGGCGAACGAGGCCTTTGCCGCGCAGGCGCTGGCCGACGGCCGTGCGCTGGGCTGGGACTGGGAGCGGGTGAACGTGAACGGCGGCGCGATCGCGCTGGGCCACCCGATCGGGGCCTCGGGCGCGCGCATCCTGGTGACGCTGCTGTATGCGTTGCAGGACCGGGGTCTCAGGACCGGTCTCGCCACGCTCTGCCTGGGCGGTGGGAACGCGGTGGCGCTGGCCATCGAACGGATCTAGGGAGGCACGATGACCACGACGAGCATGACGCCGGGTGATGGCCCGGTTGCCACGGTCAAGAAGGTCGCAGTCGTCGGCGGCGGCACCATGGGGAACGGCATCGCACAGACGTTCGCCACCTCGGGCTTCGAGGTCGAGCTGGTGGAGGTGAAGCCGGAGTTCGTCGAGCGCGCTCTCGGGACGATCGCGAAGAGCCTTGAGCGCGTGGCGAAGAAGCAGGAGTGGCCCGCGGATCGGGCGCCGGCCGTGCTGGCGCGCATCCACGGCGGCACGAGCCTCGACGTCGCGAAGGAATGTCAGCTGGTGGTGGAGGCGGTCCACGAGGATTTCCGCGTCAAGCGGGGCATCTTCGAGCGGCTCGACGCCGTGACACCGCCGGAGGCGATCCTCGCGAGCAACACCTCGAGCATCTCGATCACCGAGATCGCCGCGGTCACGAAGCGTCCCGGCCAGGTCATCGGCATGCACTTCATGAACCCCGTGCCGGTCATGGCCCTGGTGGAGATCATCCGCGGCCTCGCCACCACCGACGCCACCTACGGCGTGGTCGCCGAGGTGACGACGCGCCTGGGCAAGACGCCGGTCGAGGTGAACGACTCGCCGGGCTTCGTCTCGAACCGCATCCTGATGCCGATGATCAACGAGGCCTGCTTCACGCTCATGGAGGGCGTGGCGACCAAGGAAGCCATTGACACGGTCATGAAGCTCGGCATGAACCATCCGCTGGGGCCGCTGGCGCTGGCCGACCTGATCGGGCTCGACGTCTGCCTGAGCATCATGGAGGTGATGCACCAGGGCCTGGGCGATTCGAAGTACCGCCCCTGCCCGCTGCTGCGGAAGCTGGTGAAGGCCGGGCAC
>Ga0315276_10002011_pt1 | contig 18482 bp, 16 predicted proteins | sample YL17G05_0_MG_FD_204542 | JGI IMG/M metagenome (GOLD analysis project Ga0315276, IMG submission 204542) | Sediment microbial communities from Yellowstone Lake, YNP, Wyoming, USA - YL17G05_0 | ecosystem: Environmental > Aquatic > Freshwater > Lake > Sediment | place: USA: Wyoming | collected... | reverse complement strand
GCGTGTGTATGATTCTCGAAGCAACGCAGGGTTGCTGCCGCTGCTTTTCCCTTTCTGGGGCGTGTCAGGGGAAGAAAGAAGGAAGAGGAGGTCGAGGTGACCCGACCTCTCACTTTTTTTTTTCCCCAACCCTCTCTCCCTTTCCTCGCACAAGCGCGCCCACACGCAACAACAAAGATGGCCTCGCTCATGAAGCCGACCCCGGTGACCCAGAAGGCGACCCGCACGGTGAGTGTGGGATTGATTGGTCTGGTCAGGCGCCACGCGCGAGGAGACGAATGGAGCAACACACAAACAAGGGGCTGCTTTTTTTTTTTTCGTTCGGCGCCCGCTCGTGCGCCGGCGCTCGCTCTCTTTTCTCGACACCCAACCCCGCGGGCACGCCCGCGCCCCCCTCCTCGGCCAGCCCAGTCCACCCCCCTTTGGCTAGTTCAGAGGCTGGGCGACCTGATGGGCGAGGCGCGGAAGCGCACGAGGCTGCCCCACCCCGCGCGCGAGGAGGGGCGGGGGAGCAGGCTCGACCCTCCCAAACGCGGCGTTTTGCTATCCTCTTCCGGTGTGGCCCCACCTCCGGCCTCGCCACGCACGGAATCCCACGATGTGGTGGGTGCTGATGCGGCGCCGCACACGGGGAGCGTGTGCGTCCCGTTTAACGGGGGGCAGGCAAGGCTCAGGGCGCGCGCACGCGTGAGAAAAAGGGAACCCGACCCTCAATCTCTCAACCCCCGCCGCGGCCTCATCCTTTTTTTCATCCACTCCTCTTCTTCCCCTCACAGTCCCGCATCGTCACGAACGCGGCCGCCCGCCCCATCTGGAAGCCCGGCACCCCCCCGCCCGCCCACCTGGATGGCAGGTAAGAAAGAAGGCATGGGAAAGAGATTCAAGTAGGCAATACAGCCAGCCAGGGTCAACCCCACACCTCCTCCGCACCACGCTCTCACCCTCCCTCCCTCCTCCCTCCCTCGCCATAGCCTGCCCGGCGACTACGGCTTTGACCCCTGCAACCTGGGCGCCAACCCGGCCGCCCTGCGCTGGTACGCGCACGCCGAGCTCATCCACGGCCGGACCGCCATGATGGGCGCGGCGGGCGTGCTGGGGACCTCCATCCTGCACGCCGCCGGCACAGGCGTCCCCAGCTGGTTTGACGCGGGCAAGGTCTCCGCCGAGCGGACCGGCATCCCGGGGGGCGCCCTGTTTGTGGTGCAGATGATCATGTACAACTTCGTGGAGATCAAGCGCCTCCAGGACTTCCGCAAGCCGGGCTCCCAGGCGGAGGCCGGGTCGTTCTTTGGGCTGGAGTCCGTGTTCAAGGGCACCGGCGACATGGCGGCCATCTACCCGGGCGGGCCCATGTTCGACCCGCTGGGCCTGAGCAAGGGCCCCTCCGCGGACGCCATGAAGCTGCGGGAGGTCAAGAACGGGCGCCTGGCCATGGTGGCGTGCCTCGGCTTTGGCGCGCAGTGGGCGGCGACGGGCAAGGACCCCCTCGTCAACCTGGCGGAGCACTTGAAGAACCCGGCCGCGACGAATTTCGCGACTAACGGGGTGTCCCTGCCCTTTGACAACCCCATCCCGGGGTACCTGTGAAGAAGAGTGGTGGATGGAAGAGGGGTGGGTGGGGTGAGAGTGTGTGTGTTTTTTTGTCAAAAAAAGAGACAACACTCGAGGCATTTCATCCATAGAAGTTCCGTTTTTTCGTCCCCGTACACGCTCAACACACCTCACCGCACCCGCACACGCACCACACCATGGCCCTCCTCTCCCTGTGCACCCCGACCTGCCTGGCCCGGCCGGGCGTGAGCGTGCGTTTTTCGTGTGTGAGAGAGGGCGTACTAGGAAGCGAATGCCCGGTCGCTCTTTTTTTTCTCTCACCCTCTTTTTCTCCACTCCCTTCTCACACTCAGCCCCGCCCCGCCCCTCGCTGCCGCACGATTGTCTCAGCGATTGCCAATGTGGTGTCAGGTGAGGCGGTGGTTTGAGTTAAGGGTGTGGAAAACGGTGACGAAAACAAGCAGCGCAACCTAAATTCTAGCCGCCGGGGGGGCATGCCTGGCGCGTGCAGTCGCCGCCGCCCCGATGGGGCCCGCCGCGCCCGATCGCGCCGACTGCAAGGCATGGTAAGCCCATCGACCTGGCTACATACCGGGAAATAGAATGCGCGATTCCGGAAAGGGGAGCCCTCTCTCACAATCTCATCATCATCGTCATTATCCCCATCACACACATGCAGTCCCGACCATGACCACGACCACGACCACCTCCACCCGCGCCCCGCCCACCACCACCCCCGCCGCCCACCCGCTCCGCCCGCCACTCATCACCCAGGAGTCTATCCGGGCCATGGAGGCCGGCCTGGATGACGGCCCGTCCGTGGCGGCCCTGCGTCGGTTCAACGCCGCCCTGCGGGGCCTGGGCGCGGCGGACTGGGAGGCCAAGCTGGGCCCGGTCATGCACACCCTGGCCCACAACCTCGAGTCCTTCAACCCGGCCTTCGCGGCCGTCGTCCTGGCCGTCCAGGCCACCCTGGGCGGCGGGTCCGACTACCACCGCCGGGACGCCGCCCTGGCGGGCCTCATCCAGCCCCTGGCGGGCGAGTACGGGATGCACAACGGCGAGGCCCAGGCGCGCACGCACCGGGCGCTCTTCCAATCCTTTTACGAGGACCTCCTCCGTGCGCCCCTGGCCGCCGCCCTGGACGCCGACCCCGCCCCGCCCGCCGCTGTGGCCCTGTTCACCCGTATGATGACCGACATCGCGACCGCGGGCGGGCGGGTGCCCTGCGCGCCGCCCGGCACGCTGGGGGCTGAGGCAAATGCGGCCCGGGCGTCCTACGCGCTTGGTTACAACCTGGCGGTCGAATACCTCGCCGACTACGAGAAGACGTGGATGCTGGACTCGTTCCGGGCGCTGAATGCCGCGGTCCTGGCCCCGGCCGGCCGCCCGCTGACGGAGTGGGTGTTCCTGGAGGTGCACGCGGAGGGCGAGGCCGAGCACGCAGCGATCGGGCACGCAGCCGTGGGCGCGCTCGCCCCCGCCGCGCACGAGCCCCTCCTGCGGGCGGCCATGGCGGACCATGACCGCGATTTTGCGGCCTTTTACAACGGGCTGGCGACGATGCTGGAGTGAATGGGGTGGGGAGAGAGGGCGAGAGAGAGAAAGTGGGGAAGAGAGCGAAGGTTGCACTGCAAAAACAAAATCCCAGCCTCCTCGTGTTCTCAAAACCCACTCCGCCGCCCCAGGCCGCTGCACGCGTTGCAGGTCCCGCAGAACGGTGCACAGCCCCGCAAATGAGGGGATTGTGTTGGCGGATGAGTACATTCGGCGTGTGACCTTAAGGTGTGCGGTCAAATCTTTGGGCTGGCCCGGGTGGGGCTGGGCGTGGCGGGTGGCGGTGGGAGAAGGGTTGCGAGAACACAGAGGGGGTGCGGGGTTGAGAGGGGGGGGGACGTCGGCTAGGGTGGGCAGAAAAAAGAAAAAAGGGCGGAGACAGAGAGCCGATCGCGTGGGGCGCGTAAGCGACACGTCTCCCATGACTGACAAGCAGACGAGGCCCACACTCACCACCCAGGCGCAGCTTCCTCGGGAGCGCAGGGGCAGGGCGATGGCGGGCTAGTCATGGTGTTTTCTCGTAGCCCGCACGCAATAAAAAAGAGAAATGTGAGATTTTGTGTAAGAGAGTTTATTTCTTTGTTTCTCGACGCGTTCACCTCTCATCTCTTCTAACAAGTATGCCTCCCCTGTCCGCCTGTTCCACCGCGGCAGATGCCGCGTCCGCAGGTCGGGACATGGCCGGCAAGACGGTCGTCATCACGGGCGGGGCGGCAGGAATTGGGGCGGAAGCCGCGCGCGTGTTGGCAGGGCAGGGCGCGAAGGTCATCATCGGGTGCCGCAGCGTGGCCGCCGGCCAGAAGGTGGCGGACCAGGCGAAGGCTGAGGGGGCCAAGGTGGGTTGTTGGGGGGTTGGTGAGGCGGCAAGGGGCCCCCACGGCGCGGTACTCTCAAAATTTGACGACGTGGCTCTCGCTGCTCTTGGACCCTTCATGCTCGCGCGCTCCTTTCCTCGTCCTCTTCCTGTCTTGCAGACCAAGCCCGTCCCCGCCTGCTACCCTCGAAATAGCAGTAAATAAATGCAGGCACCTTTCACACCTTTTTCTCTCCACTTTCCATTCACAGGGCACCATCTTTGTCCGCTCCCTCGACCTGGCCGACCTCGCGTCCGTCGCGGCTTTTGCGCACACCCTGGCCGCGGAGGAGCCCCGCCTGGACGTCCTCCTCAACAATGCGGGCGTCATGGCGTGCCCGGAGCTGAGGACGGTCGACGGCTTTGAAATGCAGATGGGCACCAATCACGCGGGCCACTGGCTGCTGACGGAGCGCCTGCTGCCCAAGCTGAAATCCACGCCGGCGCCACCCGCCCGGGTGGTGTGCGTCGCCTCGCTCGCCCACACCACGCCGGCCTCCCTGGAGGTGGCTGACCTGAACTGGAGGACCCGCCCGTACGACCGCATCAAGGCGTACGGCGCCTCCAAGCTGGCCAACGTCCTGCACGCCAAGGCCCTGGCGGCCAAGCACGACCCGGCCAAGGTGCTGGCCTTTTCGCTCCACCCGGGCGTCATCCAGACGGACCTCTTCCGCCACGTCGGCGGCGCGCCGGGGACTTGGGCGGGGTCTGCCCTGGCGGCCGTCGGCGGCGCCGTGCGCGGGGTGGGGTCGCTCATCCTGGGGCGCCCGCTGATGAAGACGGTGCCCCAGGGCGCGGCGACGAGCGTGTACGCCCTCACCTCGCCGTCCCTGGACGCCTCTAAAAACGGTTTCTACCTGGCCGACTGCGCACCGTGCGTGCCCAGCGCGTCCGGGCGGGATGCCGGGCTGGCGGAAGCGTTGTGGGCCGCCACGGAGAAGGACGTCAAGGCGGCGATGGAGAAGCGCGGGATCAAATGAAAGAAATGTGAGAGAGGGGGTGACGATGAATGCAAATGGAGAGATGAGATGAGAGATGAGATGAGATGATGAGATGGAATGGTGCGCACGGTGGCGCTGCCGTTTCTTCAGTTTTTCTTCACACAGGAAAGAGAGAGTTGGTTCAAAAAATAAGGATCTAGAGCCGCTTCAGGGACCGCTTCTTGACGGCCGCCGCCTTGGCGGCCTTGGCCGCGGCCGCCGCGGGCTGGGCAGAGCCGGCCCCACCAGGCGCACCACCCACACCCCCACCCCCACCGCCCTCGCCCTCGCCTTCATCCACCCCGTCCGCCCCGTTGACCGCGTTCGCCCCGCCCGCCGCGGTGAGTGGGCCCGCACAGCCACCGCCACACGCGCCGCCGCCGCCGCCGCCCCCGCGCCCGCTCGTCGCGTGGATGGAGGTCACCAGGCGGGCCCGCCTGGCAAACTCCTCGAAATCCTCCAGCAGCAGGCGGCCGGCCTCCTCATTGAGCGCGCTCTCGGCAAAGGGCTCGATTAGCAGGCACCGCACGACGACCAGGACGTGGCGCAGGCCGAGGTCGGCCTGTGCGTGTGTACAGAAGAAAAAATGGAGGAGGAGAGAAGGAGGCTGAGAAGAGAGGGCCGGTGGTGGGGTGGGGCCCCCACCCCCCGGGTGCAGCGTTGTGCGCGGGGCCACTTGCTCTTTCTCTCGTGCCCTTGCCACGCCCCGCGCGCGCACACACACACGCAACTGCCGCCTGACCCACTCTCGAAGGAAGGCAGCAGCACCACCAGGGCGCCTTGCAAAACCCCGCCCAAAAAGGATCAACGCCCGCACATTTCTCATACCTGCCAATCTTTTTTAAGGACGTTCACGCACACCTCGCCCGCCGCCGACACGTTGGGGTGGAAGACTTTGGTCAAAAAGGTGCCCTTGGGCGGGGCGGTGGGAAAGTCGGGGCCGAGGTCCAGGCGCAGGCGGAAGGAGCCGCCCTCGTAGGGGGTGCCGGCTGTGGACGAGAGAAGAGAGCAGGAGAGGAGGTTGAGAAAAATTTGGAGGAGCCAAGGTTGAGCGAGCAAAGGGGGCGTCGTCCTCTCTCTCTCTCTCTCCTCTGACAAACGCACCTGGCCCGTCATAGTCTGCAATTACTTCGGCCAGGTTGTCCCCGTTGGGCGAGACCTGCGATGGAAGAGGGCGTGGGGATGAGCCGTGCTATTTTTTGGGCGCGCCGCGCCGCGCCGCCAGAGGCCAACAGCCGCGCCCCCGCCCCTCGCTTTGCTTTGCTCCTCCCACTCTCTCCTCTGAATCTCATTTTCCCGTACCTGGATCCCGTCCTCCGGCTTGTCGACCAGTTCCTTGAGCTCGCGGGCGACCAGGCGGAGGGCGGAGGCGGAGAGCATTGGGGAGGGCGAGGGCGTGGCTATATGAGAGAGGAGGAAGTGTGAGCAAATTGGCCGGCCGGAATGCGCGAGAGAGCCTGGTCCCGCGACGCCCCGCACGCGCGCCTCTGCTGAGCTGGATTCCAATGCGCGACCCGGTTTCAGGGACACACCAGAGAGGACGGGCTGTCGGCTGAGGGTTGCGGAGGCGGAGGCGGCCCTATGTAGAGTGCGTGGACAGCGCGCCGCAAAAAAGAAGGGGAGTGACACTCACAAAAAAAAGCTCGCTCGCGCCTCGCTCGCTCGCGCCTCGCTCTCTCCTCTCTCTCTCTCAACCCACCCACCCCACCCCGACCCCGACCCCGGGAGCTCCGCGTAGAAAGGCTCCTCGCCCTTGACGGGTCAAAGGTTCCACCAGGGCCCACCTCACCTCCCTCCCCTCACTCCTTGAACGGTTTGACAAACGGTTCCAGCGGCTTGGTGAACCGACTGGACCGGGACCCGTCATCGCCGTCGGCGCCCCAGGAAATGTACTCCTTTTTAGTCTTGGGCAGCTTGCGCAGGTCCCCCTCGATCTTGAAGCCCGCGCCGTCGCCGCCGATGACGTGGTCGATTAGGCCGTACCGCTTGGCCTCCAGGGCCGACATGTACCGGTCCCGGTCCGTGTCCGCGTCGATGGCGGTCACGCTCTTGCCCGTGCAGGCCGCCATGATGCGGTTCAGGTTGGCCTTGTGGAACATGATCTCCTTGGCCTGGATCTCGATGTCCACCGCCTGCCCGGACGCGCCGCCCAGGGGCTGATGGATCATGATGCGCGCGTTGGGCATGGCGAACCGCTTGCCCTTAGCGCCGGCAGTCAAGAGGAAGGCGCCCATGGAGGCGGCCAGGCCGAAGCAGTAGGTGGAGACGTCCGCGCGGGCCATCTGCATGCCGTCGTAGATGCCCAGGCCCGCGGTAACGGAGCCGCCGGGGGAGTTGATGAAGAGCTTGATGTCCTAGGAAGGAAGGAGGATGAGAGAGGCGAGGGGCGGGGGGCGGGGAAATGAAGCGTGCGAGAAAAATGGAAAGGAGAGGGTTTGGAGCAGGTTTTCCGCTCGCTCTCCTCCTCCTCTCTCCTCGGTCATCCCTCATCGCTGTTTCCTCTTACCTTGGTCGGGTCCTTGGCGTCCAGGAGAAGCATCTGGGAGATGATGGCGTCGGCGACAAAGTCGTTGACCTTTCGAGAGAGAGAGAGAGAGAAGAGGTGTGAGAGAAATGGGGAGAGGATCGGCACCTGCAACGCGTGTGGCGGGGTCGGGCCTCCCTCGGCTCTCCATACCCTTACCTCTCCGCCCAAGAAAATGATGCGCTGGTCCAGCAGCAGGGAGAAGGGGTCGCCACCCATCTCGGCCGTCCTGGTGAGTGTGAATACGGTACACAGTGAGAGAGCGGCGTGAGAGAGAGGTGGAAAAGGGAGGAGGTGGCAGCAGAACGCCCTCGCATCGGCTCCACAGCACACAGAAGGCACGCCACGGCCAGGACGCTCGCTCGCTCTCTCTCTGTTCAGGGGGGGCACAAGGTATCAACCTCGGGCACATACCTCGGCACCAGCATGGGCTGGCGGCCCGCGTACACGCGCAGGCCGCCCCGGGAGGTCGGGCCGCTGGCCCGCGACCGGCCGGCGGCGGCGGCCGCGCCCGAACTGCTCGGCCGGCTAGAGGAGACGGGGCACCGGACGGCGTGCATTTGTGCGTGTGGGGGTGCGGGGTGTCTTTGAGGTGTGTCTGACAGGCGCACTGGGCGGGCGTGTAGGGCGTGGAAGGGTGTGCCCGGGACGCGCGAAAGAGTGGTGTGAAAGCTTGTTTTTTTCGTCTTCTCTTGTCGTGTCTTCATCCCATCAACCTCCATGTCACACTGCGCCCCCGGGGGGGCCCGCCGTGTCCAAACAAAACGCAGGAGTGTCCCTCCTTTTTTTTTGACACACGCCACAGGAAGCACACGAACCCCTCTCACCCATACACACGCAGAAAAAAAAATGCACGCACGCACGCCGCAGCCCCCGACCCCCTGCGCTCCCTCACACCCCCTCTCCCCTCCCCCCCCCCCACCGGTCCTCCTCTGAACCTCTCCCATCCCATAATCTCTACCACCGCCGCGCAGGTGGCGCGTCCCGGGGCGCCTCCTCCCGCGGCGCAGACGACGCGGGAGGCGGCGCGGCCGCCGCACGGCGAGCCGAAGGCACCCACTTGCCCCCAGACGCGCTGCTGTCTTCGCGGGCCGGCAGCGGGGGCGGCGCGTCGCCTGGGCCCGCGCGCGCGCGCGGCGCCCAGCGGGAACCGCCGCCGCCCTCCTCACCCGCGGGCGGCGGCGGCGGGCGGTCGCCCGCCGGCGGGCCGGCCCCGCGCAGGGCGGGCGGCACGAAGCCACCCCCCGTGCGTCGGGAGGGCGGGACGTAGCCCGACCCGCCGCCGCCCGGGCCTCCTTCCCGGGATGCGGCGGCGGCTTCCGCCGCGCGAGACCGCTCGCGCGCGGCGTCCGCCTCGCGCGCCTCGCGCACAGCGGCCGCCGCCTCCTCGGCCTCCGCCTCCGCCCGGCGCTTAGCCTCGATCTCCACCCGGCACCGGCGAACGTACTCGCGCTTGCGCGCGATGTCCCGGTCCCGGGCGGACGCGGCCTTGGCGGCGGCGGCGGCCGCCGCGTCCGCCGCCGCCCGGGCCGCAAACTCGCCCGCCCGGCGCTCAGACACGGCCGCGGCAAAGGCCTCGGCGTCCGCGTCGGCCCTCACCAGCCGCGCTCGCTCCGCCGTGTCCGCCTCCCAGGCCGCCCGGTGCGAGGTCGCGTACTCGGCGGCGCCATCCCCGAACGCCTTCTCATCTTCGGCGGCCCGGGCGGCGACGGCGGCGGCCAGCAGCGGGGCCTCCGCCTCCCGGCGCGCCCGCTCAAAGTGGTCGAGCGTCTTGACGGTGCGGGCCAGACGCTTCTCCGCCTCCACCCGCGCTCGGGTGGCCTCCGACGCCGCCTCCGCCATCAGCGCCCGCTTGTCCAGGGGCGCGGCCGGGTCCTTGACCTTGATGGCCTTGCCCTGCTTGGCGGCGGCGGCCAGCATGGCGCGCGCTTCCTCCGCCTCACGCTCCTCCAGCTCTGCGGAGAGGCGCTCCTCCTCGCGGCGCGCGGCCGCCAGGCGCCGGCGCTCGGCCTCGGCCGCGTCCGCCAGGCGGGCCGCCTCAGCGCGCTTGGCCTCCTCCTCCCGCTCGGCGGCCAGGACGGCCCGCTCGGCTTCCTCCTTGCGGCGTTCGATGACAACGCGGCGGGCCAAGGCCCGGGCGTTGTCCTGAGTCGCAGACGCGCGCGCGGCCGCGACGGCCGCCGCGGCCTTTGCCTCCGCCGCGTCCGCCCCGGGCGGCGCCACGCCCGCCGCGGCCAGGCCCGCCGCCAGTCGCCGGGCCGCCAGGGCCAGCGCCCCCGCCACGCCGTCCACCTCGGCGGCGGGGCCGTCAAACAGGGCGACACCCGACCGGTGGTCGATGCGAACGGGGACGCCGCCCCGGCGCGCCGCGTCGGCGATCGCGGCCTCGAGGTCGGGGGGTGACAGGAAGGGGACGAGCGCGGCCAGAGAGGTGAGGGGCAGGGACGAGTAGACCCGGCCCAGCTGTTGCAGCGTGCGCAGGACGGCCGCCCGCTGGAGAGGGGCGCGGTAGGAGGAGAGATCCGCGGCGGACGGGACGGGGCAGGCCGGAGAGACCGGCGCGAGCGGCCCGGCAAACGCCGCCTTTTTCTCTCCGTCCTCCGTGGCCGGCCCGCACACCTCATCCAGCAGGGGCGCCAGCCGGGCGCACAGGTCCAGGGGCGCCCACTCGGACTCCAGCAGGGCGTAGACCGCCCGAACGGGGGCCGGGACCAGGGAGAGGACGCCCCGCGTCGTCAGTTCGGCAACGAGGGCCGAGCGCGAGAGGGCTGGGCGGGCGGACGCGCCGCCGCCCGCCCCGTCCCGCCCCTTGCCCGCCCCGCGCTCGACGGCAAAGCCTAGGAGCGCCGCCACCCGGGCCGCCCGCTCCCGCTCCGCATCGGCTTCAGCCTCGGACCGGGCGGCGGAGGAGGGGTCGACGGGCGGCGCGCACAGGGCGGCCAGGGCGACATTGGTGGCCAGAGCAGCCGCGTCCTCCGGCGCCAGGACGGCCGCCGGCGCCGCCGCGCCGCCGCCCGGCGCGGCCGCCCCCGTCGCCCTGGCCAGCAGGAACAGGCGGTACCAGGCATAGCCGGTGTACAGGTGGGCGCCCGCGACGGCGAAGATGCGGGTGAGCTGGGAATAATAGCCCGCCATCAACCCCGGGCGCAGGCTGAGGGAGCGCCGCCCGGACAAGGCCAGCACGCCCTGGACGTCCTCGACCGACCGAAATGCTTCCTGCCACAGCCCCATCTCGCCCGCCACGCGCAGCTGGTCGAACCGGGTGGCCAGCATGGCGGCGACGGTGTCCGGGTTGGACAGGTCGGGCCGGTCGCGCGCGTCCCGGTACTTGGCCAGGTTGGCCAGGTGGGCACGCAGGACGTCGCACAGGCGGCGAAACTCCACGGGGCGGGCGAAGGCCGAGCAGAAGGTGAAGGCCCGCCCCGCGACGGCCGCGTATAGGGTTTCCGTGCGGGCGTTGTTGCGGAGGACGTCCAGGCAGGTGCGGTGCGCGTCCCACAGGAAGCGCAGCCAGGGGGTGACCGCCTCCCGGTCCGCCCGGTCGGCCGCCTTGTCGCCCGACACGCATGCCAACGTCAAGGCCTCGGGCGTGGTATCCTCGTCCAGGTCGTCCACGGCGGCCAGGTCGGCGGCGGCGACCTCGTCCGAGGCCGCGCGCGCGGCGTCCGCACGCGCAGAGGCGGAGTCGAGGAAGTGGGTGACGACGGTTTCCAGGGACGCGACGTTGATCTGGGAGGGAGAGAGTGTGCGCGTGCATGGTGAGGAGGTGGGTGCGCGTTTCTCTGTTAAGCTCCTCCGCTCTCTGCTGGGCGGCCGAGGTTGAGGAATGGATGGATGGATTAACGCGCGGCGCGGAATGCCCGACCCCCTCTCTCTCTCTCTCTCTCTCTCTCTCCTTACCTGCTGGCACAGGTTGCGGTAGTGGATCAGGCCGTCCTTGGCGTACCGCCCCTTCTTCAGGTCCACGCACAGGTCGACATACTTGAGGGCGACGTCCTCCATGACCTGTCGAGCGAGAGCGGAGAGAGAGAGAGAGGGAGGGGAGGTGAGCGCGGGGGGCGATGTGGAGAGCGGGGCGAGCGTTCTTTTGCCTCTCCTCTTCTCTCTCCTCTCCTCTCTTACCTTGGACCAGGTGCGGTGGCGCTTGGAGCTGATGACGTCGTGCAGGGCCTGAGTGTCGTGGCGTGAGGAAGAGCGGGAGCGAGGAGTGAGACAGGAGAGATGAGAGAGAGCAGGCCGCCGCCGCCGATCGTTGTGCGCCGACGGCAGGAGCAGGGACGTTGCTGACCCAGGAGGGCCGCGCATCTCTCTCAGTGCGACAAGATGTGGAACAGAGGCGGTGCTTCGTTGGAACCCGGGACGGACACGAGACAGGGCCGGCGCTGCAGAGGGGGGCACGCCCGCACGGAGGGGGCCGCCGCGGCCCGCGCCGGCGAGTCGGTCGATCGGCTTTGGTGGGCAAGGGGCGGCCCGGCGCCCAGCAGGGCCCCCACCGCCTCGCCACCCTCACACCGCAGGCAGCATCACCAGCTTCACTCGCTACCCCCCCACCATCGCACCTGCAGCGCCGCCCCGGACTGGCCGACATTGATGAGCTCGTCCGCGCGCTTGAGCGCATTTTCGGGCTTGGTGAAGCCGGGCCCGCCCCGGTAAAAGCGAGACATTGGAGAGGGGAGGCTGTTGGTGTGGCTGTGTGGCTGCGCCGTGCGCGCAGGGTGTGTGTGTGTGTGCGAGAGAGGGCGGTGGTGTGAGAGAGGGGTGGTCTCTCCTCCGCACACAAAAGCGCGATAGAGAGAATGGATATGAAGAGAGAGCGGCTCTCTCGCCACTGTGCCGAGAAAAGCGAGCCCAATGCAGCCTCTCCTCCGAGGCGCGCCACGCCTGCCGCTCCTCGCACGACACCCTCACACACGCAGGCCTGCCTGGAGAGTGACCTCAGTCAAACGCTCAGCGGCTCGGGCGTCGAATGCGCGACCGCGCTCGCTCGCCGCCGCGCCCGCCCTGCCCCGCTCGACGCCAGCGCATGGGCCTGGCCTCGGCCTCAACCCGCCCGCTCTCTCGCCGCCCTCCGCCGCCGCCGACCCGCAGTCCTCCACCCCGCTCCTGGACGCCGTCCTGGCCCGGGGACGCGCCAGTCATGAGGCCGCATTCCATATCCCGGGCCACAAAAGAGGAGGGGAAGAGGAGGGTGACAGCAGCGGGCACTTGGGCCGCCTGCGCGCCCTCGCGGGCCCCACAGCGCTCGCGCACGACCTCACAGAGCTGGCCGGCCTGGACGTCCTGTCCTCGCCCGCCGGCCCCATCGGCGCCGCCCAGGCCCTGGCCGCGTCTGCGGTCGGCGCGGCCGCCTCCCGTTTCTTGGTCAACGGGTCGACCGGCGGGCTGTCGGCGGCCGTCGTGGCGGCCTGCGCGGTGTGGAGGGGGGGGAAGGCAAAAAGAGGGGGCGGGGGCGGCGGCGCTGCTGCCCCCGTGCCCATCATCCTGGCCGCCCGCAACTGCCACCAGAGCGTGTTTGGGGCGGCCGCGGTGGCGGGGGCGGACATTGCCTGGGTAGCGCCGCGGGCGGCGGGCGCTGGGTGGGCGGGGGTGGCGCCCCCCCTGGACCCGCCCGCCCTGGCGGCCGCGCTGGCAAGGTTGAGGGAGGCGGCAGGCATCGCACCCGCCGCGGTCGTCATCGTCTCGCCCACCTATTTCGGGCAGGTCGCGGATGTGGCAGGTGTGTGTGAATGGTGTGGGACGTGAGAGAGGAAGGAGGAGGGAGAGTGTGCGCTCGGAGAGGCGGGGGGGGCCCCTCTCTCGCTCAAAACCTCAACCCTCGAGCGCGCGCGCGTCTCCATCCTTTCCTCCTCAGCCCTCGCCGCCGCCGCCGCGCCCACCCTGCTCCTCGTCGACGAAGCCCACGGTCCCCACTTTGGCGCGCACCCGGCCTTTCCGCCCTCCTCTGCGGCCTGTGGCGCGGCCGCGGCCGTCGTCTCCGCGCACAAGGTGCTTGCATCGCTGGGCCAGGCAGCAACTGTGCATGTAAGTTCAACTGCCCCTCTGACTTTCCTCCCTGCCCTGGACACCGCCCTCGCCGTCCTCCAGTCCTCCTCGCCCTCCTACCTCCTGCTCGCCAGCCTGGACGCGGGGCGGGCGGCAGCCTTTGAGGGTGGCGGGGCGGGCTGGGACGGCCCGCTGGCCGCGGCAGCCGGCGTGCGAGGGGTGGTGGAGGCTGCAGCCGCGCGCGGCGTGCGCCTGCTGCCTGGGTGTGCCGACCCGCTCCGCATCACCTTCGCCGTGGACTCCCTCCTCACGCCCGGCGCCGCCGCCTGCTGTGGCATAGGCGTGGCAGAAGCCTTGGAAGCGGCCGGCGCCGTGCCGGAGGCGGCCCTGCCGGGCGGGGCGGTCGTCCTGGCGTGCGGGGCGGGGAGTGGGCCGCGGGCGGTCGCCCGGTTTGCTGCCGCCCTGGCCGCCGTCCTGGGCGCCCGGGATGCGGGGGCGCTGCCCATGGCGCCGAGGGAAGGGGCAGGTGACGCCGGCGTCGGAGAGGAGCCCTGCTGCCACGCCCCCACTCTTTTATCCCCGGCCGACGCCCTGTTTGGGGGGCGCCCCGTGGAGGCTGTCCCACTCTCAGCCGCCCCTGGCCGGGTCGCGGCGGCCGCCCTGACGCCCTACCCGCCCGGCATACCGGCCGTCCTGCCGGGGGAGGTGATCAGCGAGAGTGTGGCGTGCACTTTGCAGGCCACGCTGGCCCGCGGCGGGCGGGTGACGGGGGCGGCGGATGGGCGGGCGCGCGTGTTTTTTGTCGAATGAAAATGAAATGAAATGAATGAAATGAACGAAGACAATGAACGAAATGATGAGACGTGCAAGGTGTCCCTGCCATCTCTCTGGCCGTGCGATTTTTGTGTCTGCCCTGGTGGAAAATGAAGACGAAGAGAAGAGAGAGAGCGGCGGGAGTTTTGCACGTGGGAGTTGAGAGCGCGCGGGCAAGAAAAAGGTGACGAACGACAGAGAGACGAGGCAATCAATGGGTTTTGATTTTGTTTTTTTCTCTCATCGCGGGACCACAAGTTCTCTCTCCATCCACCCCCCCCCCCGTTTGTTTTGAATCCCGCGCACACGCATCTCTCACCACACACCCACACACGCATATCGCCTGGCGCACACGCGGCACCGCCCGCACGCACACACGCCTGTTTTTTCGCTCTCTCCACCACCACACTCTCCAGTCGTTTGTTTTTGTTCACCAGTAAAAAAGGGGGGGGAGGGGGACACGCACCACACCACACACACACACGCACACACACACACACATACACCATCACATCACACATCAGCAGCGGGGCGCCAGGTACAGGAGAGAAGGAAAAGGTGAAAAACGGGCGGGCGGGCGTGAGCGGTGGCCAGCAAGTGGGCGGCCACTCATGCACCCGACGCCTCCGCCCCCCCCCCCTTTTTTTCCCATTCTCAACCCCCGCGCGTGCGCACAGGGGAAAGGCCTAACACAAATCTAAAATCCAGGGGAGGGGTTCACACCGCCCTCTCAGAACCAGTGCTTGCGCAGGGAGGTAGCGATCCAGCCGTACGTGAACACCCGGATGGCCAGCATGATGGCGGCCAGGTAGGCAAAGTCGACGCCGACGCTCAGCCCGTTGTTGACGTTGGCGGGGACGGCGTCCATCCCGTCGACGGGGAGCAGGGGCCCCTGGAGCTTGAGCCCCGTGAACTCGTTGGCGACGACGGCCGAGTAGGCAAAGGCCACGAACGACGACTTTTTAAGCCACACAAAGTAGGCGGGCGTCTCGGTCTGGATGAAGCCGGTGAACATGAGCAGCAGCAGGCAGAGCATGCCGTTGATGATCTGGCCTACCACCACCTCGCGGTGGACGGCCGCGCACAGCTGGCCCACCGTGTCCGCCGTCAGGGCGACCAGGACGAGCGTGCCGTAGAAGACGAAGAACTTGCTGGCGACCGCCTGGAAGCCGATCATGAAGTAGACCAGGACGGAGAAGCACATGACAAAGACGAGCTGCAAGGGCAGTTGGGTCAGCGACTTGGCGGTGAAGAAGGCAAAGTAATTGTACAGCCGGTTCCCAAACTCGCGGCGCAGCAGGGCGCGCTCCCGGGCGAAGACGGCGACCGCGTTCTGGGCGGGCTGGAGCACCAGGCAGGCGCAGATAAACCAGAGCGAGGCGATGCGGTCAAAAGTCCCGCCGTTCATGTCGTCGGGGACCTTCCAGTAGGTCAGGCCGACGAGCGTCCCGAAGAAGAGGTACTGCACCAGCTGGATGATCACGTTGAGGGGCGCCCGCCACATGTGGCGCACGAAGCGCACCGAGAGGATGCGGACCTGGTAGAGGGAGGAAGTTGCGGCGGCGACGTGCTCCGCGTCGGGCGCGGCCGAGGAGCCGAGCGCCTGGGCGGTGACCGTGTGGCGCAGCGACCAACGGGAGAGCGTGCGCTCGTAGCCCGGCCCGCCCGACTCGGCGTCACCTAGGGCGGCGTCCAGGGAGAAGGTGTCCCGGTGGGCGGCGGAGGAGGCGGCCACCACCTCCGGGTCCTTGCAGAGCACCATAAAGTGTTCGGCCAGGTTGCGGTGCGAGGGGCGGGGGTGGCCCAGCCCGTCAAACCACGACTCCGCCGCCCGCCAGGCCCCGCAGTAGACCATGTTCCCCGACGACAGCAGCATGAAGTCGTCAAAGCGCTCGCAAATGTCGGCGGACGGCTGGTGGATGGTGCACAGGACGGTGCGGCCGCGGGAGGCGAGGCGCTTGAGCAGCGAGACGATCGAGAGGGCCGAGTCCGAGTCGAGGCCCGTCGTCGGCTCGTCCAGGAAGACCGCCCGCGGGTCGGTCACCAGGGCGATGCCGATCGACACCCGGCGCCGCTCGCCGCCCGAGATGGAGGAGACGGTGCCGTCAATGTCCTCGCCAATCATCATGCCCGCCCGGTGCGTCAGGGACAGCTCCGACACGATCTCGTCCGCCCGCCGCCGCTTCTCCGCCACCGGCATCGCCTGCGGCAGCTTGAGGAGCGCGGACGTCATGATCGCCTCCCGCACCGTCGCCGTCGACAGCAGAATGTCCCGCTGCCAGACGACGGCGGACTGGGTGCGGAACTCCTTGGCGATCATGGGCGCGCCGTTGACGTAGATGGAGCCGTGGACCTAACACACGAGGAGAGGGAGGAGAGGGAGGGTGGGTGGGTGGGTGGTATATAGGCTCGCGCGCGCATCTCTCTCCGAAACGCTTCCTCATGCGCCTTGTCTCCAAGAAAGAAAAATCACCTCGCCGCCGGACACGGAGCAAGCCAGGGTCTTGAGCAGGGTGGACTGTGTGTGAGTGGGGAAAGGGAGAATTTTTGTGGGGGCGTCGTGAGAGAGAGGAGGAAAGATAGCCGGGGGGGGCCGCCGCCTGCGAGTGGTGGTTGAAAGGCCGCGGAGCCGCGCGGGCGCTCCGGAGCGCCGGCACGAGGAGGGGAGCGGCTCGGTGTCCCGCTTCCGGACTGGTGCCCGCCCGCCCTCCCACCCGCCCGTCCACCCAACCTGGCTTGAGCAGGCTCGTGCGCAGGCACTGGGGCAGGCACGGGCCGGGTGCGGGGAGCGCCGGCCCGCTCCTGACCCCCCGTCGAATGAAGAGCGGCAAACGCGAGAGAGAGAGCCTCACTCTCACCCTCCCGCCGCCCTCGCCTCGCCATCGCATCGCAGCGCGCCCGGGTGCGCAGGAAAGAGGACTGGGACCGCTCTGGCATGCACGGGCGTGGGAAGGGCGGGTAGCGGGCGTGTGACCTGGTGGTCGGCACCCCCCTCTCGGGGGTGCCTCGCGCCCTCTCCTCCGCCGGCGGGCGCGCGAGCCTCGGCCTGTTGGGCCACAGGGGGAGATTCGGGAGATTCGGGGCGCCGAATGCGACCCCGAAAGGGGGGTCTCACCGGGTGCCTCACCCGGTTCAGCCTGTCCGCTAGCATGGGCATGCGGGTGGCGGGTCGGGCGGGCGCCGGCGAGGGGCAGGGCGGACGTGGGGCGGCGGCAGAGGTGGGGCAACGGCGCGGCTGTTGCAAGACCGCGCCTTTTTATTTTTATTTTTTTTCGCGGGAGGGATAATCCGTCACGTCACGCCGCCCCATCCTGGACAGAGCACGTCCCGCACACGGCCGGCGGCGAGGCTCGAACCCCCCTCCCTCCCCCCTCCCCAGATCGCCTCAATTGGCTGGAGCGGCCGCTCCCAAAAAAAAGAAAGCGCACCTTGCCCGCGCCGGACGGTCCGAGCAGGGCGGTCAGGCGCGAGTGCAGCGCGTGGCCGCTGACCGACTTCAGGATGGCCAGCGCGCCCTTGCGGCTGCTGACCGAGTAACGTAGGTTGTGAAAGATCATGGACAGCGGCTCCAGCGGGGCGAGCTCCAGGGTGGAGGCGCCCGCACCGGCAAACCGGTCGTGCTTGGCCGGCTCCATGGGCGCGCCCTTCTCAGCAGACACGCTCGTGGTCAGGGCGACAGCGGGTGCGCCGAGGACCGGGGATCCTCCTTCGGCAGGGGCGGGCATGCCCCAGGGGACAGAGCTTGAGGGAGGAGAGTCGTCGCCGGACTTGAAGGTCGGCATGAAAGGGGGTCTGGGGGTATGCGAGTGTGAAGGTTGAGGAGGCTTTTTTCGTGTTTTTTTTTTTTTCAACCTCGCCTCACGTCTTTTTTCCTGTCTCTCCTCCCCCTCTTGTTGCCCAGCCATTATTTGTGTGATCATCCTTTTTCCGGGGGCTCCCTCTCTTTTGCACAAGCACCACCACCACCGCCACACACGCCCCAGAGAGCGCACACGCACAGGCAAACCCCGCGCCTCGCCCGCAGGAAACGGGGAGAGGCGCGCGGGAAACAAAATGCAGCGCGCGCTGCGCCCTCTGTAAAATCTCACCCACCCACTCTCCGAGACGCCCACACGCGCCCAACCCCCCCCTGCGTGCAAAGGGGGGGTACGGCACACGCTCTCTCAACCCTCCCCCATGCAAGGCACACACACACACACACGACACCACCCACTCATGTCCA
>Ga0315276_10002008_pt1 | contig 18492 bp, 20 predicted proteins | sample YL17G05_0_MG_FD_204542 | JGI IMG/M metagenome (GOLD analysis project Ga0315276, IMG submission 204542) | Sediment microbial communities from Yellowstone Lake, YNP, Wyoming, USA - YL17G05_0 | ecosystem: Environmental > Aquatic > Freshwater > Lake > Sediment | place: USA: Wyoming | collected... | reverse complement strand
GGCGCAACCGTCCACGCAGACGATCGGTCCGAATTCGGACAGGGCGCCCGCCATGATGATGAGGAGCACGGCGAGTCCCAAGAAGGCGTTCCGGCGTGGGGCACACATGAGCGGGGTGATCTTACGTCCAAAATCGCGACCGGACCATTGCGACGGTGCGCCGACTCGCTCGGCCGGGAGCCCGGGGACCCCATCCGAGCCTTCCGCTCGAGTGTTGGCATCGGTCGCAGGGCGAACCGATGGACGACTCCGCAACGACGCCGTGGACGAGACGACTGCGTTGCTGGCTGGCCGGCGGCGACGAGCCGGCACCGGGAGCAGCCCGCTATCACCTCGCGCGATTCCTGATCCTGCGCCTCCTGGGGCTCGTCTATCTCTCCGGGTTCGCAATCCTGATCAACCAGGGGCTTCCGCTGCTCGGCTCGCACGGGCTGCTGCCGATCGGCGAGTTCACCTCGCGGGTCGCGGAGCGGCTCGGCTCGACCTCCGCCGGTTTCCAACGCCTGCCGAGTCTTTTCTGGTTCGCGCATTCGGATGGGATGCTGTTGGCGCCGGCTTGGTGCGGCGCGGTCCTCGCGTTCCTGGTGCTGCTGGGTCTGACCAACGCGGCCGTGATGGCGACGCTCGGGGCGCTGTACATGTCGTTCGTGCACGCCGGGCAGGACTGGTACGGCTACGGCTGGGAGATCCAACTGCTCGAAACTGGCTTCCTCGCGATCTTCCTCTGCCCGCTCGGCTCCATCCGGCCGTTCCCGCGCCGGCGCCCGGCGCCGCCGGTCATCGTCCTCCACCGCTGGCTGATCTTCCGCGTGATGATCGGCGCCGGCCTCATTAAGATCCGCGGGGACTCCTGCTGGCGCGACCTGACCTGCCTCCAATTCCATTACGAGACTCAGCCGAACCCGAACCCGTTCTCGCGCTTCCTTCACTTCGCCCCGCACGCGGTTGCGACCGCCGGCGTTCTGCTCAACCACATCACCGAACTGATCATGCCGTGGCTGTTGCTCCTCGGGCGAAACGCCACGCGGGTGGCCGGCGTGTTCTTCGTCGGGTTTCAGCTCACGCTCATCGCAAGCGGCAACCTCTCGTTCCTGAACTGGCTGACGATCGTCCCGGCGCTCGCCTGCTTCGACGACGCGTTCCTTGCGCGGTTGATGCCGCGGGCTCTTGCGCACTGGGCGGACAGCGCCGAAGCCGAGGCCGCGCGATGCTGCGCGACCGAGCCTCCGCGGGGACGGAGGGTCCGCGCCTTCACATTGGCCCTGCTCTTTGCGCTTCTGGCCTGGCTCTCGGTTCCGGTCGTCCTCAACTTGCTGTCCGGCCACCAAGTGATGAATACCTCGTTTGGCACGTTGGATCTGGTCAACACGTACGGCGCGTTCGGCACGGTCGGGCGAGAGCGGCGCGAGATCGTGTTCGAAGGGACGGCCGACGCCGCGCCCGATGCTCGTGCGGTTTGGCGCGAATACCAGTTCAAGTGCGCGCCCTGCGATCCGGCCAGGCCTCCCTGCGTGATCACGCCGTGTCACGACCGGCTCGACTGGCAGATCTGGTTCGCCGCGATGTCGAGCCCCAACGACTATCCATGGACGCTGCGCTTCGTCTCAAAGCTGCTGCAAGGTGACGAAGGGACGCTCTCGCTGCTCGCGGGCAATCCGTTTCCCGACAGTCCGCCCCGCTACGTGCGGGCGCGCCTTTACGTCTATCGCTTCGCGCCCCCCGGATCGAGCCGATACTGGGACCGCCAACTCATGGGAGACTGGATCCCTCCGCTGTCGCTTCACGACGCGCGGCTGCACGATTTCCTCAAGGCCTACGGCTGGCTCGATAACGGCGCGGCCGGGAAGGACGATTCATGAGCGACGCCTCGCGGGTCCCGGACTCACCCCTGCTTCTCTACGACGGGGTCTGCGCGCTGTGCAACGCCGCGGTGACGTTCGTCCTGAAGAGGGACGGCAGCCGCACGGTGCGTTTTGCGCCCTTGCAAGGCGAAACAGCGGCCCGCGTTCTCGCGGAGCGTCCCGGACTCGCCGGCATCGACTCGATGATCTGGGTCGACGCGGATGGGCGCGCGTTCACACGCTCGGCGGCTGCGCTCGCGATCGCGCGGCATGTGGGAGGCGGATGGGCCACGTTGGCTGCGCTCGCGCGGATTATTCCCACCGGCCTGCGCGACGCGATTTACGATCTGGTCGCGCGCATGCGCTATCGCGTCTTCGGCCGCTACGACGTCTGCACCGTGCCCCCGACCGAGCATCGCGCGCGCTTCCTGCCTTGAGCACGGTGGCCGCAAGCTTGTTGATTGGGTGGTGGTCCCCGGTGTCCGCATCCGGACGGTGGGGACAGTCGGCGGACAACGCAACCAAGGCATTCCGTCGTTTCGTTCCGTCCCCTCGCTTGCTCCTTCGGCCGCTCATGCGCTGGCCGAAACAGCCCATCCAAAACGTGCGTCCTTCGCGGTTCATCCCGCCCTTCTGTCCGTGGCCGGAATGCCCCGCCCACCGATCTCGCGGAACCGGCTTCCATCGCAACGGCTCCTATCGCACCAAGAGATCTCCGAGGCGCATCCCGCGCTTCTTGTGCCTCGACTGCGAGCGCACCTGCTCAAGGCAGACGTTTTCGACCACCTACTACCTCAAGCTCCCGGAGCTTCTCGTCGCCGTTGCCACCGGCCTGGCCGCGTGCTCGTGCCATCGGCAGCTCGCCCGCTCGCTCGATTGCGCCAAGACGAGCGTCACCCGCCAGGCCGAGCGCCTCGGCCGGCACGCGATTCTTTTTCATGCGCGCTGTAATGATGGATAAGCAATTCCATCGCCGCAACCCAACTGGGCGGCCGTCCTGGGATGGTCCCCAAGCCGATGACGGCCTCCCAACCGCTTAAAACGACCCGCGCCGACGCCTGTCTGCGGTTCGAGACGACCTCCCCGACACTCCTACCCCCGATCAGTCGTTACCGCGGGCCGCGGGACCCGTCGCGTACGCCGAGCGAGGCGCCCGCGCCCACACCTCACCCTCGCAGCGGGCGCTCTCTCGCGGGTCGCCGCCTTCGATGTGTCTGTAGGCTGTCCGACACCCCGCCTCAGGCCGCCGGAGGTGCGCGCCCCTCGAAGGGATCCCGTCCTCCGGTCCGGGCGAGGTGACGCAGGATGGCGTCGATGACGTTGTGCTCCGTGACCACCGAGACGATCTTCATCGCCGATCCGCACGCGGGGCACAAGAGCGGATCAACCTCGAAGATGCGCCTGAGCAGTCGAGCCCAACTGGCCCGGGCGGGCGAGGGGCCTGGCTCAGGGTGCGCGCGCCCCCCTCGAGCGGTTCGAGTACCAACCGTAGTGCCCCCAGGACTACGACTTCGAGCGAGGTCTGGGGCGACACCGTCGTCATCACCCACCCTTGCCACCCACTCACCGGCCGTGAGGTTGCGGTCGTCCGCGTGTACCGCCGGGACGGCGAGCGGCCGAGCCTGGTGATCCGTCTTCCCGACGGAACTCCCCAGTGCGTGCCATTGGCCTGGACGAATCGGGCCACGCCCGATCCTCACATGATCGGTGCTCGCCCGGCGGCTCGCCTGTCGGGTCTTGCGCTGTTGGAGGTCCTGGACCGGCTGGATCGATGGCGAGAAGGGCCTTGAGAGAGAGGGAGGTGAAGGAGTATGCTGGACATGTATGTACAGGACCAGATAATGGTGCGCCGGAGGGCATCGTTTCGTGGGGTGCCGAGCCCACGGGCGCGGGAGCGCCTTCTCGCCAAGCTCCCCGACCTGCGGGAGATCCTGCGCGGTTCGCTGGTGACGCGTTACCGGCGCTGTGGCCGCCCCGGTTGTCACTGCGCCGCGGAGGGGGATCCCGGCCATGGCCCGGCTTACTACCTGATGGTCACGACGGGTCCGGGCGAAACGGTGCAGATCTACGTCCCGGCCCACGTCAAGCCGGAGGTGGAGGCGTGGCTCGACAACTTCCGCCGTGCGCGCGACACGCTCGAGCAGATCTCGTCGATCAACCGCGAGTTGCTGCGACGGGGGAAGCTGTTCGAGGAAGGGGACTGAGCTGCGCGAGAGGATGGAGTGGGCGGTGCGGTTCCCTGAAGGGCGCGATCGGACGAGGATCGAGGAAATCCTGTGCGAGATGCTGATGGCGTCGGCGGGGCCGACCGAGGGGCGTGTCGTATCCGAGCTGGGCAAGGAGCAAGGCGATGGGCAAGATCGGCTCGCAGCATCTGAGTCGGAAGGCGTGTTTGTATATCCGTCAGTCGTCGCTGGCCCAGGTCGAGCACCACCGCGAGAGCGGGGCACGCCAGTACAGCCTGCGCGAGCGGGCGGTGACGCTGGGATGGCCGGCGGAGCAGATCGAGGTGATCGACGAGGATCAGGGGCTCTCGGGCGCGAGCGCGGTGGGGCGCACGGGCTTCCAGCGGATGGTCTCGGACGTGGCGCTGGGTCGGGTGGGAGCGGTGCTGGGTCTGGAGGTCAGCCGCCTGGCGCGCTCGTGCGCGGACTGGTATCGCCTCTTGGAGGTGGCGGCTTTGGCGGGAACGTTGATCGTCGACGAGGAAGGGGTCTACGACCCGAATCATTACAACGACCGGCTGTTGCTGGGGCTCAAGGGGACGCTCAGCGAGGCGGAGCTGCACTTCCTCAAGCAGCGGATGATCGGGGGCCGGCGCAACAAGGCGCGACGGGGCGAGTACCGCATCCGTCTGCCGGTGGGTTACGTGTGGGAGCAAGGGGTTGGGATTCGGATGGATCCGGACGAGCGGGTCCGTGACACCGTCCACCTGTTCTTCCGCTGCTTCGAGCGTTTGGGCACGGCGGCAGCTGTGGCCCGCCACTTCGAGGGGATGCGCCAGCCGTTTCCGAAGCGCGACGGCTGGGGCAATCCGGAGGTGGCGGTGGGATGGGGAACGCTGAGCTGGTCGCGGGCCGTGGAGGTTCTGAGAAGTCCGATCTACGCTGGAATCTACGCCTACGCGCGGAAGGCGCCGGACGCGATGGATCCGGAGGATCCGTGTTCGGGGGGTCGGATCTTGATTCGCGGCACGCACCCGGGCTATATCACGGGCGAGCAGTACGAGCGGAACCTGGAGCGGTTGGCAGCCAACCGGAGCATTTACGGCGCGATGCGAGCGAAAGGGAACCCCCGTGAGGGTCGGAGCCTACTGCAGGGGATCGTGTTGTGCGGGCGGTGCGGGCGAACGATGCGCGTGACTTACCGCTCGGAGGGCACCACGACGTACGAGTGTCGCGGTCCGGACACGCGTCGGCTGTGCCAGCAGGTTCACGGTCGGTACGTCGATCCCATGGTCGAGGAGCACGTGCTGGGCGCCGTCTCGCGCGAACAGCTGGATCTGGCGTTGGGAGCGCTGGAGAAGCTGGCCGAGAGGTCGCGGGAGATCGATCAGCAGTGGAAGAAGCGTGTGGAGGGCGCCCACTACGAAGCGGACCGGGCGGCCCGGCGATACCACCAGGTGGAACCGGAGAACCGGCTTGTTGCCCGGACGCTGGAGCAGGAATGGAACACGCGTCTGGCGGAGTTGGCGCGAGTCGAGAGGGAGTACGCCGAGGCACAGCAGCGCCCACCGATCGAGCTGACCGACGAGCAGCGGCGTCGGATCTTGTTGCTCGCTAACGATCTGCCTCGGTTGTGGCGGGCGCCGACCACGCGCCCGAACCAGCGGAAGGAGCTCATGCGGCTGCTGGTCGAAGACGTCACGGTGCGCAACACGGACGTGCCCTGGGCGACGCAGGTCGCGATCCGCTGGCGGACGGGTTTGGTCGAACGCCACCATGTGGAGCGCGTGCTGCCACACCCCCAGACCACACCGGCCGCGGCGGTCGAACGGATCAAGGCGTTGTACGGGCAGCAAACGGATCGAGAGATCGCGCGGATCCTCAACAGCGAGGGCTATCACACGGGATATGGAAAGGCTTTCACCGAGTTGAGCGTGAGCAGCATCCGGCAGCAGCGTGGACTACTGAAGTCCAGGGTCGCCAGGAACCCTGCGGATCCGATGAACTGACTGGCCGAGAGGAGCCATCCGATGAGTCACGGAGACAAACTGAGCCATCGCACCTCTCGGAGTTGTAGTCCCGAGGGCACTACCCGTAGTAGCGGACCGGGTGTTGTCCTGGGTCGGGGATCTGGGTGGTGAGGGCGTGGATCAGATCCAGCGGATCGAGGATCTTCTCCACGAGCCCGGTGCGCGGATCGGGCGGGGTGCGCACACGCAAGCGTCCGCCTTCGACCTTCTCGACGACGTCGAGTGGCATGGGCCCGCGGGTCAAATACCGGGCGAGGCGTTCGGCGCCCTTGAGGTCCTCGGTCGGCACCGTCTGCTCCCCGTGCACCGAGAATCCCGAGTGGACCCAGCCGAGCAGGGAGTTAAGGAACTCCTCCGAGAGCCGCTCGGCGCGGTGCAAGCGCTGGAGCACGCGGCGGCGGAAGACCTCCTCGACGAGCCGCGCGTCGAAGTACGGGAGCTGCAGGAACTCTCCCTCCTCTGCAAATGCGCCGTCGGTGAGGAGTACATGCACGTGGGGGTGGAAGTTGGCGGCGTACGAGCCGAACGTCTGGATCGAGACGACCAGTCCCGGCGTCGCGTCGTGGCGATCGAGGATCGCGCGGACGCTCGGGACGATCGCGTCGCGAGCCGCGCGGGCGAGCAAGCCGAGCAAGCGCCGCTCGCGCTGGAACAGCCCGCGCAGGACACGTGGAATCGTGAGCACGACGTGACGGTGCGGCACGGGCTCGAGGAGCTCCGTTATGACGTGCTCCGCGAACAGCGCCGAGCGCTTCGCCTGGCAGCTCGGACAGAAGTTGCGAGTCCGGCAGGAGAAGGCGAGCAGGTGCTCGGCTGTGGGGACGACCTTGCGTAGTGTCCCCTCCCGCGCCTCGTAACGATCCTCGTATTCCCGGACGTAGTGCTCGAAGTGCTCCTCGAACAGCCGGTAGACGACGGTGCGCTCGGGGTGGCGGGGTCGGTAGACGCCCGCGGGCTCGGTGAGGGGCATGCCTCCGCAACCGGAGGAGGCGAGGTGGGACGAGAAAGCGCAACCTCAAGATAGTCCTGGAATGCCCTCAGCGGAACAGATGACGCTGTCGGTTGGCGCCTAACCGAAGTTTTTCGCCGTGCTTTCGTCAAATTCCGGGGTCCCACTGGCCCGGCCGACGCCGCGATCGCGTCTCCTGGGCGATCCTGCGAGGCCGTTTCAGACGCAGAAGGCCTCTGGAAGCGCCCCAAGCACTGCTCTCTACGGAAAAAGCGCGGAGCCGTGATGTTTTACTCCGTTCCGACCCAGACCCGGGGTGTTTGGGGGCGTTCTCGGGAGGTTCCGGTTGCGGCGGGTCGTCGTGGTGCTGACCACAGCGGCGTTTTTCGTCGGCGCATCGGATCCGGGAATGGCCTCCGCGCCCTTCGTCAACAAGCGCTGCACGGCGCGCGAACGCGCCCGATTCCCGGAGCGGCGAGAGCAAGCCGTCGTCAAGGGGTCCGTTCAAACGATGGATGTGAACCGGGTCCTCGGCGAGTGGACTCTGCGAGCGCCGCGGCGACGCGCACATCGCATTGCCGATTAAGTGCAATGGTGTAGGCGGCGGGAATCGGGTCGCCACGAGGACGGACCCGCAGTTTGACGACGTTGCGACCTCGTGCCAGCATCTGTGTGGCTGATTGTGTAGAAGGAGCCTCGATGGCCACCAATCTTGCACTCGATGACAAGCTCGTCGAAGAGGCCAAGCGCCTTGGCAAGCACCGCTCGAAGCGCGATGCCGTCAACGAGGCCATCGTCGAGTACGTCGCACGCCGAAAGCGTCGGAGTATCGTCCGCCTCTTCGCGACGATGGACTGGAACCCCGAGTACGACTACAAGGCCGAGCGCAGGCACCGTGGATGAGGGTTCTCGTCGACACCTCGGTGTGGTCACTCGCACTCCGGAAGAAGGGACCGGCCGATCATCCTTCCATCCGCGCACTTTCATCCCTTCTCCTGGCCGGCGAGGACGTCTTCCTCGTGGGAGTCGTCCTTCAGGAAGTGCTCCAGGCGTTCCGGTCGGAGAAGCCATTTCAGACGATCGCGATGCACCTGGAACCGTTCACTCTCCTGCCGCTCGAGCGATCGGACTTCGTCGCCGCCGCGAGCCTTCACCGTCGATGCGCCGCGAAGGGCCTGACCGCGTCAACCGTCGATTGCCAGATTGCCGCGGCCGCCATTCGGCACAACTGCCGCTTGCTTACTGCGGACGACGACTTCAAGCGCATCGCACAGGTGAGCGACCTGAAGCTGTTCGAGTTGAATTAGCCTCTCCTGTGCCTCTCCGAGACCCCGTCCGGGTTGATTCCCGACGACTTGTCCTCCGACTTACGATGCCCCCCGAAGGGCGCCAACAAGATGACGAGACTCGCCGATGGTGCCCCCACGTCCTCGGCGACGAATGACCCGAATTCGATGAAGTCACCCTGCTGGCGATCGTGAAAGAGCCGGTCGTGGATCCTGCCCAGATCCTCCGACAGCAAACCGGCCTGACGAGATCGCGATGGACGGCGGCGCTCGCGGCGGGTCCCGCACCACGGTACCGACGGATCGGGAGTAGGAGCGCCGGGGAGATCGCCTAGAACGAAGGATGGGAGTCAGGTCGGGTCATTTCACCCGGGTGGGGAATTGGCACTTGCTTGGGGACCACCCCAAGGACGCCGCCCGTTGCCGACAGCACACTTTTGGTGCAGATTCATCTTCATGCGAACGACACTCGTCCTGAACGACGCCCTCCTCCGCGAAGCGCAGCGTTTGACGGGGCTGGCGGAGAAGACCGCTGTCGTCCACGCTGGGCTAGAGGCTTTGATCACGCGTGAGAGCGCGCGCCGCCTCGCGGCCTTGGGTGGAAGTCAGCCGCGCCTGCGTTCGGTCCCTCGCCGCAGGCCGAAGAAGAACGGATAGTGCTCGCCGGCACGGTAACGCTCGCCTCGAGGCCCTGCTCGAGAACGGGCAAGTCCGGACTCATCCGTTCGTCATGGGCGAGCTGGCGTGCGGCAACCTCGCAAAGCGGGCGGAAGTGCTGCGGCTCCTCGGCAAACTCCCCGCGGTTGTCTTCGCGACCGACGACGAGGTCCTCGCGTTCGTCGAGCGACACCGCCTGATGGGTGCCGGTATCGGCTGGATCGATGCGAAGCTCACGCGGGCCGCACGCCGGCTGGACCTCGCATCCCGACTCTGAGCCCTGGCATCGCTTTCGGCGGCCTCAGTGCGGCAGTTCGTGACTCTTCGGCGCGGGGGTTGCGGTGAGTCGGCTCCACGTCGACTCATCGACGACCTGCTGCTTCCATAACGCGTGACACGCCGTGCACGTTTGCAGCGTCGCCGAAAACTCGGTCAAGACGCGAGCCCGGTCACGGGCCTTGGCCGCGGCGGTGATGCCGTCCGCCGTGCGGTGGAAAGCGAGCGCCTGCTCGGTGAAACCCGGCGCCCCCGCTCCCATGTGCGTGCACATCTGGCCCATTTGCTCGGAATAGCCGATACGCCCAGCTGCTTTCGCGATGGCGGGAAAGTCGTCCGTCACAAGTGCGGCGGCGATCTCCTGAACCGCCAGCAGGTGGTCGCGCATGTTCTGCTTCTGGTGATTGGCCATCATCGGCAGAAGCGGGACCGGGCGCCTGGTGTCCATCTTGTCCAAGGATTCGGCAGCCGTCGTTGGAGCCACCGGAAGCGCGGGGGTTGGAGCGGAGCTCGTTTGGGCCGAGCCACCCAACACCGCGAAGACTGCGGCAACGAGAAGGACGTGGCGTGTCATCTGGATCTCCTTTTGACTTCGACACTCGATCTTCGCATTCGACTTCACGATCAGCCCGTGATCGCCCCGTAGACCCATCCCGTCAGCGTCGCCATCACGATCACGAGTCCGACGTAGGTGACGGTTTTCTTCGGGCCGAGGTAGGAGTTGATCACGAGCATGCTCGGTAGCGACAATGCCGGGCCCGCGAGAAGCAGCGCCAGCGCGGGTCCCTGCCCCATGCCCGAGCCGATCAACGCCTGGAGGATCGGGACCTCGGTCAGCGTTGCGAAGTACATGAAGGCGGCAACGACGGAGGCGAAGAGGTTGGCCGCGATCGAGTTTCCGCCGACTGCGGCGCTCACCCACGAGGACGGGATCAGCCCGGCGTCGGTTCCCGGCCGCCCCATGAGCCAACCCGATACCAGAATGCCCGCGAGCAGCAGCGGCGTGATCTGCTTCGCGAATCCCCACGTGGCCTGGACCCAGTCCACCAGTTCATCGCGCCGGAACCATCGCACGATCATCCAACCGAGGACGACGAGCAGCGCCACCGTCAGTGGCCAGTGCACCCGGTAGACGGCCGCGAAGAGGCCGACGGTCGCGTTGGGCGCCCCCCAATTCGCGAACACCAGGATGGCGACCATTGTTGCGAGGAACAGGGCGTCTTGCAGCGGACCGCGGGCCGACGCGTCCGTCGCCGCCTGGGCGAAGGGATCGGGACCGTTCGCCAGTCGGGCCGCATCTTCCTTTCGGAAGATCACCGCCATGAGAAGTCCGATGACGAACGCAAACCCCACCGCCCCAATCGCACGAGCGAGCCCGATCCGGACCCCCAGAACCCGGGCCGTGAGGATCATCGCGAGCACGTTGATGGCGGGGCCGGAATAGAGGAATGCGGTCGCGGGTCCGAGCCCTGCCCCGCGGCGGTAGATCCCCGCGAACAGCGGCAGCACCGTGCACGAGCACACCGCGAGAATGCTCCCCGACACCGAGGCGACGCTGTAGGCCACGAACCGGTTCGCCGAGGCGCCGAGGTAACGCATCACCGCGCCTTGGCTGACGAACTGGCCGATCGCTCCGGCAATGAAAAACGCCGGTACCAGGCAGAGGATGACGTGTTGCCTCGCGTAGTCCTTGAGGAGGAAGAGTCCTTCGAGAAAGGCCGTCTGGGTCCGTGGCTTCTCGATCGGCAAGAAGTACGCGGCGACGAAGGCCGCGAGGAGGACCAGCAGCTTGGTCCGCTCTTTCATCGAGGCGCCAGGCCCAGAAGGCGGCGCACCTCGTCCGTCTTCGGAATCCGACCCGACAAAACGACCTTTCCGTCGAAGGCGAGGGCCGGAGAGCTCAGGACGCCCAGCTCGATCATGCGGTCGATCGACGTGCTCTTCTGCACGACGCACAGGAGCTTGGCCTCGTCGACGACGTGTTGAACGACGCGATGGGTCTCGTGGCAGCGCGCGCAGCCGGGGCCCAGGACTTCGATGACCTTTACGGAGGCGGTCATGGTTTCTCCTCGACCTACAGGTTCAACCCGACGATCCGGGTCGCAACGAAGTAGACGCCGATCAGAATGAAGACGGCTCCGGTGGAAAGGCGAGCCCAGCGCTCGACGCGGGTCAGCGCCTGGAAGACCTGTCCGAGCTGGCGCACGCCGAGGCCCAGCATGATCGCGAAGACGACCACGGGGAGGCCGGTACCGAGTCCGAAGAGGGCAGGGACGACGATCCGGGAGCCGGAGCTCACCGACAGAGGGATGAGACTTCCGAAGAACAACCCCGCGGACATCGGGCAGAAAGACAGCGCGAACAGCATGCCGAGAAGACCGGCCCCGGCGAACCCGCCGCGCGCCGCGCGCTGTTGCAACGCTTCGCCGCGTCCACCCCAGTCGAGCTTCGGGAGCCGGATCCACCCGAGCACGAACGCCCCGATGACGATCAGGAGCGGACCGAGGATCCGGTTCATCCCTCCCTGGAGGAACGACGCGACCGCGGGAATCGAAAGGACGCTCGACACGACGAGCACGGCCACCAGGACGTAGGCCGCGACGCGCCCGAGGGCGTAGAGCGCTCCGGAGGCCAGGACACGCCCGCCGCTCTTGAGGTCCTTCCCGATGTAGGAGATCGCGGCGATGTTCGTCGCGAGCGGACAGGGACTGATCGCCGCCAGGATCCCGAGCCAGAAGGCGGTCAGGGAGGCGGCGAATAGCTCGCTCACAGCTGTTTCTCGAGATACGCCCGCACTTCGCTCTGCACGTACAGGCGAAACCCCTTCTCGTCTTGCAGGAGCTCCCAGACCTTCGGGAGATTCTTCCAGCGCACTTGCTGGCCGTTGGCGCGGTCCACGACGATGACCGATTTCGTGTACAGCTGGTAATCCGCGGTGAAATGGCGGTTTTGCGGATCGTCGACGTTGACGACCTGCCATTCCAGACGTCCGTCGCCCAGCTCGCGCTCGAACCCCGCGCGGATCGCCTCGGTCGACAGAGCCTCGATCTTCTTGCACGAGGCGCAGCGCTGCGTCGTGTGGAAGTAGTAAACGCGGACGACGTGGTCTTGCGCCGCGGCGGCGGCCGTGGCCGCGAGCAGGAACAGGCCGACACCGATCGTGACGAGGCGGTAGGCACGACTCATGGCTTGGACTCCTTGCGGCCCTGGACCGCAACTTCTGCGACGGGACCCAAAATTTCTTCCCCGAGTTCGGCGAGCGCTGCGAGACCGCGGATCTCCGTCGCGAAGAGCGGGATCCGCACGACCGGCACCTGGAAGCGCTCGGCGATCTCGGCGAGGTACTTTTCCTGCATCGCCCTGCGCGACCGGCCGAAGGGCGTCGTGACGGCCTCGTCCGTGAGCACCTGGTTTGCGACAACCAGCCCTGCATGGATACCGAGCGTCGCCAGTTCCTGCGCCGCGCGGTGAGCCTCGAGGACCGGAGTGGATTCCGGGTACATGACGAAGACGAACGTGGAGCGCGCCGGGTCGCGCATCATGTCGATCACCGAGGCGAAGCGGCGCTTCGCGACGTCGTCGGCGGCCGCGCCGTCCACGGTGGTGAAGGTCTTGATTTCGAGTTGCGTGCTCCAATCGATCGGCAGCTCCAGCAGGCGCAGGGTGTGACCGGTGGGCGCCGTGTCGAAGACGATCGCCTGCCAGTCGGACTGGGCCGCGAAGTCGAGGAACCGGTCGAACGCCGCCATCTCCTCCGTGCACGGAGAATCGAGTTCCTCGGCCATCGCGCGGATCGAGTCGTGGGAGCGGCCACGGCTTGCGGCGTCATCGAGGATGCGCGCGCGGTAAGCCTCGGCGGCCGCCTTGGCGTCGATCTTGGCCGCCCAGAGCGTCGAAAGACCGGGAACGGGAGACGCGTCGGCGCCGACGGCAACTTCGAGGGTGTCGCCGATGTGAGCGGCTGGGTCGGTCGTGATCAGGAGAGTCTTCAGACCGCGCCGTGCCAGCCAGACCGCCGCGACGCACGAGGCGGTCGTCTTGCCGACTCCGCCCTTGCCGGCGAAAAAGAGCGTGCGGCTCTGTCCATCGGGGAGCATGCGCGCGACCGCCGAAACACTCGCGCGAACGCCGTGCACCACGATCGGCGCGTCGCGGCAAGCGACGACAGTCGACTGTGGGACGTCTGCCTCTTCGAAGAGGGCTCGGGCGATCACGCGCAGGCGGCCGACACCCTTCACCTCGTCGTCGAGGAGCGGGACGCGCCGCTCCGGGACCGCGAGCTCGCGCGCAATCCGGTCGAGATAACTCTGCTGCATCCGCCGCCGCGCCGCAAAGATCGGGTTCCGGTCTTCTTCGGGAGGAATGACGCCGTTGACGATGATCTCGAAGCTAAAGATGCCTTGGTGTCGCAGTTCGCCCATCGCCCGTTGGGCGTCCTTGATGGAGGTGTCCTCGGGCTGGAGCACGAACACGACGCGCGTCAGCTCCGCGGAGCGGAGCACGGCGAGAGCTCGATCGTATTTGAGTTTCGACTCCCCGATCGCCGCGGCCGGACCGATGCAGGTCTGACCGCCGCTTTCCGCCGACGCCGCGATCACGCGGCTCCACTCGGCGGGAAGCTGGAGCAGGCGCAGGGTGTGCCCGGTCGGCGCCGTGTCGATGATCAGCGCGTCGAAGCGGCGATCCTGCTCACGGGCGCCGTCGATGACGTCGGTGAAGCAATCGAAGGCGGCGACCTCCGAAGTGCACGGGCCACCCATCTGCTCTTCCATCACCCGGATCATCTCGGGCGGGAACGCCGCGCGGAGCGGGGCCAGTGCGCGTTCCTTGTACTCTTCGGTCGCGCGGTCGCCGTCGATTTCCATCGCGAACAGGTTCGGGACGGCGGCGATCGGCACGACGCCGTGGCCGATCGCCTGCTCGAAAACGTCGGCGAGGTTGGACGCGGGGTCGGTGGTGACGATCAGCGTGCGCAGACCCTTTTCGGCAAATCGCACCGCGGTCGCGCAGGCCATCGTCGTCTTGCCAACGCCGCCCTTCCCCGAGAAGAACGTGAACCGGGTGTTCATCGGGCGACGCCGTTCAGGACCTCCCGGATCTCATGAATCGATGCGTAGGCCCCCGACTTCACGATGCGCCCGTTCACGACGGTGATCGGAAGGGCCGACGTGCTGCGGGCGCGGACCGCCTGCATCACCTCGGTATTGGCCGTGAACGCCGCTGGGTGGGTGCCCGGCTGGTAGCGCGCGACCGTCACGCCTAAGGACTCGAGGGTGCGGACCGTCTCCAGAAGATCGAGCAGAGTCTGATCCTGCACCGGGCCGCACATGCCGGTCGGGCAACACATCGGGGGCTCGAAGATTTCGACCTGGACCGTGTTTTCGACCTTGCTCTCGCTCATGTTTGCCTCGTTCAGGACGTTTGCGGGTTCGTCGCCGCCTCGGGCGCGGGGAACCAATGCCGCGTCCGGTTGCAGAAAGCGCACACGGAGAGCATCACCGGCACCTCGACGAGCACGCCGACGACGGTTGCGAGCGCGGCGCCCGAATCGGCGCCGAACAGCGTGATGGCCACCGCGACCGCCAGTTCGAAGAAGTTGCTCGCCCCGATGAGCGCGCCCGGGGCGGCCACGTTGTGCGGAATCTTGAAGAGGCGCATCAGTCCGTAGACGAGCCCGGAGTTGAAGTAGACCTGGATGAGGATCGGCACCGCGATCAACAGCACGTGGCCGAAGTGCCTCGTGAGGTTGTCCGCCTGGAACGCGAAGATCAGGACGAGCGTCGCCAGGAGCGCGATCGTCGTGATCGGATGGAAGAACGGAAGGTAGACGCTCTCGAACCAGGACTTGCCCTTCGCACGGATCAGAAACAGGCGGCTCAGGCTTCCCAGAACGAGCGGGATGACGATGAAGGCGACGACGCTGTAGAGCAGGACGAGGAACGGGACCTGGAGACCGGCTGCGCCGGCGACGAGGAAGCCGACGATGGGCGCGAAGAGCACCAGCATGATCAGGTCGTTCAACGAGACCTGGACCAGCGTGTAGGCCGGATCGCCGTCGGTGAGATACGACCAGACGAAGACCATCGCGGTGCAGGGCGCCGCCGCGAGAATGATCACGCCGGCGACGTACTGGCCGGCGAGCTCGGGGCCGATCCACGGAAGGAAGAGGTGCTTGAAGAAGAGCCATCCGAGAAACGCCATCGAAAACGGCTTGACGACCCAGTTGACGAAGAGGGTGATGAGCAACCCTCCGGGCCGCTTCCGGACACCCAGGAGACTGCCGAAGTCGATCTTCAGCATCATCGGGTAGATCATCAGCCAGATGAGCAACGCGATGGCGACGTTGATCCGGCTCCCCTCGCCGAATTCGAGGTCTCGAATCGCCGCCACGAACCCGGGGACGAGCTTGCCGAGGGCGACGCCGACGACCATGCAGAGCGCGACCCACACCGACAGGTAGCGCTCGAAGACGTTGAGGCGCCTGCGCGGCGCGGCGCGCTCGACGAGCTGTAAGACCAACGTCTCGATGCGATCACGCACGCGGCGGAAATCGTCGTCGCTCCTCGCCTTCGGATCCTGAAGATCCCAATCGAGCCGGGTCGTAGCCGTAAGGTGTGGGCACGCGTCGCCACAGCCCATCGTCACCACTGCGTCCCAGGTCACACCCGTGGGGAGGTCGTCGAGACCTTTGGACCTCTGCGCACCCAGGTCGATCCCGCGTTCTTTCATGAAGGCGGCCGCGCGCGGGTTGACCTGGCCGGATGGCCGCGAGCCTGCGCTGTGGGCCGCGACGCGGCCGCGCCCGGAAGCGCGCGCGAACCCCTCGGCCATCTGCGACCGGCAGGAGTTCTCGACGCAGACGAACAGAACGTGCGGAAGTCGCTCAGGCATGAGGACGCTCGGCCACGGCGCACAGTAGGACGAGAGGCGTCTTGAGGACTTTCTTGAGCCGCCGCTGGTCCTCGAGGATCTTGGCATCGCGGACCAGCGCCGCTCGGACCAACCGGAGCACGTCCTTCGCGTAGGGGTTGTGGCCCTCGCCGGCCAGGGCGTAGTGGACCCAGCGTCCGTCTCGCCGGTCGTCGACGAGCCCCGAGGCCTTCAGGAGCGCCAGGTGCTTCGAAACCGTGGACGGGGCGAGCCGCAACACCGCCTGGATCTGGCAGACACACAGCTCGCGATCTTCGAGCAGTTTCAGGATCCGGGTCCGCGTCGGGTCGCCCGCGGCTTTCAGCGCCGCTTCGAGCTGTCGCATCGTCGCCTCCATTATTTCGCCATATGGCGAAGTGTAGAAGGCAGATCGCGTCCCGTCAATCGGCGAAGACGCACGAGATCCCGACCGATTCGAGCCGGAATTCGGAGTTGCGCATGAGGCGAGCGTGCCCACCATGGGGATGGAGGTGGGCATGACGGACACGAAACGCCTGGGGTTCGACCCGAAGCTAGTGAACGCCGGCGGCGGGAAAGGCGTTTGCGGGCGCGCGGTGACCACTTAATCAGTTGGGCGACCGTCATCGGCTTGGGGACCAACCCGGGACGACCGCCCCGTTGAGTTGCGGTGATGGAGAGGCTTGTCCATCGGCTCCGTTCAGGGCGGACAGGGCGTCACCACCTGGGGCGACGCGCACTGTGCCGAGCCCACGGGACGCTCGGTGTCGAACCCTGCGGGGTAGTTCTTGCTTTTTCCGTAGGAGCCCTCCGTCACGACGTTGTGCGGAACGACGAGGTAGTACCGGCTGCCGGCGCCGGGAGTGATCTGCTCCGTCAGCGGTGTGCCGGCGTCGGTGCAGGTCGCGAGTGTGTGGCTGTACCAGGTCCCGAGCTGGCCCTCGTAGATGCCGTAATCGAGGGCACCGTCCGAGCAGCTCACCGACCAGCTCAGCGCGATGTTCGTCGAGGCGGGGACCTTGTCCACGGTGATGGTCGGCGGCACGAGCCCGGGGTTACCGACCCAGGAGAGCCCGTCCACAGCAGAGCTCGCGGGCCAGCCGGCGAGCGTTTCCCAGATGGCGAAGCCCGCGCCGTTCCACGACACGACCTGTCCAGGGGAGTACGTACTCGCCCCGAGCGTCGTCGGGACGTCGAACGCGAGGAGCCGCAGGGTACCCAGCGTCTCAGCTCCGATGACGTTGCTCGTCGTCGGGACCCCGGCGACCGAAGATGCGAAATCGGGGTTCGCCGCCGCCAACGTCCAGCTCGCGCACCCCGGCCCGGTCCGTTGGAACCGGACGAGGTCGGCGGCCTCGAACGTCGACGCGCCGATCGTCGTGGGAACGTCAAAACTCAGGATCAGGTCCCCGGTGTCGCCGCCGTCGAGAGTGGCGGCGTCTACGTTGGCGTAGCTCGGCACGCCGACCACGCTTCCGCAGAAGAAGGTGCTGTAGGCCCCGCTCACGGTGTTCACCCGGATCACGTCCCGCGGGTCCGCGTCCGTCCCTCCGAGCGCTCCTCCCAGATTGTTGGCGGCCTCCACCGAGAACAGCCAGTTCGCCGGTTTGTCCATCTTCTGGATCGCGTCGAGGGTCGGACTTCCGGCGACGGTCAGCGCCAGCGTGTAGGAGACCGGCAGCCGGATGTACTTGTAGATCTCGGACGGGAGGAGCGTCGTCGAGGTCGCCGACTCGGTGGTCGGCACGTCCGTGCAGACGTAGAGCGGCGTTGCGGCCCGAGCGGCGAACCCGGCGAGACCGAGAACGACGAAGAGCAAGAGTGGTCGTTTCATGGCTTCTCACCCACGCGGTTGGTCCGCCCGCTCAGAAGAGGTTCGGAATCAGGTTCTGCTGCGACGTCGCGTTGTTGTACGGCGCACAGTTGAACGTCTGGTTGCACGACTCGGGAGGGGTCAGCGGCGGATTGCCGGGGCAAATGACCATGGCACCCGCGTTGCCTCGCGCCATGTTCCTGCCGAACCCGTTCCCGCAGCCCGTGAACAGCAGCCCGTAGCTCGAGTTCCCGTTGAGGATGTTCCCCTCGATGAGATTCATCGTGCTTTCGACCCAGAGGCCGCACCCGGGGAGCCCCGCCGCGCCGCCGTTGTTGGAGGAGTTGTTCTTGAGCACGAGGTTGTTGAACGACGCCGGGTTCAAGTGGATGCCGTGGTTGGTGGAGCGCTCGACGACGTTGTCGAAGATCTTGCTCGCGTAGGTCGTCCGGAAGTAGATTCCGTCGGTCGACGCCGACTCGATGGTGTTCTCGGAAACGAGGGCACCCTGGCTCTGATCGACGAAGATCCCGTATCCGAGGGGCTGCACACCCGTGAGCGATTCGACCGTGTTGTGGGCGATCGTG
>Ga0315276_10002007_pt1 | contig 18495 bp, 16 predicted proteins | sample YL17G05_0_MG_FD_204542 | JGI IMG/M metagenome (GOLD analysis project Ga0315276, IMG submission 204542) | Sediment microbial communities from Yellowstone Lake, YNP, Wyoming, USA - YL17G05_0 | ecosystem: Environmental > Aquatic > Freshwater > Lake > Sediment | place: USA: Wyoming | collected... | reverse complement strand
ATCGGTTTTCAGGAGTGGATGCGGCTCGATCTGGAGTACATCCGGCACCGCTCGTTCCTGCTCGACCTGAAGATCCTGATCCGGACGATCCCCGCGGTGCTGTCCCGCGAGGGCGCCTTCTGATCCGGCCCGCTTGACCGGAGCCCCCGCGGAGGGCCTGCCGCCGCCCGACCGGCCGGTCGACGCTCCCCCGCCTGCGCACCCTGCCCGCGACCTCATCGCCCAGGCGCTCGCCGTGGGTGCAGAACCGTCGATCTCCTAGTAGTATCATGCCGCGCTCACCGTGGACCGGTTCTGGCTGGGTTTCGTGGGACCGCCTGTCGCCTGGAGCAGGAGCTGGACGGGAGGACGATGGGCGCGCGAGGTGCGTGGATCGTACTCAGCCGCCCGACGGCCCCGAGCGGATGGGCGCCTGCAACCGCAAACGCTTCCTGGAGGCCATGGCGTGGGAATCCTCCGCGGGGGGGTCGCTCCGCGCCTGCCGGACCCTGTGCGAACCAAGACCGAACGCCTGAGGCTGCTGCTGGTCGAGAGCGGCACCGCCGTCGGCGGCACCGAGCGGGTGGTGTGGGAGCTGGCCACGCGCCTGCCCCGTGACCGCTGGGACGTGCGCCTGTGGCTCTCGCCGGCGCCGGGCGTGGACGAGTTCGCCGGTGCGCTCGAGGCCCAGGGCCTCCCGGTCGCCCGGGTCGCGGAGGTGGATTCGCGCTGGGACTGGTCCGGCATGCTGAAGACCTGGCGGCAGTTCAGGCGCGAGCGGCCCGACCTGCTCCACGTCCACCACGTGTGGCCCGCGGCCGACCGCTATCTCGCGACGCTGGCGGAGGCCGCGGGGGTGCCCCACCTGGTGGTGACCGAGCACATCGAGGGCCACGCGCACTCCGCCGCGCAGGAACGGCTCAAGCGGCGCGAGCTCGAGCGGGCCGAGGTCGTCACGGCGGTCAGCGCGGCGGTCGTCGACTCGCTGGTGCGCGACTACGGCGTGGACCGCGTGCGGGTGCGGGTCGTGCCCAACGGGGCGGAACTGCCGGACGAGGGGGCCGAGCAGCCCGCGGCTCGCCGCGTGCGCGAGCAACTCGGCGCGGGCGTGCTGCGGCCGCTGTGGGTGTGCGCGGGGCGGCTCGAGCACCAGAAGGGCCAGGACGTGCTGCTCGAGGCGCTGGCCGAGGTCCGCCGGCGCGGGCTCGAGTTCGTGGCGGCCCTGGCGGGCGAAGGCTCGCTGCGCGGGGCGCTCGAGGAGCGTGCCCGCTCACTCGGGCTCGAAGCCAACGTGCGCTTCCTCGGGCAGGTCGAGGACCTGGGTCCGCTGCTCGCCGCCGCCGACGCGGTGGTGCTGCCGTCGCGTTGGGAGGGCATGCCGCTCGTGCTGCTCGAGGCGCTGGCGCGCGCCCGGCCGGTGGTGGCGAGCGCGGTGGGCGGTGTGCCCGAGGTCGTGACCGACGGTGAGCACGCGCGGCTCGTGCCGCCCGAGGATCCCCGCGCGCTCGCCGAGGCGCTCGAGGACTTCCATCGCCACCCGGACCCGGCGCTGCGCCTGGGGCGCCGCGCGGAGGCGCGCGTGCGCGAGAGCTACACCTGGCCGCGCGTGGTCGAGGCCTTCGAGTCGGTGTACGACGAGGTGCTGGGACTCGCGAGCTTCGCCACCGAGGACGCCCGCACGCCGCAGGCGGGACGCAGGGGCGCGCGATGAGGATCGGGGTGGTGGTGTCGTGCTACCGGCAGGAGCGGTTCCTGGCCTGCACCGTGGCGGCGATCGAGCGCGCGCTCGAAGGCGTGGACTGGCAGGGCGTGCTGGAGTTCGCCGCGCCGTCGGACGAGCCGCTGCCCCCGCGCTCCGGGCGCTGGCGGGTGATCTCGAGCTTCGACCCGGCGACGCGGCGCCCGTTGCGTCCGCTCACCCCGGGCGCGGGACGCATGCTGGGCTTCGCCGCGTGCGGGGGCGACTGGGTGCTGTTCGCGGACTCCGACATGGAGCTCGACGCGTCCTGGGTGCGCGCGATCCTCGCGACCGCGGCGCGCGAGCCCGGGCTGGCCGGGATCGGTGGCCGGATCGAGGAGTGGTTCGTGGACGGCCCCGTGGAGCGGCCGGGCAAGCACGACCTGTACGGCACCGGCGACCGCGACCGCGCCGTGGGCTATTTCGGGAACGTCGCCTTCTACCGGCGCGAGGCGCTGGCCGCCGCCGGCGGCTACGATGTGCGGCTCAGCTCGGACGAGGACTTCGAGCTGGGCATGCGGCTCCGCTGGCTGGGGCTCGAGCTGCGCTCGCTGGGCATGCGCGCCGGCCGGCACTGGAGCGCGCCGCGTCCGAGCTTCCCGGAGCTCTCCCGCCGCTGGCGGACGGGGTTGTGCTTCGGGCAGGGGCAGGTGCTGAGGCTCTATCTCGGACGCCGCGGATTCGGCACGCTGCTCGGGAGGCAATGGCTCTACATCGCCACGCTCGGGATCTGGTCGCTGGGCGTGGCCGCGCTCGCGGCGGGGCTCGTGTCGGGTGACCCCCGCCTGCCCGCGCGCTGGGGGCTGCTCCTGCTGGCGTTGCTCGCGTTCATGACCGTCCGCAAGCGGAGCCCGCGGCTCGCGGTGCATTCGCTGCTCACCTGGACCCTGAACGGGCTCGGCATGCTGGTCGGGTTGACCCGGCCGCCGCGCGCAGAAGGACCGGCGGGCGCCGCAGCCCCGGGGCCGGGTGGCGGGGAGGCTGCGTGCTGATCCACGCCGCCACCGACAACGACATCCATCCTCCGCTGTTCGGCGGGCCGCAGCGCACCTTCGGACTGCTGCGCGGCCTGGCGCGCCGGCACGAGGTCGAGGTGCTGTGCCTGGTCCCGAACCGAAGCCGGGCCCCGCGCGCGGAGCGCGCGGCGGGGGTGAGTATCCTGCGCCGCAAGGCCTGGTACACGAGCGCGGTGTGGCGGCTCGAACAGGCGCGGCTCGCGCCCATGTTCCTCGCCGCTGCCGGCCACGCGGTCTCGGCGGAACGCCTCGCGCGCGCCTTCTCGGCGCCCGCGGAGGCGCTGCTGGCCGACCTGAACCTGACCGGGCTGTTCGGCGCCGATTCGGCCCCGCTCAAGGTCTATACTGCAAACAATGTCGAGCTCGACCATTTCCGCACGGCCCGCGCCGACGTGGCGGGGTCCGCGTTCTGGGCCGCTCGCCTGCGCGCCCTCGAGGCGCGCGCGGTGGAGCGCGCCGGCCTCACCGTGGTGTGCGGCGACGAGGACGCGGCGCGCATGCGGGAGCTCTACGGGGCCCGCGACGAGTCGGTGGCCGTCATCCCCAACGGATTCGACGAGACCGCGGTCCGCGCGCCGGCCCCCGAGGAGCGCGCGCGGGCGCGCGCGGCCCTCGGCCTGGGTGAGCGCGAGTACGCGGCGCTCTTCGTGGGCTCGGACTTCCCGCACAACCGCGCGGCGCTCGCCTGGCTCATGGACCGCGTCATGCCGCCGCTGGCGGGTGAGGGTTTCCGCCTGCTGGTCGCGGGCTCGGTCACGCGCTCGCTCGCCGGCCGGCGCGAGGGCTGGCTGCTCGCGCGGCCCGAGACGCCGGACCTCGCGCCAGTGCTCCAGGCCGCGGACGCGGGCCTCAACCCCGTGACCACCGGTGGGGGCAGCAACGTGAAGCTGCCGACCTATCTGGCGGCCGGGCTCGCGGTGCTGAGCACGCCCTTCGGGTTGCGTGGCTTCGCGTCGCTCAAGCCCTGGGTCGTGACCGCGGGACTGGAGGGGCTGACCGAGGCGCTGCGCACGCGCCCGGCCGGCTGGCTGGCGCGCGGGCTGCCGATGCCGGCCGAAGTGACGGAGCACGCCTGGGGCCGGCTGGGCGAGCGGCTGGGCGAGGCGCTGGAAGCGAAACGACGGGGCGGGGACATCCACGCCGCCCGTGGGGGCCCCTCGGCGCCCGCGGCGGGGAAGGCGGGCGCATGAGGATCGCGATGATCGGGCAGAAGGGCATCCCCGCCACCTACGGCGGCATCGAGCGCCACGTCGAGGAGATCGCGCGGCGGCTCGCGGCCATGGGGCACCAGGTGGACGTCTTCTGCCGGCTTCACTACACGGCGCCGGGCACGACCTGCCACAGCGTCCGCCTGCTGCGGCGTCCAAGCGTGCACACCAAGCACCTCGACACCCTGACGCACGTGGTCTGGGCCACGGCCGAGTCCATGATGCGGCGCTACGACATCGTCCAGTTCCACGCCCTGGGCCCGTCGGTGTTCGCGGGACTGCCGCGGCTGACCGGGGCCCGCACCGTGGTCACCGTGCACGGCCTCGACTGGCAGCGCGAGAAGTGGGGACGGCTCGCGTCGTGGTTCCTCAAGCAGTGCGAGGGGCCGGCCGCGCACTTCCCCGACCGCACCATCGTGGTCTCGAAGACGCTGCGCGACTACTTCAACAGCCACCACCACTGTGACGCCGCCTTCATCCCCAACGGCACGAACCTGCTGCCGGCGCGCCCGGCGCGCAAGATCCTGCAACTGGGGCTCACCCCCGGCAAGTACGTGCTCTTCGTCGGGCGTCTGGTGCCCGAGAAGGGCGTGCACTTCCTGTGCGAGGCGTTCTCGAAGATCGACACCGACATGAAGCTCGCGCTGGTGGGGGGCACCGCGGCCTCCGAGGACTACGTCAACGTCATCAAGGGCTACGAGAGCGACCGCATCCGGCTGCTCGACTACGTCTACGGCGAGGGCCTCGAGGAGCTGTGGAGCAACGCCTACCTGGTGGTGCAGCCCTCCACCATGGAGGGGCTCTCGATCGCGCTGCTCGAGGCGCTCTCCTACGGGCGCTGCGTGCTGCTCTCGGACATCCCCGAGAACCTCGAGGTGGCCGAAGAGTGCTCCGTGCCGTTCAGGAGCCGCGACGTGGAGGACCTGCGCGTCAAGCTCGAGGCGCTGCTGCGCGACCCCGCCCTGGTGAGGAGCTTCGAGTCGAAGGCGCGGGAGCACATCCGCCAGCACTACTCCTGGGACCGCGTGGCGAAGAACACCGAGGCCGTCTACCTGGACCTGCTCGGGGGCGGCCGCCGGCGCGGCTAGCCCATGCTCAGGCTCTCGCGCCACTCCCACCAGCTGAACGAGCGCCCAGCGGGACGCCGTCCCGTGCGGCGGTTTCCTCCCGTCGCTGTGGGTGGTGTGTCGGGTGGAGAAGCGGCGTTGAGCCACCCGGGGCGCGCATTCCCGACCGCGGTCGCGTTGTACCGCATCGTGGCTCCTGATGGCATCGCCGTCATGAGCATCTGCCGTGGGGGTCGGCCATGAGTCCGGACGACAGGCCCAGAGGCGGTGCCCGGGAGGCGGTGAGGGACTTCCTTCGGCGGCCTGCGGTGAACGCTCTCATGCGGATGTCCCTTCGTCCGTTCGCCCGGTGGCTGCCGGCCCGCGCGCTGTGCCGTCTGCCCGTCGTGGGAGAGGTCACCGCCTCGTTGCCCTCGGGCGCCCGGCTCCGCCTGGGGTCGGATGGCCGCGACCTGATCGCCTCCGCCCTCTACTGGCGCGGGCTCGCCGGGTACGAGCCCGAGACGTTCGCGGCGCTGTGGAAGGTGGCCGCCGACGTCGCGGTCCTCTTCGACGTCGGTGCGAGCACGGGCGTCTTCACGATTGCGGCGGCGCTCGAGGACCGCACCTGCCGCGTCTTCGCCTTCGAGCCCGGCCCCGGGATGTCGGCGGATCTCGCGCGGAACATCGTCCTCAACGGGTTGACCAACGTGACCCCGGTCGAGGCAGCGGCCTGCGAGCACGACGGCACGGTGGACCTGTTCATCCCGCCCGGCGGGTCCCTGGCCTTCGGGGCCTCCACGCTCTCCTCGTTCCGCCCCGGGGGGGTTCGCCGGAGTGTGCGCGCGGTCCGGCTGGACACCTTCGTCCAACAGGAGGGGATCGAGCGCGTGGACCTGCTCAAGCTGGACGCCGAGGGCGCGGAGCCGGCGGTCCTCGCGGGGGCGCGGGCCCTGCTCGAGCGCGACGAGCCGTGGATCATCTGCGAGGTGCTGCACGGGATCACCGAAGTCGGCCTTCACGCCGAGTTGGACCGCTTCGGCTACCGCTACTTCGCGATCACGTCCCGGGGCCTGGAGCCGAGGTTGCGCATCGTGGGCGATCCCACCTATCGGGCACCTAACTGGCTGTTCGCCACGGAGCGACGGCTGGGCGCGTGCCCTCTGGTCTGACCTCTGGCTCCGATCCTCCCCGCTCCGCTCTGCGTCACCGCGGTGGCCGGCCACGACGCGGACGGCGCGCCCGGCCACGTCCCGCGCGGCTGGCTCTTGCCGGCTCCGGGGGTGTGTGCTAGTCGTACACGCCGGAGGCTCGATTGACCCCATCTGCTGAGAACCACTCCGTCCTGATCCTGGCCGGGGGACGCGGCGAGCGCTTCTGGCCGTGGAGCCGTCCCGAACGGCCGAAGCAGCTCCTCCCGCTGGCCCGCGGGGGCCGCACGTTGCTCGACGCCACGCTTGAGCGCGCGCTGCGCCTGGTCCCGCGTGAGCGTGTACTCATCCTCACCGCGCGCGACCTGGTCGAGGCGGTGCGCGCGGAGTGCCCCGGTGTCGCCGTCGTCGGCGAGCCCGTCCCGCGCAACACCGCACCCGCCATCGGCGCGGCGGCCGCGTGGTTCCAGAGCCGCGGCTCCGGCGCCTTCATGGTGCTCCCGTCCGACCACCTCATCGACGATCTGGACGCCTTCGTCGCCGACGCCACCCGGGCCTTCGAGGCCGCCGGGAGCGAGCGCGTGCTGCTCACCTTTGGGATTCCCGTCTCCCACCCCGAGACCAACTTCGGCTACATCCAGCGTGGTGCGCAGGTGGGCCCCCGGCTCCACCGTGTGGCGCGTTTCACCGAGAAGCCGGATCGCGCCCGTGCCGAGCAGTACCTGGCGGGCGGGGAGCACCTCTGGAACAGTGGCATGTTCGTCTGGCGCCCGGACGTGTTCTTGGACGCACTCGAGGCGAGCCGGCCCGCACTGGCTGCACCCCTGCGTGCCCTCGCGGCCGCCGCCGCCGACGAGCGCGGCTTCGAGCGGGCGCTCGATCCTGTCTTCCCCGGGCTCGAAGCGATCTCGGTGGACTACGCCGTACTCGAGCACGCGCCCAACACGCTGGTGCTCGAGGCGGCCTTCGACTGGGACGACCTGGGCTCGTGGGGTGCCTGGGCGCGCCGCCAACCCCGCGATGGGCACGGTAACGTGCTCTTCGGCGACGCCGTGGCGGTGGACTGCCGCTCCTGCATCGTGGTGGGCGAGGGGGGCACGGCCGCCGCGCTCGGCCTCGAGGACATGGTGGTCGTGCATGTGGACGGTTCGACCCTCGCGTGCCGCCTGGCGGACACCGACCGCGTGCGCCGGGTGAGCGAAGCCGTCCGCGAGCGGGGCGCGCGATGAGCCGCAGCGCGCGCGCCCTCGCGCCCGTCCTGGCGCTGGGGGCGTTGCTCGCCCTGGCCGGGTGCGCGAGCGTGCCGCCCTACGCGCCCCCTGCGGCCCGGGGGCCCGCCGCGGCGCCGGCGCCGCGCGAGACGCCGGCCGCGCGCCCGACGCCCGCGCCCGCCGCGCCCGAACCGCAGCCCACGGCGGCCGCGGCGGACACCGTGCCCTCGCGCGACGCGCTGGACGTGCTGGCCACGATCCCCGAGCCGCTCGCGCCCGGCGAGCGCGTGCCCCCGCCGGCGGTCACGCCGGCCGCGGACGACAGCGGGAGCGCCGACGTGCCCGTGCCGGCGCGCACGCCCGTGCTCGGCGAGCGGCCCCTGCCCGAGGTCGTGGCATCCACGGACACGACCTCGGCGCCGGCCGCTCCCGCTCCGCGCGCGCTGGTGGAGCCGCCGCCCGCGCCGGGCCCGGGCGCTCCGGCCGTGACGGACACCTGCTGGCGCGTGCAGATCGCGGCCTCGGCCGAGCGGGCGAAGGCCGAGCGCTACCTCGAGGCCGGCCGCTCCCAGCTGCTCGTCCCCCTGGCGATCGAGCCGGAGAAGGGGCTCTTCAAGGTGCGCACGCGCGACTGCCTGGGCGGGCCGGCCGCCGACGGGGTGCGCCGGCGCGCGCTGGACGCCGGCTTCGACGGGGCGTTCCGCTTCCGGGGGAGGAAGCCGTGAAGCGCTTCCTGCTGCTCTACGAGGACCCGCGCTGGGAGCGGCTGAGTCCCCTGGCGGACCTGTTGCCCGTGCCCGGCCTGCGTTTCGGCGTCTCGACCCTGGGGGCCCGCTGGGTGGGCGCGCTGGGTCTGCCCTTGCTCGCGGTCGAGGCGCGCGCCGGCGCCCTGGCGGCGTGGCGCGAGCCGCTCGCGCTCGCGGACGGAAGACCCGCGGCGGACGACGAGATCCTGGCCGTGAACGCGGCGGCGCTGCCCGGCGGCTGGCTCGCGGCCCTGGCCGAGGGCGGCCCGCCGGCGCTCTTCGTGGCGGGCGGCGAGCCCGTGGCCGCGCGCCTGCGCTTCGGGGTACTCGCGCCCTGCCTCGGCGCGGGTGCCAGCTTCGAGGCCCGGCTCGCTGATCTCGGCCTGGCGCGCGTCGAGGCGGAGGCGGACTCGCTGCGCTGGCCGTGGGACCTCCTCACGCACAACGCCGCCGCGCTCGAGGCCGACCTCGCGGCGCTGCCCGGCCGAATCGCGGGAGCGGTGGACCCGAACGTGGCGCTGCTCGAGCGCGCGCGCATCACCGTCGAGGCCGGCGCCCGCGTGGACCCCTTCGCCGTGCTGGACGCGCGCGGGGGCCCGGTCCTGATCGGGCGCGACGCCGTGGTGCTGGCGCACAGCGTGATCGTGGGGCCGTGCGCGATCGGCGCGGGCAGCCACGTGCTGGGCGGCGTGGTGGGCCACTCGAGCGTGGGACCGCAGTGCCGCCTGGCCGGCGAGGTGGCGGACAGCGTCTGGCAGGGCTGGGCCAACAAGCGGCACCACGGCTTCGTGGGGCACAGCGTGGTGGGCGAGTGGGTGAACCTCGGGGCGCTCACGACCACCAGCGACCTGAAGAACAACTACGGCCCGGTGCGGGTCTGGACCGCGGGCGGCGAGCGCGACACCGGCTCGAACAAGGTGGGCTCCATCATCGGCGCCCACGTCAAGACCGGCATCGGCACGCTGCTGCCGACCGGATGCTCGATCGGCGCGGGCGCGACTCTCTTCGGCGGCGGCCGGTTCGCCCCGAAACGCCTGCCCGCCTTCTCGTGGTGGGACGGCGAGCGCACGGTCGAGCATCGGCTCGAGGCCTTCCTCGAGACCGCGGCGGTCGCGATGGGCCGGCGCGGGATCACCCTGCAGGCCGCGGACGCCGCGCTGCTGCGCGGCCTGTTCGCCGCGGGCGCGGGCGAGCGGGAGCGCCGGATCGCCGGCGAGCTCGAGGTCCGGGCCGGCCGGGCCTGAGGCCGTCGGCCGCAGCCGCGGCCCGCGACGACCTTGACCGGGAAGCGTCCGCATCACTAGACTGCAGCGCACTTCCTGTCGCCCCGCTCCCTGGCAGGTCCTTGCATGGGCCCGGCCGCGGACCGGGGCATCCGTGGAACTTCGGAGAGGCCCATGCCGGAACTGCGCAAGGACCCGGTGGTCGGCCGGTGGGTGATTATCTCCACCGACCGCAGCCGCCGTCCCACCAACTTCACCCCGGTCCGGGTCGAGAAGACCACGAGCTTCTGTCCGTTCTGTCCCGGGCAGGAGGACAAGACCCCGCCCGAGGTCTACGCCTGCCGCCAGAACGGCGGCGGCCCCAACAGCACGGGCTGGAAGGTCCGGGTCGTCCCGAACAAGTTCCCGGCCCTGCAGATCGAGGGCGCCCTCGACCGCCGCGGCGAGGGGCTCTACGACAAGATGAACGGGGTGGGCGCCCACGAGGTCGTGATCGAGGGGCCCGCGCACGGCCTGGACCTGGCGGACCTGCCGGTGGAGCACCTGGTGGAAGTGCTCAAGGCCTACCGCGAGCGCATGATGGACCTGCACCGCGACCGGCGCTTCCGCTACGTCCTCATCTTCAAGAACCACGGTGCCGGCGCCGGCGCCACGCTCGAGCACACGCACACGCAGCTCATCGCGACGCCCATCATCCCGAAGATCCTGATGGAGGAGCTGGAGGGCGCGCGACGCTACCACGAGCTCAAGGAGCGCTGCGTGTTCTGCGACATCATCCAGCAGGACACCGCGGACCACAACGGCCGGCGCGTCGTGGCCATGAACGACCGCTTCCTCACGATCGAGCCCTTCGCCCCGCGCTTCCCGTTCGAGACCTGGATCCTGCCGCGCCGCCACGACTCGTCGTTCCAGGTCGTGCAGGACGACGACGAGTTCAAGGACCTCGCGAAGATCCTCAAGGACACGCTGGGGCGGCTCAACCGCGCGCTCGACCGGCCGCCCTACAACTTCGTGATCCACACCGCGCCGGTGACCGAGGGCGAGCTGGAGTACTTCCACTGGCACCTCGAGATCATGCCCGTGCTCACGCGGGTGGCGGGCTTCGAGATCGGTTCGGGCTTCTACATCAACCCGACCCCGCCCGAAGACGCCGCGCAGTACCTGAGGGAGATCGCGGTCGAAGACTGACCGGTCTCCCGGGACCCCCGTTGACCCACACCCGTCGCAGGACATGAGCCGCTCCGCTCTGGCGGTGGTGCATCTCGCCAGCGAGATGGCGCCGCTCGTCAAGGTCGGTGGGCTCGGCGACGTCGTCGGCTCGCTGGCTTTGGAGCAGGCCGGGCGCGGGCACCGCGTCACGGTCTGCGTGCCCGCCTATCGCGGGCTGGCGGTCCCCGAGGGCTGGACGCGCGAGGTGCTCGCCGGCGCCGACGTGCCCTGGGGGATGGGCCGCGAGCGCGCCCGCTTCGAGCTGCTGCACTCGCCGTTCCGCGAGGACGCCCCGGGCTCGCTGCGCGTGCTGCTGGTCGGCCACGCCGGCGAGCGGCGCTTCTTCGAGCGGCCGGGCATCTACACCGAGCCCGCGACCGGGGCCGGCTACCCCGACAACGCCGAGCGCTTCCTGTTCTTCGCGCGCGCCGCGCTCGAGGGCCTCAAGGCCCTGGGCGAGCCGGTGGACATCCTGCACGCCCACGATCAGCAGGCGGCCTGGGCGCCCTGCTTCGTGCGCACCCACGAGAAGCGCACCCGGATCTTCCGCGGCGCGGCCACCGTCTTCACCATCCACAACCTCGGCTACCAGGGCATCCACGATCCGTGGGTGCTGGGGTTGGCGGGTTTCCCGGGGCACCTGTTCCACGCCGCGAGCCCGTTCGAGTTCTGGGGGCGGGTCAACTACATGAAGGTCGGGCTCGCCTTCGCCGACCTGCTCTCGACCGTGAGCCCGCGCTACGCGGAGGAGATCCAGCAGGACGGCGAGTACGGCTTCGGCCTCGAGGGCGTGCTGCAGCGCCGTGGCGCGGACCTGCGCGGCATCCTCAACGGCATCGATGACGCGGTCTGGGACCCGGCGCGCGACCCGTACCTGGCGCGGCCCTACGATGCCGGGCACCTCGAGGGCAAGCGTGCCAGCCACGGGGCGCTGGCGGCCGAGTGCGACTTCGCCCCGGGCCGGCCGATCGTGGGCATGGTGACCCGCCTGGTGGACCAGAAGGGCCTCGACCTGGTCGAGCAGGCCGCCACGGACCTGCTCGAGCTGAACGCGAACTACGTCGTGCTCGGCCACGGCCAGTCGCGCTACGAGGAGCTGCTCGAGCACCTGATGCTCGACCATCCCGAGCGCGTGCACTTCTGCGCCCGGCAGGACGAGCGGCTTGCCCACCTGATCGAGGGCGGCGCCGACCTGTTCCTGATGCCCTCGCGCTACGAGCCCTGCGGCCTCAACCAGATGTACTCGCTGCGCTACGGCACGGTCCCGGTGGTGCGCGAGACCGGCGGGCTGGCGGACACCGTGGAGGAGTTCGACATCGGCTCCCAGCAGGGCACGGGGTTCCTCTTCGGCCCCTACGAGGCCGAGGCCATGGTGGGTGCGCTCAAGCGCGCGCTCGCCATCCAGAAGCAGCCGGAGCTGTGGCGGGCCCTGCAACTGAACGGCATGGCGCGCGACTTCTCGTGGCGCGCCAGCGCCGACGGCTACGACCGGCTCTACGAGGACGCCCTCGCGCGCGTGCGCGGGGGCAAGGTGCCCACGCTCCAGTCGGTGAAGGCGACGCTCAAGGTGTGAGGGGGGTGGGCCGTAGCTCAGACGGATCGAGCAGCGGTTTCCTTCTGTGAACCGTCCGCATTGCCTGGTGCCGCTACTCCACCAACCCCCTATGCAGCGCCCGCGCCGCGTCCTCCACGCGCTCGTTCGGCACCCGGAAGATGAGCGCGGTGGGGGAGACCCGCAGCGCGACCAGCGGCACGTCCGCGCGCTCGAGCATCTCCTCGGCCTGGGCCGCCTCGCGCGCGCCCAGCCCGAGCCCCACGACCGAGACGAACGCCGCGCCGTGCTCCACGCGCAGCGCCCACTCGCCGCCCGGGCCGCGCAGGGTGCGGAAGTCCTTCTGCAGTGCCTCGACGTCCTCGCGCGAGCCGGTCCAGACCAGCGCGTGGTGCGCGTCCGCCTCGCGCTCGTGCGCCACCAGCTCGAGCTCGGGGAACGCGTCCGCCACCGCCTCCAGCAGGCCGCGCGCCTCGCCGCGCCCGCCCGCGTTGCCCTCGGCGACGGCGATCGAGCAGTCGCCGCGGTGCGCCACCGCCTCCACCCGGGGTCCTTCCATCTCGAACACTCCGATCTCGGTGCCGGGCGACTCGTCGAACGACGAGCGCACCACGAGCGGCACGCCCTCGCGCGCCGCCAGGTCCACGCAGCGCGCGTGCAGGACCCGGCCGCCCAGGTGGGCCAGCGTCGAGCACACGCGGTAATCGAGTCTCGGGATCACGCGCGCGGCCGGCACTGCGCGCGGGTCCGCGCTGAAGACGCCGGCGACGTCGGTGCAGATCTCGCAGCGCGCCCGGCCGAAGGCCGCGGCCAGCGCCGCGGCGGTCGTGTCCGAGCCGCCGCGCCCCAGCGTGGTGATCTCCTTGGTGGCGGGGTTCACGCCCTGGAAGCCGGCGACGATGACGACCTTGCCCTGCTCGAGCTCGCGGCGCAGCCGCTCGGGGCGCACGTCGATGATGCGCGCCGCCCCGTGCCCGGCATCGGTGAGGATGCCGCTCTGCGAGCCGGTGAACGAGATGGCCGGCACGCCCAGGTCCCCGAGCGCCATGGCGAGCAGGGACATGGTGACGCGCTCGCCGGTGGTGAGCAGCATGTCCAACTCGCGCCGGTTGGGGCTGGCGGAGATCTCTTGCGCGAGCCGCAGCAGCTCGTCGGTGGTCTGGCCCATGGCCGAGACCACGACCAGCAGGTCGTTCCCCGCGGCGCGGGCGGCGGCGATCCGGCGGGCCACGGCGCGGATGCGCTCGGGGCCCTCGACCGAAGTGCCACCGTACTTCTGGACCAGGACGGCCATGGGGGGAGTTATAAGCGTTCGCGGGCCGGAGCGCATCTCCGTCGAGCGGATCACCCACTCCGGCAAACGGTGGGGCGCAGAGAGGTCGGGAGGGCGAGCGTGTCCGTACTTAGCCGCACTCCCGACCTCTCTGCGCCTCACCGCCTCCACGATGGCTCCCCGGGCGCCGGGGAGGGGCCGCACCCGGACCGAAGGACGGCTAAGTACCCACACGCTCGTCCTCCGGCCCGGGCGCGGCCCCCCTGTGCCCCATCGTTCCCCGCCTTGACGCTGCCGCGCCCGGCTGGCTAGAATGCTCCGCTCTTGAAAGTCCTTGAGCGGAAGTAGCTCAGCCCGGTAGAGCGCCACCTTGCCAAGGTGGATGTCGCGGGTTCGAATCCCGTCTTCCGCTCCATTCCGTCGCGGGGCCGGCCGAGGCTCCGGCTTCCGGGACCACCGGTCCCGGGGTCTGGCTCGGCCGGCCCCGTGGCTTTCCCGGGAGTCGCCCATGGCCCCCCAGCGCAGGACGAAGCCGGCCCCCAGGCGCCCGAAGAGCGCCCCCGCGCCCCGCGCCAGCGACCCGAAGGCCGTGCGGCGGGCCGTCGCGGAGCTCATCCGGGCGCTGGGCCTTGACCCGGCCGCCGAGCCCGAGCTCGCGGCGACCCCGGAGCGCGTCGCCGACCTCTACGCCGAGATCTTCGCCGGGCTCGATGCGGGCGCGGAGCCCCGGCCTGCGTCGTTCCCCGCAGCCGAAGCGGGCCCCCGCGCGGGAAGGCGGAGCGACGACCTGGTCATCGTGCGCGACCTGCCCTTCTACTCGCTGTGCGTCCACCACTTCGTGCCCTTCTTCGGCCGCGCGCACGTCGCCTACCTGCCCGGGAAGCGCCTGATCGGGCTCTCGGGCGTGGCGCGCATCCTCGAGTTCTACGCGCGCCGCCCGCAGTTGCAGGAGCGCCTCACCGCGCAGGTCGCGGACCACCTCGCCCGGCTGCTGAAGCCCCGCGGCGTGGCGGTCGTCATCGAGGCGCGGCACCTCTGCATGGAAATGCGTGGCGTGCGCAAGACCGGCTGCTTCGAGACGCGCGCCCTGCGCGGCACGCTGGCGAAGCCCGCGTGGGCGGGCGTGCTCGCCGCCGGCCGCGGGAAGGGGCGTTCCGGCGCGGTCCCGCGCCGGTCCCGCGAGCGCGCCGAGTGAGCGGCGCGGGCGTCGACTTCCACCGCATCTACGAGCGTCACGCGGGCGAGTACGACGCGATGGTCGCCGCAGAAGACTGCGACGGCAATCTCCTGCCGGCGCTCCAGGGGATCGCGCCGCTGGCCGGAGCCGCCGTCCTCGAGGTGGGCGCCGGCACCGGTCGCGTCACCCGGCTGCTGCTCGACGCTGGCGCGCGGGTCGTGGCCTCGGAGCCCGCCCTGGCCATGCTGGCCGTGGCCCGGCGCCACACCGCGCACCTGCCCGCCGCGCGCTGCGCGCTGCTCGGCGCCGACGCACTGGCGCTGCCGGTCCGGGCGGGCTGGGCGGACGTCGCGATCGCCGGGTGGGCGCTGGGGCACCTGCGCTCGTGGCACCCCGGCGCGTGGCGCGAGACCATCGCGCGCGGGCTCACGGAGATGGACCGCGCGCTGCGGCCCGGCGGCACGCTCATCGTGATCGAGACGCTGGGCACGGGCGAGGAGCGGCCGCTGCCGCCGAGCCCCGAGCTGGCGGAGTACTATGCCTGGCTCGAGGGCGAGCAGGAGATGGAGCGCCTGGCCATCCGCACCGACTATCGCTTCCCCGATCCCGGGGCCGCCGCCCGGGCGACGGGCTTCTTCTTTGGCGGGGAGTTCGCGGCCCGCGTGCAGCGCGAGGGCTGGTCGCGCATCCCCGAGTGCACGGGACTATGGTGGCGGCGCACGGTCGTCGGTCATTGACGCGGACAACGGACCCGCACGGGGAGAGCACACCATGACATTGCCTGTCCGGCCGCTCGGAGCGAGCGGGATGCGCATCACCACCGTCGGCCTGGGCGCCTGGGCCATCGGTGGCGGGGGCTGGGCCTACGGCTGGGGGCCGCAGGACGACGCGGCCTCGCTCGCCACCATGAGGCGCGCGCTCGAGTCGGGCATCAACTGGATCGACACCGCCGCGATCTACGGCCTCGGCCACTCCGAGGAGGTGGTGGGCCGCTTCTTGCGCGAGTTGCCGCCGGGCGAACGGCCGCTGGTCTTCACCAAGTGCGGCATGGCGTGGGACGAGCAGGACCGGACGGCGGAGCCCCGGCGCACGCTCGAGCCCGCATCCATCCGCGCCGAGTGCGAGGCGTCGCTCCACCGGCTCGGCGTCGAGCGCATCGACCTCTACCAGTTCCACTGGCCCGACGACACGGGCACCGCGGTCGAGGACTCCTGGGCGGAGATCCTGCGCCTGGTCGCGCATGGCAAGGTGCGCGCGGCCGGCGTGTCGAACTTCGACCTTGGCCTGCTGGGGCGCTGCGAGGCCCTGCGGCACGTGGAATCGCTCCAGCCCGGCTTCTCGATGATCCGTCGCGCGGTGGCAGCGCAGGAGATCCCCTGGTGCGCCCGGCACGAGACCGGGGTGATCTGCTACAGCCCGATGCAGTCCGGGCTGCTGACCGACGGCTTCGACGCGGCGCGCATCGCCGCGCTGGCGCCCGACGACTGGCGCCGCCGCGCGCCCGACTTCCGCACCCCCGCCCTGGAGCGCAACCTCGCCCTGCGGGACGCCCTGCGGCCCATCGCCCTGCGCTACGAGACCACGGTCGCCGCCGTGGCCGTGGCCTGGACGCTCGCCTGGCCGGGGGTGAGCGGCGCCATCGTGGGCGCGCGCGCGCCGGAGCAGATCGACGGCTGGCTGCGGGCGGCGAGCCTCGATCTGACGATGGGTGATCTCGACGAGATCGCCGCGGCCATCTCCGCGAGCGGCGCGGGCTCGGGGCCCGTCCGGCCCTGAGAGGAGTCGGGGCGCGGGCGATGGCGCCCGGGCCACTGCGTGCTGCAACCGAGGCGGTCCCGGCCGGGGCCGCTTCGCTCATTCGGGCGGCAGCGAGACTCCGGGTGGCAGCTTCATGCCCAGGTGCTGGCCGCCGTCGAGCACGATCATCTGTCCGGTGAGGGCCGGTGCGCCCAGGATGAAGTGCAGCGCGTCGCAGATCTCCCCGGGCGTCGTGCCGCGCTTGAGCGGCGTCGTCTCGCACTGGCGGGCGAAGTCGGCCTCGGTCTGGCGCGGGCTCTTGAGCGCCGGCCCCGGCCCGATGGCGTTCACGCGGATGCGCGGGGCCAGCGCCAGCGCCAGCGAGCGGGTCAGCGTCCAGAGCCCGGTCTTGCTCACGGTGTACGAGACGAAGTAGGGCGTCAGGTTCCAGACCCGCTGATCGAGCAGGTTGATGACGTTGCCCGCCTGGTCCGCGGGCAGCTGGCGCGCGAAGGCCTGCGTGAGCAGGAACGGCGCGCGCAGGTTGGTCTCGAGGTGCGCGTCCCACGAGGCGCGGGTCACGGTGTCGGCCAGGTCCAGCTCGAAGGTCGAGGCGTTGTTGACCAGGCAGGTGAGAGGCCCCAGCGCTTCGGCCGCCCGCGGCACCAGGGTCTCGGTCTCCGCCTCGCGGGCGAGGTCGGCCCGGATAAGTGCCGCGCGCCCGCCGCCCTGCTTGATCAGGCCGACGACCTCGCGCGCCTCCTGCTCGGAGCGGTTCCAGTGCACGGCCACGGCCCAGCCGTGGCGGGCCAGGTCCAGCGCGATGGCGCGGCCGATGCGGCGTGCCGCACCGGTGACGAGCGCCGTCTTGAGGGGTTCGGGACTCATGCCGGATCATGATGCGGGAGCGGGGCGGGAGGTTCAAGCGCAGCTTTCCGCCCGGTCTCCACCTCCCCGCCGATCCCCCGCCGCCGCCGGCTCCGGTCAGGGCAACCGGATCGGGGTCCTCTGGATGTAGACGTACGGCCCCGCTTCGATCCGCACCGAGTCGGCGCGATCCAGGTGGGGTCTCAGCTTCGCCACCATGCCCACCATCACGAACGGCCGCTCGCGCAGATCGTATCTCTCCTGCCAGCGCTGCATGCGTGCCAGGTGCCAGGGATAGTAGAAGCTGTCGAACGTGAGGTCGGGACGCTTCCCCTCCACCTGCTGGAGGTAGATGAGCGGCTGGATCGTGTCCCAGCGGGCGGCCACGAACGCGCCGCGCGGAATCACGCGCAGGCACCGTTCGCCGATCTCGCGCGGCGCGCGGAAGTGGTCCAGCCGTGGGATGAACGAGTGGATTCGCGGCGGCCCCTCCTCGATCACCTTCCAGGCCCGCGGGCCGATGGGGTGCCGGCTGGCCTGCACGCGCAGGGCGTGCGGGAGGGATGCGATCAGCCCGAAGGCGGCCAGCGCCGCGAGCAGGCGCGGGAGCGGGTGCGCCACCGCCCGCACGAGCAGCCGATCGAGCCCGATGGCCACGAACGTCGCGACCATCAGGCTGTAGGGCAGCGTGAAGACGGGGAGCATGCGCTTGTCGTTGGAAATGGCGACGAAGCCGAACGAGAGGACCAGGATGCCCGCAAGCAGGAGATCCATGGTCTGCGGTCGCCTCAGCCGCGTCCTCAATCCGACCGCCAGGGGCACCAGCGCCAGCGGCCCGGCCTCGAACAGGAAGGTGTAGCCCAGCTGGTCGACGATGTTGCGGAACACTCCCCGCAGGTCCCCGAGACTCGTCGCCCTCTCGGCCTCCCTCCCCAGCGCGATCCAGCTGATCCGCTGCCACGGCGTGCGGAACGTCTCCGGAGTCAGCCCGAACTGGTGCGCCTGGAGATCCACGGTGTACTTCAGGTAGTTCGTCGCCTCCGTTCGCGGATCCGCGTACACGAGGTAGAGGATCGGCAGCAACCCGGCCACGAACCCCGCCGCCAGTCCCACCCAGCCCGCCACGCCCCGCCCGCGCCACGGTCCCGTGCGCCAGGCCAGCACACCCATCACCGCCAGCGCCGCGGGCGCGTAGGCCAGGTGCGTGGTCAGCGTCAGCCCCAGCAGGAACGCCGCCCCGGCCGCGTCCCGCCAGGCCCCGCTGCGCAGGGCCCGCAGGGTCACTCCCAGGCTCAGCAGGAAGCAGGCGATGGCGAGCGTGTACACCTCGCAGCGGATCGCCGCCCACCACACCGTGAAACT
>Ga0315276_10002006_pt1 | contig 18500 bp, 12 predicted proteins | sample YL17G05_0_MG_FD_204542 | JGI IMG/M metagenome (GOLD analysis project Ga0315276, IMG submission 204542) | Sediment microbial communities from Yellowstone Lake, YNP, Wyoming, USA - YL17G05_0 | ecosystem: Environmental > Aquatic > Freshwater > Lake > Sediment | place: USA: Wyoming | collected... | reverse complement strand
GGCAAATGCGGAGCGCAGCTATCACCCCTGAACCCTGGCAGCGCCGGAACCGAGGATGGTGACGCCGCAAAACACCAGCAGGCTGGAGCCCAGCCCGAAGAAGATCGGTGTGTTGGCGTCGAGGCCATCTTTCGCGAGAAAGAATATCGTGACCCCCGCACTGACAGCGATGCTGGCAATGGCAGCCCGCGTGCTGGCCCGCTGCCAATAGATCGCGCCTACAATTGGCACCAGTATCGAGCCGACCAGCAGATCATAGGCAATGGTCAGCGGCTTGAACACATCGCTGAGCGCCAGCGAAATGACCAGGCTGATGACGCCCATCGCCAGGGTGCTGGCCCGATCCGCCAGCAGCGTCGCTCTCCTGCCCTGCAGCCTGGGCAACACATCTTCGGCGAATGTGGTCGCGGCCGCCATCAGGGTTGCACTGGCCGTTGACATCATCGCCGCGAGTGCCGCCGCGACGACCAGGCCACGGATTCCGTCCGGCAAAGTCGCCTGGACCACGCTGGCGAAGGCAAGGTTGGGATCGCCAAGCGCCGGCAGCGTCACTCTTGCCGCCATGCCTATCAGGGCGCCACAGATTCCATAGAGCACGCAATACAGGGCAGCAGCGGCGCCGGCAAAGCGCGCCACGCTCACGCTGCGCGCCGTGAACACCCGTTGCCAGATGTCCTGGCCGATCATGATGCCGAGAAAATAATTGAGCGTGAATCCGAGGAACATCGGCCAGCCGAGCGTGGTCAGTGAAAAATGCGCTGCCGGCAGCAGCTGGCGCATGGCGACCCAGCCGCCCGCATGCTGAATCGACAGCGGGGCGAGCAGGAACATCATGCCCACGGTCATGATGAAAAACTGGACGATGTCCGTCAGCGTGATCGACCACATGCCACCGATGACGGAGTAGACGACGACGATGCCGCCACCCAGCAGCACGCCACCCCAGAATGGCAGACCAAAAAGGCCATGCAGAATCGTGCCGCAGGCCACGATCGAGGCCACGGCGACCATGAGCGCATAGCCGATCATGATAACCGCGCCACTCAACCGCGCAGCCGGGCTGTAACGCCGCTCGAGCAGTTCGGTCACGGTAACGAGCTTGAGGCGAATCAGGTGACGCGAGAGCAACAGGCTGATGACCAGGATGCCGAAGCCCATCAGGGCGCAGAACCACAGGCCCGACAGGCCGTACACGTAACCCAGCCGAACCGTCCCGACGGTCGACGCCCCGCCGAGTACCACGGTGGCCAGAGTCGCGGCATACATGAGGGGCCCGAGCCGGCGACCCGCGACCAGGTAGTCTTCGCGATTGCGCGCGCGCCGCAGGCTGTACCAGCCGATCAGCATCAGGCCGAGTGCGTAACCGAGCACGATGGCAAGATCAAGTATCATTTTGTGCCAGCACGCGCCTTACAGCTTACAGGCGATACTCAACCTTCGGCAGCACACAGAGCATTTCGAACAACAGGTTCGCGGCCAGCAGCGCGGTGTTGCCCGTCGTATCGTAGGGCGGGCTGACTTCCACCAGATCGCCACCGACCAGGTCGAGCCCGCGGCAACCGCGGATGATCTCCAGCACTTGCGGAACCGTGAGCCCACCAATCTCCACCGTGCCAGTGCCCGGCGCATAGGCGGGGTCGATGCCGTCGATATCGATACTCAGGTAGACCGGTCCCTGGCCTACCTGCGCCGCAACTTCGCGCATCAATGGCGCCAGCGACTGGTACCAGCACTCTTCGGCCTGCACGACGCGAAATCCCTGGTTTCGCGACCAGTCGAAATCGTCGGCCGCGTAACCGGTACCACGCAGGCCGATCTGCACGACTCGCCGCGCATCGAGCAGCCCTTCTTCCACGGCGCGCCGGAACGGCGTGCCGTGAGCGATCTTCTCACCGAACATCTCGTCGTTGACGTCCGCATGGGCATCCACGTGGATGAGCCCGACCGGGCCATGCTTGTTCCGCATGGCGCGCAGGATCGGCAGCACAATGGTGTGATCACCGCCCATCGACAACGGGATGGCGCCGCTGGCGAGCAGGGCAGCGTAATGCTGCTCGATGATGTCGATGCTCTTCAGGAGATTAAAGGTATTGATGGCGACATCGCCCACGTCAGCAACCCGCAGTGAATCAAATGGCGCTGCGCGGGTCGCCATGTTGTAGGGTCGCAGCATCCGCGATTCATCCCTGATCTGGCGCGGCGCCAGGCGCGCCCCAGGCCGATTCGAGGTGCCAATGTCGAAGGGCACGCCGATAAAGGCGACATCTAGATGGTCGCTCAGGTTGCATGCGGGCAGCCGCATGAACGTCGCCGGCCCCCCAAAGCGCGGCATCACGTTTCCGGACAGCGGCTGAAACAGTTCTTTCTTCATATTCTCCTCCGCTGCCCAGTCTCCTCCCGAAGTTAATTGCTGACAAGCAGCGCGGTGACGAGTTTGGCGTAGACTACGGTTCATGAAAATCATATCCCGTCGACTCCGCGACGCAGCGTTTGCGTTCACCACCTTGTCCTGCGCCCTGCTGATTGCAATGCCGGTGCTATCCGCCGCAAGGTTCGATGTCGTCGGCAAGAACATCACGCAACTGGCCGAAGCCCAATCACTGGGGCGTGTCAGCTCGCTGCAGCTGGTGGATGCCTATCTGGCGCGCATTGCGCGACTCGATCGCGCCGGACCCGCCTTGCACAGTGTGCTGGCGCTCAATCCACAGGCGCGCGCCCAGGCGCAGGCACTCGATGGCGAGCGAGCGGCCGGAAAGGTACGTGGTCCGTTGCACGGTATTCCGCTGCTGATCAAGGACAACATCGAGACGGCTGATCCCATGCCGACGACAGCCGGGTCGCTGGCGCTGGCCGGCAATCTGGGCGGCCGTGATGCGCCGCTGGTAGCACGGCTGCGCGCGGCAGGCGCCGTGATACTGGGCAAGACCAATTTGTCGGAGTGGGCCAATATCCGCTCTTCGGCGTCCGTCAGCGGCTGGAGTGCCGTGGGCGGCCAGACGCTGAACCCGTACGCGCTTGATCGCAATGCCTGCGGATCGAGCTCCGGCAGCGCCGCCGCCGTCGCAGCGAGCCTGGCCGCCGCGGCGGTCGGCACCGAAACCGATGGTTCGATCACCTGCCCGGCGTCGATGAACGGCCTGGTCGGCATCAAGCCCACGGTCGGACTGGTGTCGCGCAGCTATGTCGTGCCGATCTCTCACAGCCAGGATACCCCGGGGCCCATTGCGCATAGCGTCGCCGACGCGGCGCTATTGCTCGGCGTCATGGCCGGAACCGATCCGCTGGATCAGGCGACGCGTGAAGCCGACCTGCGCAAGCAGAGCTTCACGGATTATCGGCAGCACAATGGTTTGAGCGGTGCACGGATCGGCGTGCTGCGCATCGAGCATGCTCTGCCGGCCGCCAAGCGGCTGTTTGACGCCACTGTCAAACGTCTTGCCGAGGCGGGCGCGACCATGATCGATGTGCAGGCACCGGCCGCGGAGCAGCTTGGTGACATGGAATCGACCGTGTTGCTCACCGAGCTCAAGGCCGATCTTGATGTCTATCTGGCCTCGACACCGGCTGCCGTGAGCACTCGCTCGCTCGCCGCGGTCATCGCCTTCAACCGGCAGCACGCCGCAGAAGAAATGCCGCTCTTTGAGCAGGAGCTGTTTGAGCGGGCGCAGGCGACCGGCGGGTTGCAGGACGCTCAATACCTCAAGGCCCTGGCAGGCAGCCGGCTCGCGGCGGGCCACGACGGGCTCGACAAGATCTTCGCGGCGCAGCAGCTGCAAGTGCTGATCGCGCCGACCGAGGGTCCGGCTTTCATGATCGATCCGATCAACGGCGACGCCATCAATTGGTCTGGACCTGGCAATTTGCCGGCGATTGTCGGCTATCCGCATCTCACCGTGCCCATGGGCCTGATCAGGGGCTTGCCGGTGGGCGTGTCGGTGATTGGCCCGGCCTGGTCCGATGCCATGTTGCTGGCGCTGGGCGCGGACATTGAACAGCTGGTCGGTCCGGTGGCACCACCGACCTATGCGCGCAGCCTGGCGCTCAGATAGTGTGCGCTGAACCGGAAGAAATAGCCGCAGGCGCCACCGGGTCGGCCTTGGCGGCCGCGATCCCTGCCAGCAGCCGGCGGATATCTTCAGCTGGCTGAGGGCGTCCCAGCAGGTAGCCCTGGGCCTCGTCGCACAGCAGCCCCTGCAGCATCAGCAGCTGCTCCGGCTCTTCCACCCCTTCGGCGACCACCGTAAGCCCCAGCGCCTTGGCCAGCTGAATGACGGCCGTCACCACGGCCGCGCCACTGGCGCTGGTATTCATATTGCGCACAAAAGACTGATCGACCTTGAGCCGGTTGATCGGGAATTGCGCCAGCCGACTCAGGCTGGAGTATTCAGTGCCAAAATCATCGATGGCGAGCGTCACGCCGAGCGCGCGCAGCTCAGCCATCACCTGCTGCGTGCGCGCATCCGCCGACATCAGCACCGATTCCGTGATCTCGATCTCGAGCAGCTTAGGCGGCAGCCCGGTCTCGCCGAGGATACCAGCCACAGTGGCCGGGAAATCCGCCTGACTGAATTGCCGCCCGGAGACATTCACCGCCATGCGCGCTTGCGTAAGCCCGGCAAGACGCCATTCCTGCAGCTGGCTGCAGGCGGTACGCAGCACCCACTCGCCCAGCGGCAGGATCAGTCCGGTTTCTTCGGCAACCGGGATGAATTTCGCCGGCGACACCATGCCCAGCATGGCGTTGTTCCAGCGCAGCAAGGCTTCCATGCCACAGATCCGCCCATCGCGCAGCACCAGCTGCGGCTGATAGACCAGCGAGAACTCGTTGCGCTCCAGTGCCTGGTGCATGTGGTTTTCCAGCGAAAAACGCCGCACTGAGCTCTGATCCATCGTGTCTTCAAAGACGGCGAGCCGGCCGCGCCCCTGCGCCCTGGCCTGTTGCAGGGCGACACTGGCGTGGCGCAGCAGCGTGCCCGCGTCGGCTTCCCCACCGTCGAAGGTGGCGATGCCGGCGCTGGCGGTAATCGAGATATCGTGCTGCCCCAATCGTGCCGGCTGGGCCAGCGCCGCGAGGACTTTTGTCGCTACGCTGCCCGCCTCGTCCGCGGCGCCGATGCCGGAGAGCAGAATCACGAACTCGTCGGCGCCGAGCCGGGCGCAGCTTTGCGCGCCCTGCTGACTGAGGCGCTGCGCAACCAGACGCAGGAACTCGTCACCCAGTTCGTGGCCCAGCGAGGTATTGACGCGGCGAAAACCATTCAGGTTGATATCAAGCACCGCCAGTGTTTGCCCCTGTCGACGCGCCGCTTCGATGCACACTGACAACTGTTCGACAAAGGCTGCGCGGTTCAGGAGCCCGGTAACCGCATCAAGACTGGTCGCCGCATCCGTGTGCTGAGCGACTGCCAGCCGCTTTTCGCCCAGTGCCAGCGCCATCTGCAGCACTTCGTGCGGATGAAAGGGCTTCTGCAGGTAGAGCAGCTTGGGTCCCTGTGGCACGCGCGCGCCGATCTCGCGCGGGTCCACATCAGAGTAGGCAGTACAGATCACAATCTCGACCAGCGGATCGATGGCACGGATCTGCCCTGCGGCCCAGGCGCCATCGGGCCCGGGCGGCATGCGCATGTCGAGAAACACCACATTGAACGGTGCGGCTGCCGCCACCGCAGCGCGGACCGCCTGTACTGCTGACTCGGCGTTGTCACGAAACTGCGCCTCAAAGATCCGCTCCTGCGGGGCCGCAGCTGGCGGCGCAGCCGCATCCGGCTTCGGTGCAAACAGCTTCGCGCGCAGGTCATCGATGGCCGCGCCGCTGGCGCGTTCCGGTGCACCCGCCAGCAGTTTGCGATAGGCGTCCCGCACTGTTTCCTCGTCGTCGACGACCAGCACGCGAATGGGTTGCTTGTCAGCGGCAGGCATCGTGAACCTCAGGCCGCCTGCGTCGCGACAACGTCGCGCGCCCGATGCAGCGGCAGCACCACCCGCAGGGTGGCACCCTGGCCCACACCCGGACTGTCGGCGAGCAGTCGACCGCCCAGCGCGCCCAGGGTATTGGCACACCAGTGCAGGCCGATGCCGGAATTGTTGTGGGCAGTCTTGGTCGAAAATCCCTTTTCAAAAATGCGTGCCAGATTTTCGGCCGGGATGCCGGCGCCGTAGTCGCGGAAGCGGATTTCAAGCTGCTCGCCCGCTGCTACGCTCTGCACCGTGCAGGAGACGGACAGGACCTGCGCGCTGCGCCCGGCATCGCGCACTGATTCGGCTGCGTTCAGCAGCAGGTTCTGAAATACCTGCTTGAGAAGTATCCGCTCCACATTCACCGGGCCGAGCGTGCGCAGCGACTCATCGACATCGATGACCAGCAGGCCTCGCAGCGGCGCCGGCAGTGCTTCCGTTGCGGCAACCACCAGATCAGCGAGCAGCACTGTCTCGATCACCGGACCGGTACGCGCCAGCGTCGATTGGTGGGTCAGGATATTGCGTATCTGCTCAATCTGCCGCGAGACAATGGCGACATCGTCTGCTGATCGGGTAACCGTAACGGCGAGTTCGCGGCTGCTGAGGTACAGAAACTGCCGCAGGTCGGCCTGCCGATCCGGCGCCGCACCAGACTCGAGTTCGTCGAGCACCAGCTGCAGATCCCCCACGGGCGCTGCGCCGAGCCGCTCCTGCAGGCTTGCCACAGCCACTGCCACCGGCGTCAGGGCATTGCCGATATTGTGCAATACACCGCTCGCCATCTCGGCGCTGCCGGCACTGAATGACAGGTCCAGCAGCTTGGCCTGGGCCTGATCGAGATTCTGCACCATGCGATCCATCTCAAGCGCGAGCACGCCGATCTCGTCGCTGCGTACCAGATTGGTGCGGGCCGTGAGGTTGCCGGTCGCGGAAATCGCCACCGCGAAACGTTGCAGTCGCGACAGCGGGTCGAGCACGATTTTCTGCAGGCTGAACGCCAGCAGCACCAACGCTGCAAGGCAGGCGCAGACCAGAAAAATTTCCGAGGACCTGGCCGTCCTCTGACCCTGGGCGCTGATCTTCTTGGGCACCGCGATGCGCGTAGTGCCCACGACTGCGCCGTCGATGCCCTTGAGGTCGCGGGCAATGATCGTGAATTGATCCTGCGATGGCAGCGCGGTGGGGTTGGCCGCGCGCGGCACAGATTTCCGCAAGTCTTCGAACCACACATTGACCTGGGCCTGCTCACCGATGCGGCTGACCTCCGCTGGCGTCAGCAATATGCCCATCAGCACCATGCCCCGGTGTGGTCCAAGGGCGGCGCCATCGAGCACCGGCGAGGCCGCGGCCAGCATCACACCCTGGTCAGTGGCAAACAGCCCCTGCACCCGCGATCCCTGCTGCAGCGCCAGACGCCATGGGTGCCCGGAGGTCAGTGCGCCGCGCCGCACGAAATCGATGTCCAGATCGTGGCTTAAATCAGGGGCGAGCCCCTTGGCCGCAATGAAGTTTCCATCCAGGTCCACGAAGGCCAGCAGGTTGATGCGCAGGGTCTGCATCTGCCCGGCGTTGAGGTTGGCTTTAAGGAAAGCCGCGTTGCGGTCCTGGTAGAAATCCCAGGTCTTTGACCAGTTGCCCCAGTCCCAGGCGATGATCGACAGCTGCCCCTGTTCACTGCGGATTGCGTTGACAACACGATCCATGTCGGTGAGTGCGGCCTGGCGCTCGATCGCTGCGAAGCTGGGGATCAGCACGCGCTGATGGATCAGGAATTGCGCGGCGACCAGCGTCGCAAACGCCGCCACCAGCAACGAGGTGACCTTGAGCCTGATGTTCCAGAAAGTTGCCATGTCCAGCCATTATCGGCCGCTGGCGCGCGAATGCCGGTGACCTGGGTCCGGCAGGTGCCGGTACTGTGAGCGAAATCACAATCTGCGCTGCCGCACCGGGTGGCAATAGCTGTTGCAGCACTATAAATCGCGGAGTGTCAGTCGCTTTCCTGCACATGCGCCTCGAGGAACCACAGTGCTTTATCGAGCCCGCGCGACACACCGGTAAGAATATCCGCGCTGTCCTTGTCGCCGGCCCGGTCGGCCGTGTCGATCGCGGCACGGGTGGCATTGGCGACCGAGGCGTAACGCTCGATGAGCGCGGCGAGATGCTGCCCGGTCCTGGTGATGGCGGTTGGATAGGGCGCCAGGGTTGAGGCCCTGGCCACGACCTGCGTGGTGCCCAGCGCCGTGCCACCCAGCTGCACCACCCGTTCCGCCATGGTGTCGACATGCCCGTCGATCTCGGTGCGAAAGCCATCGAACATTTCGTGCAGCGCAATGAATTGCGGACCCTTGACGTTCCAGTGCGCCTGTTTGGTCAGCAGTGCCAGGTCGATGGCATCGGCGAGCCGCGCGTTCAGGAGCCTGATGACGACGGTCTTGGCCGCCGGCTTGAGGTTGTTGTGGGTGCTGTAGGTTTTCATCGCAGTTCCTGCCCGTGGTTTACTGGCGCCACAATGCGCTTGAATTACTTATCTATCAAATGAATAATATCGAACCACTTGATCGGAAATATCGATGACTAACCTTCCCAGCCTGCAGCAGCTGCGCTTCCTGGCGGCGCTCGCCGAGCACCAGCACTTCAGCCGCGCCGCCACTGCCTGCCACGTCACGCAATCAACCTTGAGTGCCGGACTGCAGGAGCTCGAACAGCGGCTCGGCGTGAGCCTGGTGGAGCGCAGCCATCGCCGTGTGTTGCTGACTCCGCTGGGCGGCGAGATCCTGGTACGCGGTCGCCGGCTGCTGCGCGATGCCGAGGATCTCACCGAGCTTGCCCGCGCGGCACGCGAGCCGCTGTCGGGTCCGTTGCGACTTGGCGTAATCCCAACCATTGGCGCCTATTTTATTCCGGCGGTCATGCGTGGACTCGCCGCTGCTTTTCCCAGACTCAAGCTCTATCTGCGCGAAGAGCAATCCGACCCGCTCCTCGAGAAGCTCGACCGTGGTCAACTGGATCTGCTCCTCATCGCGTTGCCGTACGATACCGGCGAGCTGGAGACCATGGCCCTGGGCGAAGATCACATCCTGGCAGCCATGCCCGCCCGGCATCGCCTGGCCAGGTCCAGGCAGATTGGACGGGAGGAACTCAGCCGCGAGCCGCTGCTGCTGATGGAGGACGGGCATTGCCTGAGGAGCCATGCGCTCAGGGCCTGCCGGCTCGGCAAGGCAGGCGACAATGAAGAGTTCCAGGGCACCAGCCTGCGCACCCTGCTGCAGATGACGGCCGGCGGCCTCGGCGTGACACTGCTGCCCGAGATGGCGGTGGCCAGCGAGATCACTCCCGGATCAGGCCTGGTGGCGCGGCGGCTGGTCGGCGACCCCTCGCGCAGCATCGCCCTGGCCTGGCGCCGCGGTTGCGCCCGCAAGCAGGAGTTTCGCAGCTTCGGACGTTATCTCAAGAGCGTGCTCGACGGCACAAAGAGCCCGGTATAATCAGCCCATGCGCACAACACTCGCCACCCTCCTCGCCAGCAAACAGATACTGTTGACCGACGGCGCCACCGGTACCAACTATTTTGAGTCCGGCCTGGCATCGGGCGAACCGCCCGAATTCTGGAACGTCGATAAGCCCGAGGAAGTTGTCGGGCTGCACCAGCGCTTCATCGCCGCCGGTTCCGACATCATTCTTACCAACACCTTCGGCTGCAATCGGCAACGCCTGAAACTGCACAAGGCTGAAGAGCGCAGTTACGAACTGGCAAAGCGTGCTGCGGAATTGGCGCGCCAGGCCGCCGATGGCGCCGCACGGCCCGTCGTGGTCGCGGGCTCGGTCGGCCCGACCGGTGAGTTGTTCGTGCCGATGGGCGAACTCACGCATGAAATCGCCGTGGCCTCGTTCAGCGAGCAAATGCGAGGCCTGCGTGATGGCGGCGCCGATGTGGCGTGGATAGAAACCATGTCGTCGGCCGAGGAAGTGAACGCCGCGGCCGCGGCCGCCATCAGCGTCGGCCTGCCCTATGTAGTCACCTGCTCCTTCGACACCGCGGGTCGCACCATGATGGGTATGCTGCCTGGTGCATTGGCCGAAGTCGTCGCCGCGCAGCCCGTGGCGCCAGTGGCCATCGGCGCCAACTGCGGGGTCGGCGCGGCCGATGTGCTGGTATCGCTGCTGGCGATGCAGGGCACGGCGCACACCCTGGTCTGCAAGGGCAACTGTGGCATACCCCGCTTCGTGGGCAGCGCCTGCGTGTACTCAGGTACGCCTGAACTTATGGCTCGCTATGCCACGATGGCGATCGATGCTGGCGCGCGTATTGTCGGCGGCTGCTGCGGCACGACGCCCGCACATATCGCCGCCATGCGCGCCGCGATTGACAAGCACACCGGTGGCGAATGGCCGACGATCGACAGCATTGTCCGGGAGATGGGGCCGCTCACCAACGCTGCACCCTCGGTGAATGTAGCGCGGCGGGCGCCTCGCTCGCGCCGTTGATCGGCAGAACCTAAATCGTTGGCTGGTAGCCTGGGGGTTCGCGCCTGCTAGGCAGCACCGCCGTACTCGCGCTGCAGGTCTTTCAAGGCCTGGAAGCGACCGGTTGGAGATAGCGCTTCCTGCGCCGACTGAGCCGTCCACAGCTCTTTGCGGCGCGCGACAAAACTGCTGCTGGACAGGCGCTCCAGGGAATCGGCCTTCTGGAAAAGAAAGCCCTGTCCGGCCACGCAGTTCAGTGCCATCAGCGCATCGACCTGCGATTCGGATTCGATGCCCTCGGCGATGGTATCCAGTCCGAGGGTTTCACCCAGCGTGATTACGGCGCACGCCAGTTCCGAACCTCTGGCGGAATCTCCCAGCTCGCTGATGAACGATCGGTCGATTTTCAGGATATCGAGCGGGAACCGGTGCAGATAGGACAACGAGGAGTAGCCAACACCAAAGTCGTCAATCGCCAGCCGCACGCCCAGGGCCTTGAGGCCGTGGAAGCGCTCAAGTATGGCATCGGTCTTGTGCATGATCGTGCTTTCCGTCAACTCGAGCACCAGATTTCCCGGCTCCAGCCCGCACTCCTGCAGCGCTGCCGTGACATCGCCGATCAGATCGCCGTGCTGCAGGTGCAGTCCGGAAATATTCACCGCCAAGCGCAGTTCATTGCCGCCAGCGATGCCCGTCCGCCACGCGCACAATTCCCGGCAGGCCTGGCTCAGGACCCATCGATCCAGCTTGGCGATCTGCCCACGCTCTTCGATCACGTGGATAAAGCTGGCCGGCAACAGCATGCCCGCTTCCGGGTGGCGCCACCGGACCAGCGCCTCCACGCCCAGCAGGCTGCGGCTGCCCAGATCCACGATCGGCTGATATTCGAGGAAGAATTCCTGATTCGCCAGCGCCCGGTCGATATCAGTTTCCAGGCGCAGGCGTTCGCGCAAGGCGTCCTGCATGTGCGGCTGGAATGTTACGTAGCGGCCCCGCTCGGCCGCCTTGGCATGATACATCGCGACATCCGCATTGCTGAGCAGCGTTTCCGCGTCAGCTTCCTGATCCAACCACGCCACGCCAATGCTCGCGCCGACCCGCACTTCCGTGCCGTTGAGCAGGATCGGCGCACTCAGGGTCTCGAGCAGCTTGTCGGCCAGCAGCTCCACTTGCGATCGGGATTCGCAGCCCTCCACCAGCACGGCAAATTCGTCGCCGCCCAGGCGCGCCACGGTATCCGAAGAACGCGTCGCCTTGACCAGTCGCTGCGATACCGTTTGCAGCAGGCGATCGCCGGCATCGTGGCCCAGCGTATCGTTGACGCGCTTGAAATGATCGAGATCCAGAAACATGACAGCGATCGAGCCGGTGCCGCGCTGTGCCAGCGCAATGGCGTGCTGCACGCGGTCGCGCAGCAGACTACGGTTGGCCAGCAGCGTCAGCGGATCGTGAAACGCGAGATGGCGCAACTGCTCCTCGAGCGCCTTGCGTTCGCTGATATCGCGCAGGTTCAGCGCGTAGCCCTCCACGGCCGAATCCTGGGTGAGATTGTGGCCGACGCACTCGATGGCAAGAGTCCTGGCGCCGTACCGGTACTGCAACTCGACCGGACCCACCTTTCCAGACGGCGCGGCGGCGATCTCGGCCAGCAACTCGCGCAATCGGCCGTCGACTTCGCCGGACCATACCTCAATCAGCAGCTTGCCGGTCATCTCGCTGGGCTTCAGGCCGAGCAGGCGCTCCGAGGCCGGTGAAATGAAGCGCAGCAGTCCACCGGGGTCGACGATCATGATCACATCGGAAGCATTCGCGATCAACGACGCGTACCACTTTTCCGCGCGCTGCGCCGCCTGCTGCTCCCTGAGGAGCGCGTCACTGCGCAACACGATGGTCTGCCGGACCATCATCAGCAGCGTGAGCGCGAACACAACAATAGTCATGATAGTCGCGGGGCCGAGTGTGTCAGCGCGACTGAAATACACGAGCACTATGAATGCCGCCAGCATCGCCGCGTAGGGCATGGCCCACGAGAGTTTGTCCGCTGAGCTCGACGACGGGCGCGGCGGCGCCGAGGCGTTGCGCAGCTGCTCGAAGCCCGCAGCCGCGAACGGTACGTTACAGAGCAGATACAGCACGTCCTGGAACTGACCTGGCAGGTAATAGCCACGCAGCTTCGCGAACGACCAGACGATGTCGGCTGTGAACAGAATCGCGAAACCAGTCAACAGGTAGATCGATGCGCGCCGGCCGCCACCGCTGCCAGTGCTCCTGGCCAGCAACACCACACCAAATAGAAGCAGGAGCACGCAATCCTGGCCCGCGTAGAGTTGCGCGATGATCTGACCAAGGGAATTGGCGGCCGCCGAAGTCACCGGATGGATCACGAGAAACCAGAAAAAGGCCCCGAAGCCGACCACGAATATCGTGGCATCGAGAGCCAGTTGAATCCACTGCACCCGCACCGGCGTCGAGCGGATCAGCAGGACGCAGGCGATCGCCAAAGCCACAAAGTTCGCGAAGAAGAAAATGTCCGCGGGGCCGGGGAAGGGATCCCGACCCGTCAGCCACATGCCCACGCCGATCGCATCGCCGATGTAATACAGCGCGAACGCCATGGCCAGGAATGTCCACGCCTTGCGCTGCGTGCCGACTGGCGTGCGGTGCGCGGCGGCTGCCGCCATGATGATGGGCACGAGCGCGGCAGGCGAGCCGGACAACAGTCCCGCATAGTGAATGATGCGTGGACCGCCGATCCCCGTCAGCAGCCAGGCAATCATGGTGGCGACGTAAATGATGAGCCCAAACATCAAACGCTGCAGCCAGCGGGGAGCGCCCTCAGGTACTGGAGCAATCACATTGAGTTGGTCTTGGGTCGGCATGAACCATTCGCAAGCAGCAGTTGAACGGCGGCACGGGAATTTGCTGCGAAACCCGTCATTCGACTTTAAAGGACGAGCGGCTGAATTTTGTTGTGCCAGGCGCAAACCGCGCGGATCCGGGTGTGACGCAGTTCTCGCCTGCACTGAAAAGTGGCGTCAGACGTACCCGCTAGCCGCCAGGCCAGTAATTGCGAAATTCCGCCGTCGCATGATAGCCAAGCTTCGTGTACACACTGCGGCCGGCGGTGGTGGCTTCCAGTGACGCGAACCTGCCGCCGAGCGAAAACCCCGCACGGGTCGCGACGGCCGTGGCGATTCTACCGATACCACGTCCGCGAAACTCGGCCCTCGTGGCAACCCAGCCGATCCACGCGACTCCCTCTCTGACCATCGTCATTGCTGCCGCCGCCGGCTCACCGTTACTGGCGACGACGAACGCAGCCGTGTCGGCGGCCAGCAGGGAGGCCGGATCGGCGAAGGTCGATCTGACCAGATCTGGCATCCCCGGCGCCTCCTCCTGAAAGCCATCGGCGACAACGGCGATAAAATCCCGGACACCGTTGCTGTCAGTCACCGGCTGGATGGCAACGCCGGGTACCAGCGTCGGCGGAGGCGGACAGTGAGCGGCAATCATCGCCGTCAGGGCCACGCCGAATTGCATGCCGGAATCGAGCGCGGCCGTCTCAAGATCCTTATCGATACCGTCGCGAGTCCACAATTCGTAGGAATGGCGCCGCTCGCCAAAAAAAATTGCGGCCCGCCGCAGTACCTCGGCTGCGTCCATCTGGCCGGTGCGCAAGGCACTGTTGACAATCACCGGACAGGGATGGGCGCCTGCGACCAGCACCAGTCCTGCCTCCTCGCATGACGCACCACCGCAGCGCCGCGCGGTTTCCTTCAGCACCGACACGAGGCATCGTGTAGCGAGCTGGTCGGTGGCATCGCTCACTCCGCGCCCCGCTCTCGCGCGATCGCCGTAGCTGCCCTGCGCCGCGCGAAGTACAGAAATATGCCGCTCACGACGACGCCGGCCACAACCAGCAGCTGGCCGCCATAGCTCGCCCATTCGCGCAGAGTGGTGACCACAATCAGCAGCGCCACCGCAACTGGAGCCGCACACACGTACGTCAGGCCCCACGATCCGCCGGGCACCCGAAAGCTGCGCGGCGCATCGGGACGGCGCACACGAAGGACAATGAGCGCGAGGAGCTCGAGCATTATCGAAGCGACATTCAGCAGGCAGAGAATGACTGTCAAACTGGAGTATGACAATGCGGCGAACACGGCCGTCAGCACGGAGAACAGCAGGATTGAAACCGTCGGTACGGCGGTCGTCACCGAGACGCGAGCCAGGGGCGCTGGCAGCCAGCCGTCGCACGCCATTACGTATGGCAGGCGGGAGACATACAGCAGTTGCGCACTGTACAACGCCCACATTGAGACGAGCGCCGCGGCCGCCAACAGGCTGCCAAGCCAAGGACCCCCGATCAGAGCCGCGATCACGGGCCAGCCGGCTGCGTCGCTCCAGACCGCAGGATCGGTTGATGCGCCGAGTCCTGCCAGGACCGGGAGCAGATAGCCGAGCACAACCGCGAGCAGTGCGCCACCCACCGCCAGCGGGTAGTTGCGCCGCGGCTGATCGACCTCACCGGCGTAAGTCGAGATGTTGTCCCAGCCCGAGAAATTCAGAATGATGATGGATATGCCGAGCAGCAGGCCCTTTGGGCTGCTGGAGATCGCATCGTGCAGGGCGATGTCAATCCCGGCTCCGAGGCCCGGTCCGAGCACTGAACTCGAGGCAATGAGTACTATGAACGTGCCGACGATGAACACCGCAGCGGCTTTGGCAGCGCCGCCAACCTCGCGTGAGCCGCGCAGATTGACGGCGGTTGCCGAGACAATCAACAGCAGTGCGACGATCCAGCGCAGCAGGGGCCCCGCGCCGCCCGGCGAACCGGCGGATGGCGGGTCAAGTGCCGGTATGAAGTAGGCGAGATAACTGACGAACAGAACCGGGAAGATCGCCAGCAGCGCCAGCGAGTAACCCATGGTCCACCAGGCTTCCTGAACCGCCCAGAACGGTCCGAGCGTTTCACGAACCCAGATATAGTAGCCGCCTTCTGCAGGCATCAGCGTCGCGAGCTCGGCCACCATCAGGGTCATGGGCAGGCTCCAGAGGAGCGGCGCAATCAGGATCAGCGCAACTGCCCAGCCGGGGCCGACCGAGCCCACCAGCGGTTCGATACCGAACGCCCCGCCGGACGTCGAGAAGTACGCCAGGGACATCAGCGCGAACAGCGTCAGGCGGCGCTCGCGAGCCAGACGCGGCACGGCGCTGGGTGTCATCCCGGGCTTCAGAACTTATAGCCGATCTTGATGCCGATAACCTGCGGCCTGGTGATGGTCTCTGCCGGTACGAACTGCGTGGTCGAAGTGAACACGCTCGCATTGACGTTGCTCAGGTTGTGCGCATAGATCTCTGCTGACCATGCATCCCTGGCCACACCGGCGGATGCGTCATATTGCGAATACGCGGGGTTCTCGAATCTGATCAAGGTGGTGCTGATGCTGCCGCCGGTCGACAACGCCGGATTGACACCAGCCTGCGTATAGGAGTGCGCGTTGTGGGTGGCGCCCGCCTGCACGAAGGCGTTGTAGGAATTCACCGACCACTGATACCGCAATCGCAGGTTGAACTGAAACGGCGGTGAATTCGCGCTCGGCGTGCCAAGCGGGCCGTACGGGTTCTTGATGCTGGTAATCGGCTGACCATATAAGGCCGTGGTCGCTGGATCGGCGAGCAGCTCGGGATTGTTGGCGATCAGGTAAGGCGAGTTGGTTTGACTGCTGCTGTTCCAGGATGCCCCACCCTGCAGCGTCAGACCATCGGCGAGCACCGCAATGATGGAAGTCTCCACGCCGCGAATCCGATACGAGGGACCATTGGTGCCGAAACCGATGTTACCCAGCACTCCGGGATTGAAGAGATTGATCTGCACGTCCTGCCAGTCTTCCTGATAGACCGCGCCATTCCACTGCAGCCGGTGATCCAGGAATTGCGTCTTCCAGCCGAGTTCCTTGTTGGTCAGGTTATCGGAGGCAAACGAGTACGGTGAGCAGTACTGGTTGATGCCGCTGGCCGCGTCCGGAACATAGCAGGCCGTGAAGCGGTTGAATCCGCCCGGGCGAAAGCCCTGCGACCAGGTGAGGTAAACCAGCGCGTCGGGCAGGAAATGCCAGGTCAGATTCGCGCGGCTCTTGAACCCCTGGTAGGTCGTGTGCAGGTTGGCATCATCAATATTGTTCGCGGAGGCAAGGCACGGCTCGGGGCCCGCCTCGTAACAGCCGAAACTGCCGGTAAACGCGCCTTTTTCGGTATTGTCGAAATGGTAGTAGCGCGTTCCCGCGGTGAGCGTCAGAACCTTGGGAATAAGATCGAAATCCAGCGACATGAAGAATGCCCGCTGCTTGTAGCCGCGGGTCACGTCGTTGAAAAATGCCACATTGTCATTGCGCGTAGCAGGATTGCTGACCGTCGCTCCCGGCGCCGGCGCAATGTTGGTCAGGCATCCGACCGTGAGGGTTGGCGTACAGGCGGGCAGCGACCGGTACTGCCAGTTGAGCTGATCCTCGATGACGAGTTCTTCAAAGAATGCGCCGACGATGCCGCGCATGCGCCAGTCATCCGGCGTGCTGAGCCGGAGCTCATGGCTTTGATGGGTATTGCGCTCGGTGTCATTCCAGGTGGCACTCGGCGAGTAGCAGGTCGAGTCGAGTCCCGGTTCCGCACCATGACACTGGTAATAATCGGCGTAGACACCACGCGAATAATTGGTGTAATCCTGCACCTGGCTCACATTGCGAACCAGATAGGAACCGGCGTATACCGCCTTCAGGTCACCGAAGCGGGCATTGACGGTCAGTGCCGTATTGGCAAACTTGTCCTTGTTGAAGGAATTGTTGAACAGCGTGACCGACTGTTTTGGCAGCGGATCACCATCCGAGCTGTTGGGCATCTGATAGAAGACGCCCTGCGCATCCATGTCCTGGTAGCTTTGCGTCAGCAGCGCGCTCCACGCATCATTGATATTCCACAACGCCGAGGCACGCAGGCCCTGGTAGGTCACCGGGTTGATCGCCTTTTTCGCCAGCGCGGAGTTATTGATGACCGGACTGCCGGGCGGCACGCCAAAAGCGGACGCCCCCCCGGTCTGGCATGCCCCGCCAACCGGCACGCTGCTGTCATCGCAAGCCGTCGCGTAGTTCGCATAGCCAATGCCCAGATCGGTGTCCTTGCGGGTAAAGGTCGACGCTACATTGTTGATGTACCCGCCCTGGTGGTCGTTATAAATCACCGCCCGAACCGCGAGTGTGTCCGTGATCAACGGCAGGTTGATGACGGCAGTGAGATCGCTGTTGGGATCGCCGCCTGCGGTGACCCCGTAGCCGGCGGTAACGCTGCCCTCGGTCACGTTGAGTCTGGGTTTGTTGGTGATATAGCGAACCGCACCGGCCTGGGCACCGGCGCCGAACAGGGTTCCCTGCGGCCCTTCGAGAACTTCCACCCGCTCCAGGTCGGCGGCGTACACATCGAGGTTGCGACCGGGCAACTGACCCGACTGGTCGTCGAGATAGATGGCCACGTTCGGAAAGCCGCTGATCGAGCCACCGGACTGGATGCCGTCACTGCCGACGCTCAGGCCCCTCATGAAGATCTGCGATTGACCAGGCCCCGAGGAAGGTGCCGTGACGTTGGGCAGATAGCGGACGAATTCATCCAGCGTGGCGACATTCAGTTGCGTCAGCGTCTCGCTGGTCAGTGCCTGGATCGCAATCGGCACATTCTGGATGTTTTCCGAACGTCGCGTCGCCGTCACCGTGATTTCCTGAATCTGATCGAAACCGGCGTTGGCATCTGCAGCCCTGGCCGTCATGACATGACCGGCCGAGCTGCCGCCAAGAATGGCCGCAATGGCACACTGTAGTTTCGATCGCGCCGGCGGACTGGAACGCAGCCACAGGTAATTTTTCTTCGACTCGCTCACCATAGCCCGCACTCCCCGTTGCTGATGGACGTTCGGGCCCTACTGTAGACCCCCGCAGCATCCGTTTGCCACAGTTATTGTCGCCATGAATAAGCGGCAACACAAATGGCCGCCGTTGATCCGGCCCATCGGGGCCCCGGGGTGTCCGGTTGAG
>Ga0315276_10002003_pt1 | contig 18519 bp, 23 predicted proteins | sample YL17G05_0_MG_FD_204542 | JGI IMG/M metagenome (GOLD analysis project Ga0315276, IMG submission 204542) | Sediment microbial communities from Yellowstone Lake, YNP, Wyoming, USA - YL17G05_0 | ecosystem: Environmental > Aquatic > Freshwater > Lake > Sediment | place: USA: Wyoming | collected... | reverse complement strand
ACAAGGCGCGATAATCCAGCACGAGGTGCCCTAAATCCTGCCACTCATCGAGCGTGAAACACTTCTGATCCGTGCTACCGATGTGGCAAAGCGCGCCCGCCGGTAATAGGCGCTCCACCTTCGGGCGCGGGGGTAACTCCTGCGCCCACGCCGGAATGGTCCCGACCATACAGCACAGTATCCACAGCCCCAATGCTCGTCGCCTTATCAATCGCATCGTGTCCTCCCTGCGTAGTCGCAGCCACAGCCGCCCCCCCCGCCCGCGTCGCCATATCGGCTGCATCTAACGCCCCCTCCGCCACCTTGATCGGTGCCAACGCCGCCGTGGGGTCAGGCAAGGGGCCAGGCGCTGGGGGCGGGGGCACCTGCGCCTTGGCCCGCCGCACGCTCCGCATGATCACAAGGCCCATCATGAGCCCCATCACCGACGCCGTGAGCGTCTTCCAATGATCCTTCGCCCAGGTCCATATCGCGTTCATTTACGCCTCGCTCGCGGGGGGATCTGCCCCCGCTGACCGATGTGCCCCCGCTGGCGCAACAACCACCAGATCGCGAGCCCACCCAACGTGTTCGCGATCATGTCCCGCCAGCTCGCGCCGTACCGAAAGCACCCGTCCCACAAGATCTCCCACGGCCCCATCATCACCGCCCATCCCACGACCGGCCCCCAGATCTTCCCCAACCAACGGCTCAGCACCCAGCCGAGGAGAAACACGATCAAGAAGTGCATCAGCTTGTCAGGCAGGATGAGATTCCAATCCGCCGGGAGCCCCAGCTCGTCGAGCCGCAGCATCTCCCACCAGTAGTCCTCTTGTTCCCAGCGAAAGCCCACGACATTCATTGCTGCGCCTCCTTGCTAATCTCCTCAAAATCCTGCGGCCGCGCCCGACAAAAGTCTCGAATATCCTCGGGCGTCGTCAACTCCGGTGGCAGATCCCCCGCCACCGCCACCCCGGCCTCCCGCAAAAAGATCGCCACCAACTCCGAGCACTTCACCGACGCGGTCCGCCACCGCCACCGCGTCACCTTCACGCGGAACCACTCCTTGAGCACCAGCACCCACGCGATCACGAACAGCCCGCCATAGTCGTACCGCTGTCCCACCTCGTCCGAAATCGCCGCGAGCCCCGCGCGCCCGCCAAACCGGCACCGAAACTCGGTCACGACATGGTGCCGCGCCCTGGTCGACGGCACCATGCGCACGCCCCCGATGCGGGCCTCCGCCACCATGCGCCGCCCCCACACGGGAAACTCGATCATGCAGTGCGACACCGGACTACGGGTGATCCACCGGATCACCGCGCCCAGCGGCGTCTGCGAAGCGGTCAGCACGATGCGCACATCATCCATGGTCACCTCAACGGATTGACCAACCCTCGGTAGAGCATGGCCACGAGTTGCAACGTCTTGGCCGTCGAATTGTGCACGGTCACGCGGTGCTTCCAGTGCGGCAGGATCAAGATCGGGCGCACTGCGGGCACCGTCAACGGGAAGTGGTCGCTTCCCATGATCGACACCCGCGTGATGAACCGCGCCAGCGTCACCTCGTAATCACAGAGGTGGTACGCCCCATGGCCCGTCGCATTGACGGTCACCGCGCCCGTCTCGATGTTGTGGTCGAAGTACCCATTGAGCCCCGGCGCGGGCACCGGCCGCACCTTGGTGAACGTGACGTTGGCGTTCTCCTTGGCAGTCAGGTCGAGATCCCAATTCCCCGACCCCGGCACCGCCGGTACGAAGACGTTCGCCCCTGCGCCCACCTGCACCTTGTTGTAGTTGCCTGCCCCCGGATGCGACACGCCCGCCGTCGCGGGCACGACGCTCGTGAAGTCGATCCAGTCGCCAAACACCGCCCCACTGTACTGGAGGTGTCCCCCGGCCAGGTAACTGGTCAAAATGAACTGGAACGCCTTGACGTTATCCTCGACAGTCGTCGACTCGAACGCCAGCGAGTCGGTGCCCACGACGCCGTTGGTCACGTCATCGGCGGCGCCCGTGAAGTTGGTCAGCGTCCCTAGCGGCCACATGTCAGGGGACACGTACAGCTTCCCATCCGCCGTGCGCACCTCGGTCACGGTGGGCCATGGCGCCCCGCTGTGCGCCGCGACGAGCCCCTCCAGCACCGCCTCGTCCCCCACCGACAGGTCCGCCTTGAACACGATGTCGCACACGTCCCCGGACGTGCTGATGCCGTCCAGCGCGGTGACGATGGCGCTCTCCGCGATCTCGGTAGTGAGCCGGTCGGACGCCACGGCGTGATTGGGAAAATCCTCCTGAATCGAAAACACATAACTGGCCATCCGTTCCTCCTAGACTCGCGTCTCCATGGCAATGATGGAAAGCCCCTCGGGGGGCGCCGACGGGCGACACCGCAACGTGCCCTCCCCCGTCGCCCCAATGCGCCACCGCACGTCCACGGTATGCGCCCCGGCTGTCAGCGCGACCGCCCGATGCACCATGGACCCGGTCTGTGCAATGTCGAACTCCTCTTCCCCCGCGAACAACACCACCGTCCCGTCCACCCGCAACTGCAAGCGGTACTCGTTCGTCGCACTCGGCGTGAACGTCATGCAGTAGCTCACCCAGATCAAGAGGTTCGAGCTGGCCAACGTCGTCACGCTCAGCGAGAGCACCGTCGCATACGTGGTCGAGGCGATGGTCTTATCGACAGCCAACACGGCGCTCACCGTCTGCACCACGTTGGGATCCACCACCTGCGCATTGCTCAGCGGCATCTCACGCCTCCTCGGTCGTCACCAACGACGCCTGCTCGGCCTGCGTCACCGGGCGACACCGCAACGTGTTCCCCGCCGCCGTCTGCCAGTCCAAATTCACGGTATGCGGTCCCGCTGTCACAGGCCCTACCAGCGTGCAAATCGACCCCGACTGGATGCACGTGAAGATCTCAGCCCCCCCAAGAGCGACGGTGTTTCCGTCTACCGTAACGCGGAAAGAGTTTTGCGCAGACAACGACGCGCTGTCTGAGGTCGAGAACGAGGCGCGAATCACCAGAAAGCTGCCCTCCTGCGTCAGGATCTCCTGCGTCAACAGGTTCTCATAACTGGTCACCGTGGTCGTCCGGTCCACCGCCAGCGCCGTAAACGCCGTCTTCGTGATCAACACCGGCAGATCTGGGAAGAGCGGCATCTACATCAACCCTTCGTCTCGATGACCACGATGGACGCATGCTCAGGCTGGGTCAGTATGGTGCCACCTGCACAGCGCAACGTCCCCCCGGTCGTGGTCCGCCACTGGAGCCGCACCGTCTTGGCCCCCGCCGCCAACACCCCGGATGCCGCATACAACGCCCCGCTCTCCGTGACCGGCCACTGCTCGCTGCCCCCCTGCGCCAACACCGTCGCATCCACCACGATCTGGAAGTAGTCCTGCTCCGTCCCGGCCCGGTCCACCGCATTGCTCGTCGCAAAACTTGCGTACACCTCCAACCGCGAGCTGCCCCCCGTCGTGATCGCACAGGTCAACAGATCCACATAGGTGATGGAGGTCGTCGTGGTGTTCGCCGCCAACTGCGCCGAGGCCGTCTTGATGATCCCCCCCGCCTCGGGATATGGAAGATGCAGCCCCATCCTACTGCGTCACCTGCGTCACCAGTGCCGCCCCGTTCGCCGCCGCCCAGTACCCATTGATCTGCCCACTGTACCCAAAGGGCACCTCGTAATAGGCGTTGGGCGTCATGCGCACCGTGTAGGAGGCCGCGCTCGCCCCGGTGCCCAACTTGAGGTACAGGATGGCCGTGCTCGCATTGAACACGGCTGCCCCCATGCGCGACGCATTGGCGGCCAGCAAGGTCGTATCGGCCACCGCCGCCGCCACGCTCGCCACCGTCGCCGCCGTCGCCGGGGCGTCCCGCATGGCGATCACGCTCTGATCCGACGCCAGCGTCACGGGCACCGACCCCGCCATGGCCTTCTGCCCCAGCGTGGCCAGCTTCCCGTCGATGTTACTCAGCGACGTGTTGCCCGTACCCTGTAGCGCCGATGTCGCGGCCCCACTGGGCAATACCGGGGTGTTGTTCGGCGACACGGCGACCACCAACGCGGGATCCGCTGCCACCGCCGCCGTCGAGGCCGCCTTGACCGCCGCCACGTTGGTGCCATCGGTGACCTTGGCGGGCCAGCCCCCCGCCGCCGCCGCCGCCGTCCCCTGCGCCGCCGTCACCACGTCCGCCGACGTGAGCGCCCGCACCTGCGTGGGATCCTTGGCCGCCCCGCCGTGCATGATCTGCACATCAAGGGCCTGGTGGTCCGCGCCTTCCGCCGTCGAGGTCACATCCGCCGCTACCGTCGTCCCCTTGGCCCCACCCCGCACGACAGCCTTCTGCGTCCCCCCCGTGAGCGTGGCATCCAATGCGAGCGATCCTGACGTACCGATGTTCGCCGTCACCGCGCCATCAATCGTGAGACTCCCGCCGTTGTCCGACACCGGGAACGGCCCCGTGCCTGCGTTCGCTGTCACAGTCCCATCAACGGTGATCGACCCCCCGCCATCGGACACCGGCTGGGGCGTCCCACTGGCCACGCCCTGGACCGAAAGCACATCGGCCGAAGGCGAGCCCGCCGTCCCCAGGGCAGGCTGCTTCGCCGAGGTCGCGGCTCCAGTCGGCAGGGGCAGCGCCGTGGCCGACACCGGCTGCGTCGTGGTCCCCGTCGGATCCACGCGCACAGGATTGGCGACCGTCGCGATCTCGGTCCCCGACGTGTTGTGTAAAATCGAAGCAGGTGAGTCGCCCATGCTTTACCCCTTAGCTGATCGCGCGGGTCCGAGAGGTCTCGAACACGCCCGAGTAGGACACCGTATCGCTGACCGTCACCAACAAGGTCTCGCTGGCATCGTACATCTTCCAGGTGATCGTCGTCGGGTTCACCCCGGTCCACGTCGTCAGCTTCTCCACGATCTTCTTCTTCCCCACCCCGGCCTGGTCGTACCAGACGATCGCCGTGGGGAACACCGTCCCCGTCATCTCCCGGTATGCCCCGCTGGCGAAGCCGTCGGCGGGGCCATGGTCGATAAAATGTATCAGGTGGCGCAGCGCCTTGTGCTGGTCCACCGTGATCCCCTGGCCGCTCACCGTCGCCCACGTCACCGGGCTGTCATCCACCAGCATCCACACCGAGTTGTCATCGAGCTGGCGGGCGAACTTCCCCACGTCGGCCGGGAGCAGGCCCGTCGCGCCCTCCCGCGTGGCCGTGTCCGTGTACGCGAACGACAGCGGCGCATGGATCTGCTCGGGGATGAGGTCTTTATGGAGCGAGGTACTCGGCATCACGGCTCCTTCTTCACGATGAACCGGCCTTGATTGTTATACACCAGCCCGCCCCACGTCGTAATAATCAAGATCCCCGGATCGAACGCGCTGGCCTCCCCCTGCAACAACTGGGTCAGCGTGTATGGCCCCCCCGCCACCTTGTCCGCGAAGAGCATGTCATCCGTCCCATCGGCCCGCCCGATCCACACGTCCTCATCGTCCGAGGTCGTGCTCTGGATGGTGACCCCGTGCGCGTCGAGGTAGTCCTCGCTAGGATCCGTCGAGGTCGGCCCGAAGTCCGTCTCCACGCCCCCCGTGCCGGGATCCTCCAGCTTCAACGGTTGAACGCGATCCTTGGCCATCGTTTATCCCTCGCTATCCCTGGTAGGATGAGCACGCCTCTGGGAGCATTATACACACCCACTAAGCGGCACCGAACAATTGGCTAGAAGGAACCGATGTTTTATCAAAGGTGGGCAAACGTGAACGCGAAAACGCGAATGATTACGCCTTCTTGCCCATATATTGCTTCTGCAAGGCGAAATCTCGCACCGCACAGGTGAAGCCCATCTGCATGACGTGCTTGCCACTGCCCGGTACGACCTTGGTCAGGCCGCCCGTGGCCGCGACGTACCAGCGGTCGCCCATCGTCTGATTCGACGAGAAGACCGCCTTGGCAATGCCATCGAACACGACGGGACAGGTAAACCCATCCGCCCCGCCGAGGTGCGCGATGCCGCACGCGAACGCCTTGGCGTCGGTATCGGCCCGCGCCTTGGACACCTTGCCCGCGCTGGTGAGGTAGACCGGATCGCCCAGGGCGATGGCCCCATCGGCGACGAAGTCGTACTCCACGCGCTCGGACTCGCCCGCGCCCGGATGGCTATGCAGCGTGGTCGAGCTGCCGTCCACCAACTCGGTCAGGTTGTCGGCCGTGACCAGCGGATCCACCGCTGTCCCGCCGATGCTGAACGACGTGGGGAGGCCCAGCACCTTCACGCCGTCGGAGGTGAGCCCCAGGGTGGCGTCGCTGTCCGTGTTGTCCACGAGGATCGTGAGGCCGTAGGTCGAGGTCTGGTAGCGCGCCAAACCACCGGCTGCCGCCACGGCGACCCGCAGCTTGCCCGCCGCCGAATCCGCGTCGAACTCCAGTCCGGACTTCCGCGAAGCCGTCGGGGCACCTGCGCTCTGGGCATCCGCCCCACCGTCGAGTTCGATGTAGACGCTGTTCACATCGCGCTTGAGGCCCTGGTCGTAGGTGAGGCCCGGCGCCCCACTGAACTGGGCGAACTTCAACGCGGTGGTCTCCATCGTGATCGGCGTCGGCGTCACGAGGGTCCAGCCCGTGTTCTTGAGCGTGCTGCCGTCCGTGACGAACACGTACAGGCCAGTCTCCATCTCGCCCGCCGCCGCCTGATCGGCGTCCGTGGTACGCGTCAACTGGAAGGCCACGTCCACGCCGTTGCCCAGCGCAGACACACGGTACACGCCGTTGTCCTTGTGCGCCGTCGCATCGTCGCCGCCCTGCATCGAGACCAACACGCGCTGGCCGACCGTGGTCAGCAGGAAGCTGTCGATGGTGTTGTGCGCCACGGTGAAGTCCGGCGCGGTCAAGGTGTGCCCGAAGCCGGTGCCGCCCCCCGACACGTAACTCGTCAACTCGGCGGGCGTCTTGACGATGACCGCCTCATGGGGCGTGAGCCCCGAGGCGATGGCATCCACGTAGCTCTTGTTGACCGCCGAGTCGCCCTCGGTGGGGTTCGAGATGTTCCTGATCTCGTTACCGCCGAGGTTGATGTCCCCCTCGAAGGTGGTGCTCGGCAGTTGGAGGATGTCTGACCCCACCGTGGTGGGATCCAACTCGGACGGATACCCATCCGCATGCAGCTTCAGGACATAGATGTTTGCCATGATGCAACTCCCTTGGCAGCGGCACGCGGCACGTTGCCTCTACGACGAGCGACCCTCCGGCGTCTCCGCACGGTGCCCGTCCATGTTTTTCGACGGATCCACGATTCGGTTCAACGTCCCCACATCGGGGTTGAACGTGTACTCACTCAAGACGATCCCATAGGCGCGTTCGATGTCCTGTTGCACCCCCAGGTACGCCTCCTTCGCCCGCGCCATCTCCTGTACCAACTGCGCCAGCGTCGTCGTCCGGCGCTGCGTCAGCTCCCGGATCTGACTGTCAAAGGACAACGTGTACGCGGTCTGTTGCGACTGCAACTTCTCCACCACCATCTGGGCATAGGCCAACCGCAACACGCGCACGTGGTCCACGATCCCCCCCATCATCGGCGGGAAATCCGCCGCATCAGGGGGCAACGTGGGCTCTAGCACCGGCAGCACATCACTGACCCGTCCGACCAGATCGGCATCGGTCTTCGCGCCCCCCACCGTCGGGAACAACTTCACCCGCTTCGCCAACTTAGCTAGACTATCTTTCCTCGGCATCACAACCTCCTTCAACGTGCTCGCACACAACCTTCAACCCATGTCATCCACTATTTCCCTTGCCACAACACTAGGCATATCAGCGTCAACCAACAAGCGTGCCTTCCACCGTGATCATCACGCGCGCTGTCGCCGTGGTGTCCGCGCTCGTCACCGTACCGTACAGCACCGCATCCCCCGCGATGGCGGGCTTGACTCCGGCGACAGGAGCGAGGGGAAGACTCTTGCCCGCCGCCGTGACGCCCGTCAGCGCCGTCGCCGCAAGGATGTCCACCCCACTGACCGTGGTGCCCACGGAGACCTCCGCATCGCCCGTCCCCACGGTCAGGCCCGTGGCCACGACGCGCGAGGGCACAAACTTGCGGGCCTTTTCCCCCTTAAGCTGCAGCACGAAGGCACCCGTCCCGCCCGTGAGGACACTGGCCGCCACGGCCGCGACCTCGATGGCCAGCTTGCCGCCCACGTTGGGCACCTCGAACAGCATCGTCTGGGCTGCCGCCGAAGCGTCGGGATCATCGCTGAAATGGTGCGTCGGATTGAAGAACTCGAATCGCTTATCTGGCATAACGGCCTCCTGTTGGCCCAGACGCCCGTCACGTCGGGGACGTTGTCACCTTTGCATAATGGCCCGCTGCGTCAATTGTCCCATTTCACCCGTTAAAAATAGCACGTCCCCCGCTACCGGTGCACCGATTCTCTGGATAATTACCGCTGCAACGTAAGAACCAGGACACGTCTGCGTGGGGCGCCCATCGAGCCCTACCCACACGAGACGCACCGGATTGAGCCCACTGTAGAGCCCGCGCACCATCCCCACACGCTGCATGATCCCCGTCGTCGGTGTATTCTTGCGAATCAACACCCCAATCGCGGGCATCCGCGTCCCCTGTGTGGGATCCGCCCGCGTCACGCGCCAGCGCCCCGTCCCGGTCGCTACGTCACGCAGCGCCAGGCAGTCGCCCACGGCATCGCTCGAGAGGCAGGCCACTGGGATGGCCTCCTCCGCGTCGGTCCCGAAGCCGAAGCGCGCAACAACCGCCACACTGCGCCCCTGTCCGCGCCCGCCCTACGGCAGGCGGCGCTCCGGCGCGAAGTGCTCGCGCCGCTTGACGTTGATCGTCCACGCCACCGTCGTCGGCGTGTCCAGGACATTCCCGCTGCGGCCCACCTTCACGACGTCCCAGTAGTGCTCGAACACCGCCACCACGTCGTCCTCCTTGGGCGTCGCGCCCATAGGGGCCGCCTGCTCCCAGGCGAGGGCCGCCACGCGCAGGATCGCGTCGTACTCGACCTCCTGCCCCTCCTCGCGCACGCTGGGCTCGCGGTTCTCGCTCTCCTGGTACTCGACCAGGCACACCACGTCGAAGGGCGCGAACCAGCCCCAGGCCTCGCGGCCCGGCGCGGGCCCCCCACCGTACACGGGGTCGCTCGGCTCGTTGTAGAGCGCGTCCACGTGGGCCCCACGGTTCAGGCGGTAGTACTCCGCCGTCGGGCCCGTCATGGCCTGCCGCTCGGCCTCCAGCTTCTTGAGGTAGGCCGCGTCCTCCGCGCCCCGGCACTTGATCGGCACGCCGCGCCCCCTATGCGTCGAGCAGGTCTTTGGCCAGCGCGGTGAGCCGCTGCACCACGTCCGGGCGATCCCGCTGCACCGCAGGCATCACGTGGACCGAGTACTGCTCGGTCTCCGGCACCAGCGACAACTGCACCTCGCCCGGCAGCAGCCAGATCAGCGCCGTGCTGTAGAGCATCTCGGCCTGCTGCCCCGTGGGGAAGCGGAAGACCAGCTCGCCATCCGCCCACTTGCCCTGCAAGTTCGGCATCGGCTTCGCCTGCACGAGCTTGTTGTCGCCGTGCCAGAACTGGTCGCTCTGGGGCGCGTCCGGCACTTCCTGCAAGAGGCGGCTCGGGCCGCCCCGCTCCGCACGCGGCACCGGGGCCACCGCATCCCCGAGGGCCGCCCGGACGTCCGGGGGCAGCGCCGCGTAGGCCGCGTCCACATCGCCCATCCAATCATGCACCGGCAATACCATGGTCGCACCTCGCCCCGCGCATGCGCATGCGCAGTGTCGTCATCCCATAAAGAGCGGGATCGGCGGCGCCAGCTGGCGCGCCTTCTCCTCGCACTTGTCGATCAGCTGCTGCGCATTGCTCAGCAGCGTGTCCCCGTTCATGCTCGTTGACCCGCTCGCCGTTGGGATCTCCGCGAACTTCGTGCGGATGTACCCGAGCGTCTCCATGGATTGCGCCAGCGCGTAGTCGAGGAGCAGCTGCTGCTCGTAGCCCTTGAGGTAGCTCAGCGCGATCGTCGTGGCCAGGTAGAACACCATCACGCGCTCCCCGCTCGCCGGGGCCGGGCTCACGATCAGCTTGCGCCGCGCCCGGTCGTAATCCCACGCGCGCTCCGCGCTCAGCAACCGCTTGCCCAGCTCTAGGTACTGCATGCGCTGCGCGATGTCGACGTAGCCCTGGTTGGGGGACAGCGCCATGAGATCCGTCGCGTTCACCTCGACGCCCGCCCACCGGAACATGTCAAACAGGCTGTCGCTCTGCGCCTCGAACACAACGTCCACGGGAACCTCGCAGTCCACCGGCAGATCCACCTCCGAGCCGTTGGTGAACGTGATCACCGTCGCCTTCTGGTGCCCCACCCACTGCTGGAGCCACAGGGAGGCGCGCATCACGGCGTCCGCGAGCTGGTCGTCCGTCAACTCGACGCAGACCACGCCGTCGCCGAGCTTGCGCTTGATGTAGTCGTGCACGGCCTGCTCGGTGAGTGCCATCAAGGCTCCTTACTGGGCGCCCAGCGCGTCCATCGCCGCCGCCGCATCAGTCACAGCACCCTCCGCGTCCGCGCCCTCCGCCTCGGCCTCCTCGTCGCCCGCGCCCTCCGCCTCGGCCTCCTCATCCCCCGCCGCATCCGCCGCGGCCTGCGCCGCCTCGTCCGCGACCTTGGCCGCCTCCGCCGCGTACTTGCCCACGACGCCCATCACGGCCTTCTGGATGTTGTCCACGATGCCGTAGAGGTCCTCGGCCGGCGCGCCGCCCCGCTTGAGGGCGCCCATCGCCGCCTCGCCCACGGCCGCGAGCACGAGCTGCACGCCGTCCTCGCCGAACTGGGCCTGCGGGGACACCGCCTGCTGGATGTCCGTCGGGAGATCCTCCGCCGACACCGGGCTGTCGCCCTCCGGCGTCTCCTTCGCGCTCTGCTCGCGCAGCACCGCGCGGTCCACCCAAAGGTGGCGCGGCACGTCCCCCTCGGGCGCGCGCGGCAGGAATAGGTAGACGTCCTCCCGAAAGAAGCCCGCCCCGTTGCCGCCCCGCACCACGAGGCCCACGGGCGAGGACATCTCGACCACGCCCTCCGCCACGGGGTACCCGAGCCGCGTCACCACGGTCACGCGCTCCCCCGCACCCAGGGTGGCCGCCGCCACCGCCCCATCTAGGCGCCTGCGCCCCATCGCCTAGCTCCTGCGCCGCGCAGCCCGAGCCGCCTTCGCAACATCCTCAGGCGCTGCTTCAACAACCGGCGTGGACTCCAGATCCGGCGCTGGGGCTGGTTCCGGCTCCGGGGCTGGTTCCGGCTCCGGGGCTGACACTGGTTCCGGCTCCGGGGCTGACACTGGTTCCGGCTCCGGGGCTAGCGCTGGCGTAGCCAGGGGCACGACCGCCACAACGGCCGCCTTGAACTGCGCGGCCGCATCGTACACCTCGACCAGCAGCCCCGCCTGGACCCACTGCCCCAGATCGTACGCGGTCTCCACGACCTCGCCGGGCCGCACCATGACGTCCTTGCGCACCGTCACCGCATAGGAAAGCCCCGGCCGCGTCTCCTGCACGTTTACCGCAAGCGACTGCGCCTTGACCCCCTCAGCCAGTTTGTATTTCATCACAACCGCTCCTCGTCATGCGCCCCGCGTAGGGCCTGCGTCTTTGCCCACTATAGCCGCCCCCGCGCGCCTTGTCTAACAAGCACGCGCCGCACCCCCTCGCGGGGGCGGGCCGGCAGGCTGGAATAAACGAGGGGAAATCACGCCGCAATGGCGCGAGGATGGCTCAGAAGTTCGAGGTCACGGTCGGGAGCCCGCTGACGGTCACGACGCCGTAGTACTCCGGGCGGAGCAGCTTGGTGGCGAAGCGCGAGGCGAAGCCCTTTTTGAAGGTGAAGGTGTGCGGGTCCTGCCAGGTCGGGGTGACCTGCAGCGGGATGTACGGCGCGAACACGTAGCCCGCGTCGAGGAAGTTGGCACCGCGGAGCCCGACGAGCACCTTGTTGTCGTCCAGGAACGGATCCTGGTAGACCGTGAACTTCCGCATCATCGTGCCGACCATCTGGATGCCGTAGTCGCTCGTGAGCGGCCCGTAGCTCGGGGGCACGATCTGGCTGGCCCCCATGTCGAAGTCCTTGTGGCTCGTGAGCTGGCTGAGCAGCGACACGACGGCCGGGCTGGCGACGATGAAGTTCGCCGGCGCGCGCAGCGTGGACTTGTGGATCTTCGCGGCCACCGCGTCGATCTGGGTCAGGAGCGAACGGATGTTCTCGATCTCGCCCGGCACCGTCGCGCTGTAGCCGAAGGTCGCCTGGTGGGCGGCGCCCGCCACGAGGTCGGTGATCACCTTGCGGTCGATTTCCAGGGCGATCTCGTTGCTCAGGCCGGCGACCAGCTCGGCCTCCATGTTGAGGCCGTGGAGGGCGCGTAGGTCGTCCATGGCTTCCTGCGACCAGCTGGCGCGCAGCTTGTAGGCCTCGGCCGTCACGGTCGACATGGCCATGTCCATGGACACGCCCGGCACCGCGGCACCAGAGGTCGTGTTCACGAGTTCCCAGTTCACGAAGTACTGGGCATAGATGACGTGGTTCGCGGAGAAGTTGCAGCCCGCACCCGCCGAGGTCTTCGGCGTCAGGGTCCAGGCGCCCGTGGAGGCGACGAAGGTGCCGACGGCATTGCCATGGTTGTCGGTGAGGGCCGTGGAGCCGCCCGTCGGGTCGAGGGTGGCGACCTTGTTCTCGCTGCCCGCCTCGACCGTGCGGTAGTACAGCTTCACCGAGAAGGTGCGCTGGCCGCTGGTGCCCGGCGTGCGGATCGGCTTCCAAGCTGGGATGCGGCAGTTGCCGGAGCCCTGGTTGAGGGTGCCCGTGGCCGCGCCGGTGTCCGTGCAGAGCACGTCGTAGTCGACGTACTCGGAGGCGTAGTTCTTCGCGAAGTTGCGGATGAGGGCGTCGCCCGCGCTCAGCTCGCCGTCGTAGCCCTGGCTGTAGGGATAGTCCGTGATGCCGTTGGCCGGGATCTTCGATCCCTTGCGGCCCTCGTACTTGTAATCCCATGTGAAGACCGCGCCGACCGGGGCCGACAGCGGCTGGACCGACGTGATCTGGTTGGCGATCAGGTTGGGGAACACCCGGCGCAGCACCGGGAAGATGTACTTGGTGAACGAGCCGACGTTCGTGCTCAGCGCATCCTCGCTGAGGTTCTTCATGTACGTGGCCTGGTTCTCCAGGAGGATGGCGACGACGCCCTTGGTGTAGGGGTTGCGCACGCCGTCGGTGCCCTCCAGCAGCTGGCCCCACTTGCGGCTGAGCTGGGAGACATAGGACTTGTCGGCGACGGTCTTGCCACCGCTCTCGGTCAGGATGTTGCGAGCTTCCATGGGTCAGTTCCTCTCGTTGCGATCTAGGTCGTTGTTGGGACGCCGCGCCCCGCGCCTGCCCTCATGACAGGCCGGAGAGCTGCCGCATCATTGCGGGGTCCAGGCCGAAGTCGGCCAAGTCGCCCGCGCCCGCCGTGCCTGCCCCGCGTGGGGCCACGGCCTCCTCCTCCAGCGTCGCCGGCCGCGCCTGGGATCGCGTCAATTGCGCGCGCATGCGCTCCAATTGCCCGTCGCCCATCGTCGTCCGTCCCCGCTGCCGCACCAGCCGATCGACCTCATCTGTGCTCGCAACGCCCTCTAGCAACCCGATCAACTCACGCCCGTTCGTCAACCCTGCGACGCTCTCGGCCTTGTACGCCGCGAGATCCGCCGTGGCCCGCGCCTCAGCCAGATCCCGCTGTAGCGTGGCAACGCGCTGCTCGGATCCCCGTGCGCGCGCCTCCAGGCCCTCGCCGCCTTCAACAGCCAGCTTCAACTGCATCTGCTTCTCGGCCAGTCTCCCGTGCAATTCCTTCGACTCCGCGAAGAGCCGCTTGCGCTCGCCCTCCCAGCGCCGCGTGGCCTCGGCCAGCGGGTTGGGGGCAGGGGGCAGCACCTCTAGCTGCCGCAGCACGCCACGCACGCGCGTGCGCACCTCGGCCTCGTCCTCTAATAGCCCGGCATCGGCCAGCAGCTCGCGCGCCATCGCCGCGTGGGGATGGTTCGCCACGAGGCGCTCCGCCAAAAGCTGGTAGCCCGCCTCGCGGGCCACCCCGCGATAGGCCTCCGCCTGCTCGCGCAGCCCCGTGATCTCCGCGCGCTGGGCCTGCAGGGCCGCCGCCACGTGGTCCTCGGGAACCGTCGGCAGGTAGGGCCGCAGGAGATGCGCCACCGTGGCCAGCACGGCGCCCGCGCCGTCTGCCTCAGCCTCCTCGCGCAGCTCGGCCCGCACCTCGGCCCGCAGCCCTTGCAGGGCCTCGATGAGCCCGTGCTCGAAGCGCTCGCGCTCCTCCTCACGGGCCGCCGCCACCGCCGCCTCGACGTCCGTACTCGCCGCTGCCTGGAGCGTCGCCTGCGCCTTCGCCAGCGCGCGCTCCATCAGGCCCTCCTCCAGGGCCGCCAGGGCCTCGGGGATCTGCGCCTGCAGGGCATCGGTCGCGTAGGGCGTGTTCACGTCCTCATTAAAGATCTCAGGGTAGGCCGACTTCATGGCGGGGTCCGCCACGAAATCCCAGGTCTTGAGGTTGTAGTCCTCGCACACATCCTCGCCGTCCCCGCTCTCGCTCGGCTTCGTGCTCCCGAAGCCCCGCGAGCTAACGCCGATCTCTACCCCGTGGCGGATCAGCGCCGCGAGCGTGCGGCCGTTCGGCGTATCGAGGATCTCCGCGGCCCCCAGCACGCGCCCATCACCGGAGACCGACGCCTCGGTGATCAGCGCCGCCGCGCGTGTCAGCTTGGTCTTCCCATCATCTGGATGATCGAGTTCACTGAGCACGCGCCGCCGCTTGATGTCCTCCTGGAGCTTCTTGACCTCGCGCTCATAGATGGCCTTGGGATAGCGCCGCCCGTTCTGCGTCGGGGTATCGTAGCGCCCAAACTCGCCGCGCGCCACGAGCTTGCCCGTGCCCTTGTCCTCGGTCAGGGTGAACGTCGTGGTGATCGTCTCAGTCAGCAGCTTGCCGCTCATCGCGTCCCCTTCTTCAGCCCGGCCTCGCGCCGGAGCGCCATCCGTACCACCTGCCCGAACCGCACCCGCCGGCTGGTCTTACGCGGCCCGCGGTCGGTCAAGCGAAAGACACGGTCAGCGGGCCGCACTCCCATGAGCGCCTGCCGCTGACCGGCCGTCCGTCCCTTCCACTGCGGGCCCTCTAACAGGCCAGCCCGCGTCAGTTTCCCGACTCGTCCTCGTCGTCCTCGTCGTCGCCCTCTTCGCCGAGGTAGTCGAAGTCGACCTCGCCGTCCTCGATCGACTCCATGATGCGCGTCACGAGGTTGAAGCACGGGGCCAGCGTGGCCACGAACTCGTCCTCGTTCAGGGCGTCCTCGACCAAGGTGCCCGCGTTGGCGCGCTCGATCACGGGGATCAGGGCCTCCTCGAGCACGGCATCGACCTCGGGGGAGTCGTACATCTCGGCCATGAGGGTGAAGATGTTGTTCAGGCGCTCCACGATCTCGGCCCGCGTCCCGGCCTGCACGCGGCTCTCGTGGAGCACGCTGCGGAGGTCGTTCGCGATCTCGCTGTCCGCCGAGGCGCCCAGGCTGCCGAAGCCGCCCACGGGGCCGCGCTTGCCAGCGCCCAGGAGCCGACGGATCGGCTTAGCCGCGAGCTTGTCCGTCTTGGAGCCCATCTTGGCTGCGCGGAGCTTCTGCACGCGCTTGAACCAGCCCTTGGCCTGCATCTTCTTGGAGGCACGCTTGATCAGGCTCTTGTGCGTGCGGCGGTACTTCTTCGCCATGAGGCGCGCCTTGCGCCCCTTGGTGCCCGTCTGGCGGTGCTTCGTAACCATCCGGCCGCTCTTCGCCCCGAAGGTGCGGAAGGCCATGCCCTCTTCGATCTTGCCCTTCGTCCGCAGCAGCATCTCGACGACCTCCTGCGCGCGCGCCGTCAACGCGGCGTCGCCCTCAGGCAGGTCCTTCTTGCCCAGCTCCTCGAGCAGGGCGTCGAGATCCTCGACGCTCATGTTCTCGAAGGGGAGGGCCGCGATCCGGTTGAACAGCTCGCGCGTCACCACGGGGCCCTCGATCGGGTCGTGGGCCTCGGTCTGCACCTGGCCGCTCACCGCGATGGTGTCGAGGCGCCGCACGCCGCCGCCCACGACGCTGTCCTCGGTGAGGACGTTCATGCCCGCGAGGGTGCGCTGGTCCTCGACCATCGTCGAGAGCCCGAGGGCCTGCATGTCCTGCTCAAACGTGCTGTCAATGATCCGCTGTGCCATCGTCGCCGTCTCCTTGTTCGTTGGGGTCGCGGCCCCGCCCTGCGAGGTAGCCCGCGACGATCATCATGTGCCTGGCCCGCTCCGCGCACGTCCCATGCGCCCTTGCCATCCGCGCGACATCCCGTGGGACGTCCTCCAGCATCAACCGTTCGGCACGTGTGAGCGCGGCCACCATGGCCTCCGCCTCGCCGATCAACGAACTCCTGATGGCGTCCAGGTCCGCTTCGCCCCTATCAAATCGCACGGATCGGCCCTCGTCAAGGATTTGGGCATACGCTGCCTTGAGCCCCTCGACCGCCATCCGTAGTTCCCCCACCGGGATCCCCGCGTCGGGGCGCCCCACAAACAGCCCCGGATCGGGGACGCGCGCCTCGCGCGCCCGCACCTCGCCCCACATGCGCCGCCGGATGCGCTCCGCATCTGCCATGTACCAGCGCTGCCACGCCGCGTCCTGCGCCGCCTCGATCTCGGCCACCACATCGACGAGCCAATAGCGCTCCCCCGCCTCGACGAGGTGGGCCAGGTCGCGCATGCGCGTGCGCGACTCGGGGCCCGCGCACCGCCCCTCCGCGACGTCCCGCACGAGCGCCCGCACCTGCCCCGCCACGTAGCGCGGGATCTCGGCCTCGCCCAGCGCCGCCACCACGTAGGGCGCGTGCCCCCGCAGCGCAACCACGCCGTCCGCGCAGGCATAGTCCACGCGCGCAAATTGCTCTGCGTCATCCACAACGACCGCGCGATCCGCCCACGTCGCGATGGCCCGCACGGGGCGCCGCAGGACCGCGCTCGCCGCCCGCTCGATCTGGTCGATCAGCGCCTCGTAGCTCCCCGCCCGCATCTCCGCCAGTTGCGCCTCGGTAATGTACATCGCCTAATCCGTTCTGCTATAGCCGGCCGCACGCCGATCCCGCCGCGCCTGCCGCTCCTGCCGCTCCATCGCCCGATCGATCCCCTCGACCCGCGCCGCCATGCGCTCCGTGAGCCGCGTCACGCGGCTGTGCTCATTCAGCAGGCGGTCCAGGCGCGCCTTTACCGCCGCGTCCCCATCGAGGGCCCAGCCCCGATCCTCGATCCCCTCGGGCACCCCCGCCTCAGCTGCCCCCGCCTCTGGCGGCATCCCGCCCTCGGCCCCCATCGGGCCCATCACGGTCTCGGGGTACTCGCGGATGATCTCTGCCTGCATCGCCGCGTCGCCCTTCATGGACCCGCGCTTGTCCTTGCGCGCCTCGTCCGTCACGTAGATGGCCTCGTCCTGCGAGAAGCCAAACACGTGCTGGAGGATCCAGGGCTGCGGCACCAGCTCGCCCAGGCCCTGCGCGAGCTGCGCCTGCTGCAACCGCACCTCCAACTGCGCCAGCTCGAAGATGTACGAGGGCACCGTCATGTGGAGGTCGAAGGCCACGCCGTCAGGGTCGATCCCGAGGGCCGCGAGGTGGATCCGACAGATCTGCTTCACGCCGTTGCGCACCTCGCGCTGCACCCGCATGGCGGCCCGCGCGAACCGCACGTCGTCCCCGCTCGCGATGCGCCCCGTGGTCTCCTCCATCCCGAGGAGGCGCTTGGGGGTCTGCGCCGCGGCGAGCACCTTGTTGCGGAAGTACTCCAGAATATCGAGGTCCTGCGAGTCCACGCCCTGCAGCACATCCACGCGCGTTGAGTCCTTGCCCCCGCGCGTGGGGAGCCAAAGATCTTCCAATTGTCCAGAAACATTGTACCTGAAGTCCAATTGGCCTGTCGTTGGATTAAAGACCTTCTTGCGCGTGTACTGCTGCTGGATCTTCTTGACGTGCGCCCACCCCTCGGCCGGCGGCAGGTCGCCCGTGTCAATGTAAAAGGCATTCCGCGAGGGCCCACGCGTCAGCTTGGTCACCAGCGCGGTGTCCTCCATCATCATGAGGCGCTTCCAGGCCCAGCGCCCGCCATCGAGCACACTCACGCCGTAGACCGCCGTGGTGTCCTTCTGCCGCAGGCGCCAGTGCACGACCTCCCAGGGCTCGAAGACCACGCACCCATTGACGGGCTTGCGCTGGTCACGCGCCACCTTCAGGGCCGCGTCGAACTCGCGCTGCGTGAGCTTGAACTGCCCCGTGGGGTCCTGGATGAAGCCCAGCATGGTCCCGTGGTTGTCCTGCACGCGCCGCATCGTGGGGGGCGCCAGGAAGTTGACCCCGACGACGCCCATCTTGCCCACGAGCACCTCGCCGAAGCGGTTGCCGTACTTGGCCAACGTACGGGCGA
>Ga0315276_10002001_pt1 | contig 18526 bp, 17 predicted proteins | sample YL17G05_0_MG_FD_204542 | JGI IMG/M metagenome (GOLD analysis project Ga0315276, IMG submission 204542) | Sediment microbial communities from Yellowstone Lake, YNP, Wyoming, USA - YL17G05_0 | ecosystem: Environmental > Aquatic > Freshwater > Lake > Sediment | place: USA: Wyoming | collected... | reverse complement strand
CCATGCGCTTGGCGCCGCGGCGCGCTAAGCCGCCCCACGACCCAGACGCCCCATCCCGACAAGCGCCGCACCGCTCGCGCGTCGAGCGGTGCTGCACTGTGGCTAAATTACGACCAATTAGGGGGTGGCCGCTTTATCGCGCGGCTACTCGCTTCATCACGCGCTGAAATCCTCCGCACTTGCCCGCGATCGCCCCGGCCGTGAGAAATCCGGGCTAGGCCGGACCGGTCGGCGTGAGAACCTTGATGGCGAAGGGTCGCTCGGTCTGCTGCTGGAAATAGCCCCAGGCCGGGAACACCTTGACCAGATCGGGCCACAGCGCCTCGCGCTCTTCATCCGTGGCGTCGCGCGAAGTGGCGGTGTACTTATCGAAGTCGAGCTGCACCCAGCAGTTCGGGTTGGCATTGAGGTTATTAACCCAGGCCGGGTGCTCGTCGTAACCGGCCAGCGATCCGACGACGATCAGGTCCTTGCCGTTGCGCATGAACACTGCAGGGGTCGTGCGCTTCTCGCCGGACTTGCGCCCAATCGTGGTCAGCAGCAGCGTCGGGAATCCGCCGCTGGCGGTCTGCCCGGACGCACGGCCCGCGGGATTGGCGAGGTAGGCCTCGACATCAGCCTTGGCATCACTCCTGATCAGGTCCAGCGATGAGGTGCGTTCCTTGAACCAGGCCCATTGCTCGTCGGTCATCCAGTCAGGCTTTGGCATGTTGTCGCGATTCTTCATTTTCAGGCCCTCAAGTGGATAAGAGTCGATGCTGCAGCTTCGTGCCCGCCATCGATGCTTGCCGTGCGAACCCGTCGGTCCGATTCGTACAGCAATACCGCAAACCAGGCCTCAAGTTGCACGCGAAGCCGGAGCGCGAGTCTCGACCCCGCCGTCCTCTCGGGACGGCGGTTACGCGTGCCTCAGAGTACCTCGAACAATGCTGCGGCACCCATGCCGCCGCCGATGCACATGCTGACCACCATGTGGCGGACACCACGCCGGCGGCCCTCCAGCAGGGCGTGACCCACCAGCCGCGCGCCGGACATGCCGAACGGATGGCCGATCGCGATGGCGCCCCCGTTGACGTTCAGGCGATCGTCCGGGATGCCCAGCTTGTCACGGCAATAGAGCACCTGGCACGCGAAGGCCTCGTTGATCTCCCACAGGCCGACGTCGGCGACCGCCAGCCCCGTCTGCTGCAGCAGCTTGGGGACCGCGAACACCGGGCCGATGCCCATCTCGTCGGCGCGGCAACCCGCCACGGCCATGCCACGGTAGGCGCCCAGTGGGCGCAGGCCGCGGCGCGCCGCTTCCTCACGGCTCATTACGACGCAGGCGCTCGCGCCGTCGGAGAGCTGCGATGCGTTGCCGGCGGTGATGTGGCGGCCCTCGGGCACCCACTTGCCGTTCTTCCAGACCGGCTTGAGCGCCGCCAGGCTCTCGAGGGTCGTATCCGGGCGGTTGCCCTCGTCGCGGGTGAGCGTCACGGCCTCCGTGCCGGTCGGGTTGCCCTCCTTGTCGAGGAGCTGCTTGACGCTGGGCAGGGGCACGATCTCGTCGTCGAACAGTCCATCGCGTTGCGCCCGCGCCGTGCGCTGCTGGCTCTGCAGCGAGTACTCGTCCTGCGCGGAGCGGACGATCCCGTAGCGCTCGGCCACGAGCTCTGCGGTCTCGATCATCTGGATGTACGCCGTCGGCATGGCCTCCAGCACGGCCTTGGACTGGGCGCGGTAGGCGTTCTTGTGCTTGTTCTGCGTAAGGGAGATCGACTCCAGCCCGCCGGCCACCGCCACCTTGTGCTCGCCGACCAGGATGCTCTTGGCCGCGCTCGCGATGGCCGCGAGGCCCGAGGCGCACATACGGTCGATCGTCATCCCGCCTACGCTCTCCGGCAGCCCGGCGGTGTAGGCGCACAGGCGACCGAGGTTGTAGCCCTGGGTACCCTGCTGCGCGGCGATCCCGAGCACGACGTCGTCGACGTCGGCGCCGTCGACACCTGCCTTGGCGAGCGCGGCGCGGATGACGTGTCCGCCGAGCACCGGCGCCTCGGTGTCGTTGAACGCGCCGCGGTAGGCGCGGCCAATCGGCGTGCGCGCGGTCGAAACGATGACGGCTTCCGCAAGACTCATCGGCAGCTCCTCACTCGAAATACAGTCGGCTGATCGTGTCGACGACGCAGGCGGGCTTGTCGCCGCCTTCGATCTCGACCGTGATGCGGACAGTGACCTGCGCGCCGCCGCCCTTCACCTCTTCGGCGGCGACGACCTCCCCGTGGCCGCGGATGCGCGATCCGGCACGCACGGGCGACGGGAACCGCACCCGCTCGCAGCCGTAGTTCACGCCCATCTTCAGGCGATCGTAGGTCACGAGCTCCGGCAGGAACTTGCTGGCCAGGCTCAGCGTCAGGTAGCCGTGCGCGATGCAGCCGCCGAACGGCCCCTGGGCCGCGCGCGCCTCGTCCACGTGGATCCACTGGTGGTCATCGGTGGCATCGGCAAAGCGATTGATGCGGTCCTGCGTGAGCGGCATCCACTCGGTGACGCCCAGGTCCAGGCCGACGGCCGCCAGCACGCCGGCCACGGAATCGAATCGTTGCGTCATGGCCGAACGTCCCTCAGGCGCGCTGTGAGCTGACCGAGACCACCTCGCCGGTCATGTACGAGGAGTAGTCGCTGGCGAGGAAAACCATCACGTTGGCCACCTCCCAGGGCTCGGCGCCCCGGCCGAAGGCCTCGCGGGAGGCCAGCTGGGCGAGCAACTCCTCGGACGCCGACTTGCGGAGGAAGGCGTGGATCGCGATCGACGGAGCCACGGCGTTGACCCTCACCCCGAACTCGGCAGCCTCGATCGCCGCGCAGCGCGTGAGCGCCATCACGCCCGCCTTGGCGGCGGCGTAGTGAGCCTGCTCGGCCTGGGCGCGCCAGCCGAGCACCGAGGCGTTGTTGACGATCACGCCGCGGCCGCGCGGCTGCATGACCTTCAGCGCCGCGCGCGTCATGCGGAAGGTGCCGGTCAACGTGATGTCGATGACCCTGGCCCACTCCTCGTCGGCCATCTCGACGACGCGCTTGCTCGTACCTAGGCCCGCGTTGTTCATCAGCACGTCGATGCTACCGATCTGCGCCTGCGCAAAGGCGAACAGCGACTGGACCTGGTCCTCCTTCGAGACGTCGCACAGCTGGCCGTGCACCGCCTCGAGGCCCGTCTCGCGACGAATCGCGGCCACCGCCTCGCCGAGCCGGCGTTCGTGGACGTCGCTGACGACGAGCGCCCGGCAACCCTCCTCGGCACAGCGCTTCGCGACGGCGAAGCCGATGCCGGCGCCGGCGGCCGCGGTGACGAGCACAGTCTTGTCGCGCAACAGTCCGTGCGCCGGTACGTAGTCAGGAGACGGTCTCATGTGCTTCCCCGGATGGATGCGCGGTTGAACGATATTCGCCGGCCCTGCAGTCCAGGGCATCGTCCCGTTGGACGAGTACCGGGGGATGCACCGTCAGCGGGGCATGCCGAGCGCGCGCTCGGCGATCAGGTTGAGCTGGATCTCGTTGGTGCCGGCATAGATCGTGTCGGAACGGCTGAAGAGCCAGACCTGGCGCAGCTTCTGCGCCGCGGGGTCGTCATCGTCGGTCACGTCCGCGGCCGCGCCCAGCACGTCGGCGGCCAGGCGGCCGAAATCGCGCCGCCAGTTCGACCAGACGTACTTGGCGATGTAGGCCTCGCGCGATACGGGCACGTCGCCCTTCTCCGCGCCGTCCTGCGCCAGCACGCGCAGCGCGTTGCAGCGCAGCGCGTCGAGCGTCACGGCCGCCTGCGCGATGCGCTGGCGCAGCACCGGGTCGCGCGCCGCACCGTTACGCCGCGCCACCTCGATAAGGTACTCCATCTCGCGCTCAAACCCGGCCTGCTGGCCCAGCGTCGAGACGCCGCGCTCGAAGCCGAGCAGCGCCATCGCCACCTTCCAGCCCTCCCCGGTGGCCCCCAGGTGCAGCGACGCCTCGGTGCGCGCGCCGTCGAAGAACACCTCGTTGAACTCCGAGTCGCCGGTGATCTGCTTGATCGGCCGGATCGTGACGCCGCTGTGGCGCAACGGCACCAGCAGCATCACGAGGCCGTGGTGGCGCTGCGAACCGGGCTCGCAGCGGGCCACGACGAAGATCCAGTCGGACTCATACGCCCACGACGTCCAGGTCTTCTGGCCGTCGATCACCCAGCTGTCGCCCTCGAGCCGCGCGCGGGTCTGGACGTTCGCCAGATCGGAACCGGCGTTCGGCTCCGAGTAGCCCTGTGCCCAGTACTCGGTGCCGGCCAGGATGCCGGGCAGGAAGCGTCGCTGCAGCTCAGGCGTGCCGAAGGCCATCAGTGTGGGCGCGAGCAGCGTCTCGCCGATGTGGCCGAGCCGCCCGGGGCCGCCGGCACGCACGTACTCCTCGTGGAACACGACTTGCTGCGACAGCGGCAGCGCACGCCCTCCGTGCTCCCTGGGCCAGCCAATGCCGACCCACCCGCCCCGCGCAAGCTCCTGCTCCCAGCGCTTGGCGAGCTTCGGGTCGTAACCGGGGTCGCCCAGGCCGCCGCAGCCCCGCAGCGGCTCGAATTCGCCGCGCAGGTGCTCGTGCATCCAGGCGACGACCTCGGCGCGGAAGGCCTCGTAGCTGTTGCTCGTCATGCGGCGGCCTCATCCAGCAGCGCGGCGGCCAGGCTCTCGCGCCACGCGGTGGGGGTGCCCAGCCAGGAGCGCGCAGCCTGCGCGCGCTTGAAGTACAGGTGCAGGTCGAACTCCCAGGTGAAGCCAACGCCGCCGTGCAACTGGATCGCCTCCTGGGTGCAGTACTGGGCCGCGTCGTCGGCGAGGCAGCGCGCCATCGTGGCGAGCCGAAGCATGCGGCCTGCGTCGGCCTGGCCATCGAGCTGACGGGCAGCGCCCAGCACCGCCGAGCGCGCCAGCTCCACTGTGACCATCATGCAGGCACAGCGGTGCTTGAGCGCCTGGAAGGTGGCGAGCGGCTTCCCGAACTGCACGCGCTGCTCCAGGTAGGCCACGGTCAGATCCAGGCACTGCTGCGCCACGCCGACCTGCTCGGAGGCCAGCACGACCGCGGTCAGCCGCCGGCCGAGCTCCAGCGCATTGTCGGCCGCAGCGCCGCGGGCAAGGCAGTCGCCGTCGGGCACCAGCACGCCCTGCAACCTCACCTCCGCGACTGGACGCGTGGCATCGTGATTGGCTCGCGGACGTCGGCTGACGCCGGATGCGTCCAGCGCGACGGCAACGAGCAGCGGGCCTTCCTCGCCCTGCACGGCCAGCAGCAGCCACTGCGCGGCCATCGCCGCCGGCACCGCCAGCAGCACCCCGTCGAGGCGCCAGCCTCCGTCCTCGCGGCGCGCCGTCAGGGGCGCACCGTCCAGCAGACCGATGTCGAGGGTGACCACCTGCTCGCCGCTGGCGATAGACGGCAGCCAGCGCGCCGCCACCGCCTCTTCGCCGACGTACAGGATCGTCGTGCCGGCCAGCACGACGCTCTCGAGCCAGGGCACGCAGGCCAGGCGGCGACCGAAGGCTTCCGCGACGAGCACGAGTTCCGTGACACCGAGGCCGAGGCCACCGTACGCCTCGGGAATGTGCACCGCGCAGGCACCGAGTTCGGCGACCTGTTGCCACAGCGCAGGGTCGAAGCCACCGCCCTCGAACGCTGCGTGCCGCATGCGCGCCGAGTCGCTCGCGTTGGCGAGCAGCTCCTCGACGGAGTCCGCGATCTGCCGCTGCTCGTCAGTGAGCTTCAGGTCCATCGTCACTCGTCTCAGCTGCCGTAGACCTTTTGCGCCGGCCGCCCCTCAGCCATGAGCTTGTTGACGACGGCGGTGAGCTCCCCAGGCTCCCAGCGCGCGCCCTTGTCCGTGATCTTGCCCGTGTGCCAGCCCTCGGCGATCGACAGCTCCCCGCCCTTGGCCTCGAAGCAAAGGCCGGTGACGTGGGCCGACAGCGGACTGCCGAGCCAGACGACGATCGAAGCCACGTTCATCGGGTCCCAGACGTCGAAGCCGCTCTCCGGCTTCTTCACGAGCTCGGGCATCGCACCCTCGGTCATCGCGGTGCGCGCCGCTGGCGCCAGGCAGTTGACCCTGATGCCGTAGCGCTTCAGCTCCACCGCCTGCACCAGCGTCAGCGCGGCGATGCCGCCCTTGGCCGCCGAGTAGTTGCTCTGCGCCACCGAGCCCTGCAGCCCCGCGCCGGAGCTGGTGTTGATGATGCGCGCATCGACCGGCTTGCCCGCCTTGCTCGCGTCGCGCCAGCGACGCCCGAGCACGTTGGCGAGGCAGAAGTGACCCTTCAGGTGCACGCGCATCACGGCATCCCAATCGTCCTCGCTGAGCGACAGGAACATGCGGTCGCGCAGCACGCCGGCGTTGTTGACGAGCACGTGCACCTCGCCGAACGCCGCCAGCGCGGCGTCGACGATGCCCACGGCGCCCACCAGTGTCGAGATTTCACCGCTGTCGGCCAGCGCGCGCGCGCCCGCGGCTTCGATCTCCGCAACCACGGACTCCGCGGCGTCGCGGCGGATGTCGTTGACGACGACGTTCGCGCCTTCGGCGGCGAAGGCGAGCGCGTAGGCGCGGCCCAGCCCGCCGCCAGCGCCGGTGATGATTACGGTACGTCCGTCACAGGTTCCCATGGTGTCTATCCCAGTCGTTCGATGATGGTCACGTTGGCCTGCCCGCCCCCCTCACACATCGTCTGCAGGCCGTAGCGCTTGCCGGCGCGCTCGAGTTCGTGCAGCAGGGTGGTCATCAGCTTGGTGCCGCTCGCCCCCAGCGGGTGGCCGAGCGCGATCGCCCCGCCGTTCACGTTGGTGCGCTGGTGCGGGTAGCCGGTCTCCTTGAGCCAGGCCATCACCACCGGGGCGAAGGCCTCGTTGATCTCCACCAGGTCGATGTCCTCGATCCTCATGCCGGCCTTATCGAGCGCACGCGCGGTGGCCGGGATCGGCGCGGTGAGGTGCCAGATCGGGTCGTCGGCCAGCACCGACAGGTGCACGATGCGTGCGCGCGGCTTGAGGCCGTAGCGCTTCAGGGCCGCCTCCGAGACCACGAGCACCGCCGAGGCGGCGTCGCACACCGAGCTGGAGACGGCGGCGGTGATCTTCGGGTACGCCGGATCGACCGGCTGCAGCGTCGCCATCTTCTCCAGCGTGCTCTGGCGCGCCGTCTCGTCCATGCGGAACTCACCGAAAGGCACGACCTCGCGGTCGAAGCGCCCCTCGGCCATGGCCCGCAGCGCGCGGTCGTGGCTCTCCTTCGCGAAGACCTCCATCGCCTCACGGCTGATGTGCCAGTGGTCGGCGATGCGCTGCGCGGCATAGAACTGGTTCACCGGCGCATTCCCGAAGCGAGCCCGCCAGCCCTTGCTCTCGGCGAAGGGCGTCGTGAACCCCAGCGGCTGCCCCGCCAGCATCGCCGAGGAGATCGGGATGCTCGACATCGTCTGCACCCCGCCCGCGAGCACAACGTCCTGCGTGCCGCTCATCACGGCCTGCGCGGCGAAGTGCACCGCCTGCTGCGAGCTGCCACATTGCCGGTCGACCGTGGTGCCTGGCACGTTCATCGGCATCCCCGCCGCCAGCCACGCGGTGCGCGCGATGTCGCCTGCAAGCGCACCGATCGTGTCGACGCAACCGAAGATCACATCGTCGTACTCGGCCGCAGGGATGCTGTTGCGGTCGACGATCGTCCTGATCACGTGCGCGCCGAGGTCGGCGCCATGCACGTGGGCGAGCGAACCGTTGCGTCTGCCGGTAGGCGAGCGCAGCGCGTCAACGATGAAGGCTTCGGTCATGGCAGCGTCCTTCCGGTGTCAGTACAGGGTTGCGGCCGGCCCGAGCGGCGCGTCGTCGCGCAGCAGCGCCTCGGCCAGGCGCGCCTTGTGGAACGCGCGATCGCCCCAGGCGGCATCGAGCACCCAGGCACGCTTCATGAACATCTGCAGGTCGACCTCCCACGTGTAACCGCTCGCGCCGTGCACCTGGATGCCCTTGCGCGCGGCGGTCCACGCGGCGTCGCCACAGGCGAGCTTCGCGTGCGAGACCAGCGCCGCACGGTGGTGCTCGCCGCGCTGCAGCGCCAGCGCCGCCCGATACAGCACCGGGCGGGCGAACTCGATCTTGGTCACGACGTCGGCGAGGTGATGCTTGACCGCCTGGAAGGCCCCGATCGGCTTGCCGAACTGCTTGCGCTGCGCGGCATAGTCCACCGACAGGTCGAGCATGCGCTGCGCGAGGCCGACCAGCTGGCCGGCCACCGCGATCGCGGCACGGTCCAGAGTCTCAGCGGCGACCGCCTGCGCCTCGGCGCCACCCAGCAGCCGGGTCGCAGCCCCAAGCGGCTGAGGCAGGGTGGAGAGGCGGCGCGAGGCATCGATGCTGGCCATTGCCGAGCGCTGCAGGTCCGCACCCGGCACGGCGTGCAACTCGACGGCACCCCCCTCTCCGGCGCGGAACGCGAGCACCAGGTCGGCCATGTGCGCATCCGCCACCCACGGGTTGACCGGATGCTCGACCGACACGCGCGCCGAACCGTCGGCGATCTTCGGTAGCCACCGCTGGCGCAACGCCTCGGCCCCCGGCACCGCACACAGCACGCCCGTGGCCACGCAGGCCGTATCCGCCAGCGAGTCTGGAATCGAGTAGTAGCCGATCTCCTCCGTAATCAGGGACCAGTCGACGTCACCCATCCCGAGGCCGCCGTAGGCCTCCGGCACCGACAATCCCGTCATGCCCTGCGCCGCGATCTTGGCGCGCAGCTCCGGCGAGCGGCCGCCGCCGGTCTTCCAGATCTCGCGCAGCAACTCGGGGGCCGCCTCTTTCATCAGGAAGCGGCTGACCGAATCACGCAGCGCGAGCTGGTCCTCGTTGAACGTGAAGTCCACGGTACGCGCCCTCGCTCAGGATTTCGGCAGGCCGAGCACCCGCTCGGCGATGATGTTGCGCTGGATCTCGTTGGTGCCCGCGTAGATCGGCCCGGCCTGCGCAAACAGGAAGCCCTCGAGCCAGTCGTGCACCTCCGGGTCGTCGATGAGCTCAGCGCGCGCCCCGAGGATCCGGATCGCGGTCTCGTGCATCTGCAAATCGAGCTCGGACCAGAAGATCTTGTTGGTGCTGGCCTCGGCGCCGACCCGACCTCCCTTCAGCAGCCGGCCCACGGTGTGGTAGCTCACCAGGTTATAGGCCTCGGCGTCCATCCACGCCTTCAGCACACCATCGCGGATCGACGGGTCGCGATCCGCCGTCGCCTGATGGCGACGGTACAGCTGCACGAGCCGCTGCGCCGTACGCTGGAAGCGCGCCGGCGAGCGCAGCAGCAGGCCGCGCTCGAAGCCGGCCGTGGCCATCGCCACGTTCCAGCCCTGGCCCTCCTCGCCGATGCGGTTTTCCGCGCTGACGCGTACGTCGTCGAAAAACACCTCGGCGAAGGCTTGCTTGCCATTCAGCGCCTTGATCGGCCGGATCGTGATGCCCTTGGCGTCCAGCGGCACCAGCAGGTAGGAGAGCCCATGGTGGCGGGCGCTCTGCGGATCGCTGCGGAACAGACCGAACAGCCAGTTGGCAAACACCGCACGCGTGGACCAGGTCTTCTGGCCGTTGACGACGTACGCGTCGCCGTCGCGGATCGCGCGGCTGACGATGTTGGCCATGTCGGAGCCGGCGTTGGGCTCGCTCCATCCCTGCGCCCACATATCGTCGCAGCGGGCCATCCGCGGCAGGAATCGCGCCTTCTGCTCCGCGGTGCCGAACTCCATCAGCGTGGACCCGAGCAGCAGGATGCCGTTCTGGTTGATGCGCATCGGGGCGTCGGCGGCGTGGTACTCCTCCTCGAAGATCAACCACTCGATGAGGTCGGACCCGCGCCCGCCCAGCTCCTTCGGCCAGATCACGCTGCTGTAGCCGCCCTCGGCAAGATTCGACTCCCAGGCGCGATGCTGCTCGAAGCCCTCGCGGGTGTCGTAGCTCGCGAGCGGCTTCTTCGGCACGTTGTCGCGCAGCCACGCGCGCACCTCGGCGCGAAACGCCTGCTGCTGCGGAGTGAAATCGAGGTCCATGCACGGCCCCTTCAGAACTTAGTGTCGCGCTTCTCGACGAAGGCGCGTCGCGTCTCCGCCGAATCCGGGCTCACGTACGCCTGCAGGGTGAAGCCCTGCTCCCAGCGGTACTTGGCCTCGAGGTTGCCGTCCTCGATGCCGGTGAGCGCCTCCTTGGCGATGCGGATCATCGCCGGGCTCTTGGCGGCGATCTTCCCGGCGATGGCCATCGCCTCCTCCCGCAGCCGGTCGCGCGGCACCACCCGCTCGATGGCGCCGAGGCGATGCGCCTCGGGCGCACCGATCATCTCGCCCGTGAAAAACAGGTAGCGCGTCTTCTGGACGCCGAACATGCGCTGCAGGTGCGCCGCACCGCCCATCGCGCCGCGGTCGACCTCGGGCAGCCCGAAGCTCGCGTCCTCGGCAGCGATGACGATGTCGGCCGCGCCGCAGATGCCGATGCCGCCGCCGAGCACGAAGCCGTGCACCGCCGCGATCACCGGCACCTTGTTCAGGTGCACTGCCTTGAAGGTCGCGTAGTTGCCGGCGTTGACCGCCACGATCAGGCTCTGGTCCGCATTGAGCTCCTTGATGTCGACGCCGGCGCAGAAGCCGCGTCCTTCGGCGCGGATGACGATGACGCGCACGGCCGGGTTCTCGCCGAGCGCGGCAATGCACGCCGCGAGCGCGTTCCAGCCAGCAGAATTCAGCGCATTGACCGGCGGGCGGTTCAGCACCACCTCGGCCACGCCGCTGTCTTGCACCTCGCTCGTGAACTGGTCAGACATGGCTCCCCTCGACAGTGCGTGTCGCGATCAGCGCATCCCGGCGCTCGCACGCCTGCGCTATGATGCCCTCGATGATCTCGCGGCAGCTCTGCAGCCGGCCGATCAGCGCGGCCACCTGGCCCGCCGACATCACGCCCTCGGCCGGCTTGCCCTCGACCATCGAGCGCTGCAGCAGCATCGGCGCGTTGGCAGCCATCACCGTCTGCGCGACGCTGCTCGTGTCCTCGCGCAGGCCGTGCCAAAGCACCTTGAGCGCATGGCCGCTGGTCATGCCGGTCTGCATCTTGTACCGCAACGCGAGCTGCAGCGCGATCTGCAGGCGCCGCAGCGGCGAGGCCTTTTCCAGCATTGCCAGGTATTCGTTGGGGATCATGCGCTGGGGCATGCCGTCGACCAGGTAAGAAACCTGGATCGTCTCCGCATCCTTGGCCTTGAGGTAGCGCTCGAGGGTTGCCGCCGGCACGCGGTTGCCGCTGGTCATCAGGAAGCGCGTGCCCATCGCGATCCCCTGCGCGCCATAGGCGAGCGCGGCGAGCAGCCCGCGGCCGTCGTAGAAGCCGCCCGCGGCCACCACCGGCACCTGCACGGCGTCGACGACCTGCGGCAGCAGCACCGTGGTCGGCACGCTGCCGGTGTGGCCGCCGCCCTCGGCGCCCTGGATCGTGATGACGTTGGCCCCCATCTCGATCGCCTTGAGCGCATGCTTGAGCGCGCCGACCGTGGGCATGCAGACGATGCCCGCGTCGCGCATGCGGCCGATCACCTTCTTGTCCGGTCCACGCCCGTAGCTCACGGCGCGGATGCGGTGCTTCACCGCCAGGTCGAGCAGCTGCGGCGCGTTCGGCTGGAACATGTGGAAGTTGAGCCCGAAGGGCTTGTCGCCCGTGAGCTCCCGCACACTGACGATCTCGGCCTCGATGCGGTCGGCGGCGATGGTGGCGCCCGCCAGGAAGCCAAAGCCGCCGGCGTTGGTCGTTGCCGCCACCAGCTCGGACCCAGTCACCCAGCCCATGCCCGTCTGCACGATCGGGTAGCGGCAGCCGAGCAGGTCACAAAGCGGCGTGTGGAAATCGGACATCGTGTTCCGGCCTCAGTGCTTGACGATTACCGTGGAGCCGTGGCCGAACAGGCCCTGGTTGGCGGTGATGCCGACCCTAGCGCCGTTCACCTGACGCGCGCCGGCCTGGCCGCGCAGCTGCCACGTCAGCTCGCACACCTGCGCCAGCGCCTGGGCAGGTACGGCCTCGCCGAAGCACGCCAGGCCACCTGAGGGGTTGACCGGAATGCGGCCGCCGACCCGCGTCGCGCCGCTGCGCAGCAGCGTGGCCGCCTCGCCGCGACCGCACAGCTGCAGGTCCTCGATCCAGTCGAGTTCGAGCGCGGTCGACAGGTCATAGACCTCGGCCAAGCTGACATCCCGAGGGCCGATGCCGGCCTCCTCGTAGGCCTTCACGGGCAGCGCGGCGCGGAAACTGTGGGCCTCGGCGGCCACGGCCGAATCGGTAGCGATGTCCGGCATTTCGATCATCGCGGAGGCGAAGGTCGGCGTGACGGTCGAGATCGCGGCCACCCGCGGCGCATCGGCACGCCCGACGCGGCGCGCATAGTCAAGGCTCGACACGATCAGCGCGGCCGCCCCGTCGGAGGTTGCGCACACGTCCATCAGCCGCAGCGGGTTGGCTACCATCGGCGAGGCGGCGACCTCGGCGACGGTGAAGCGCTTGCGGTAACGCGCGTTCGGGTTCTCGAAGCCGTGCTCGGAGTTCTTGATCTTGACCAGCGCGAAGTCGTCGATCGTGTCGCCGTACAGCGCCATGCGCCGCCGCGCGTAGAGCGCGAAGTAGGTCGGGTTGGTAATGCCGAGCCGGAAGCGCACCCAGTCGGGATCGTCGGGGCGCTCGCCCTTCGGCGGCGCGAGGAACCCCTTGGGCGTGGTGTCCGAGCCGATCACGAGCGCCAGCTCGCACTCGCCCGAGAGGATCTTCGAGCGCGCCGCGGCCAGCGCCTGCGAACCTGAGGCACAGGCGGCGTAGGAAGTGTTGACCTGCGCGCCCTGCCAGCCGAGCGCCTGCGCGAAGGTGGCCCCGGCAACTTGCCCCGGATAGCCGTTGCGGATCGTCGCCGCGCCGCTCACGAACTGCACGGCGCGCCAGTCCACGCCGGCGTCCCTGAGCGCGGCCCGCGCCGCAGCCACGCCGTAGTCGATGAAGCTGCGTCCCCACTTGCCCCACGGGTGCATGCCGACGCCGAGGATGGCGATGTCCTTGCTGCTCATACGGCCGGCTTCCACTTCCAGGCCAGGTGACGCTCGGTCGGCGCCTCGGAGAGCGTCTCGATCACGAGCTCCATCGACATGCCGACCTGCAGCGCATCGACATCGACGCCCTGCACCACCGGCCCGAGCACGATCATCCTCTCCCGCTCGAGTTCCACCGCGGCGATCGCGAACGGCACAAACGGGTCGGGGGAGATGAACGGCTCCGGAGGCTGGTAGCACGCGTTCGTGTACGACCACAGCCGGCCGCGCCGCGACAGCGCCACCTCCTCGAATTGCTCGCCCTCGCAGGCGGGGTTGCGGCAGAAGCGCGACTGGCTCGGGAAATAATAGGTGCCGCAGCTCGTGCAGCGCGCGCCAACCAGGTTCGCGCCGGCCTCGTCCTGCGCGAACCAACCCTCGAGGAACGGTCGTTCGGTCTTCTCGTTCATGGTCTCAAGCTCCCAGTGCGGAGGCCCGCAGCCCGTGCGGGTCGAGCCGCGCGAGCAGCGCCAGCTGCTCGGCAGTTGGCGCCGTCGTGGTCGGAACCGCGGCGGGCACGTGCAGCGGGAAGCCGGTCGCCTGCTGCACCTGCTCGGCGGTGACGCCCGGGTGCAGGCTGCGCAGCCGCACCTGCCGGCCGGGGCCGCCGAAGTCCATCACGCACAGGTTGGTGACGATCAGCCGGATATCGATGTCCTCGAGCCGCCAGCCGCGCGCCAGCCGCGCCGGGTTGTAGCCCGCCGAGGCCACCATGTCGACCTCGCCCTCGACGAACACCTTGGTGCCGTGGTTCGGCACGAAGAACGAGTTGGCGTGGTTCATCGAGTTGCCGGGGAAGCCGCGCACGCCGAGCATCTGCGCCTTCGGCCTGCGGTAGTCGGCGCCGATCATCGAGATGTTGGCCTGGCCGTACCGGTCCACCTGGGTGGGCCCGACCATCGCGTGGCGCTTGCCGCCCCAGACGTTGTCGAAGATGCGCGCGAAGCCCATGTGCGTCTCGCGCCGGATGCGGTAGTCGCCGCGCGGCCCGACCGGCACCGGCTCGCTGACGAGCCACGCCTCGCTGTCGGTCATCATCAGGTCCGGGTTCCAGGTCAGCTTGGCGAGCGACGCGGCCAGCCGCGGCACGATGCCGATGCCGGCGGCCAGCACCTCGCCGTCGTGGCGCCACGCCTCGGAGGCGGCACAAATGATGGTATCGACCAGGGTCGTATCGGACATCGCGCGCTCCGTCAGAACACCGGCAGCGGCAACTTCCTCACCGCCGCCTCACCGCCGACACGCCGCAGGTACTCATCCTCGCCGCAGGCGATGTAGCGTTCAAAATACTGCGCCCACCCGCCGGGTTCCTTGGCACTGGCCACGTACTCCTTGAAATGCTTGACGTCGAACCCGTAGAGCGGGACGCAGGACGTCGGGTGCGCACCGCAGGGCGCGTGCACCACGCCGGTGGTCTGGGCGCGCTCCCAGAATACGTAGCGCGCCTCCTCGCCCTGCTCGAACGCGGCAGGCTCGACCAACTCGTCGCAGGTGACGTAGGTCCGCGCAGCCGCACGCACGTACAGGTCATCCATGTACAGATCCGGACCCTTGACCTGGCACACGCCACGCGTATCCGCGCGGTCCACGTGCAGCAGCGCGACATCCAGCGGCAGTGCCGGCATCGCCACCCACTGCTTGTCGTCGTAGGGCGAGTCGACCAGCCGCAGGCCTGGGTTGTGCCGGAGCACGTCCGTGCCCAGGCCCACCCGCGTCGGGATGAACGGCGCGCGCATGGCGGCCGCCTTCAGGCCGAGCAACAGCATTCCCTCGTCGACCTCCATCACGTCGATCGAGCCCGACTGCCGCGCGATGCGGAAATACGGCTCGAGCGGGATGAAGTCGAGCGACACGAAGGCGAACACCAGCTTCCTGACCTTGCCGGCGGCGCACAGCATTCCGACGTCGGCACCGCCATAGGACACCACAGTGAGGTCCTGCAGCGGGCTGCGCAGGATCTCGCGGACCAGAGCCATCGGCTTGCGCCGGGGGCCCCAGCCGCCGATGCCGATGGTCATGCCGTCGCGCAGCTGCGCGACGACATTGCTGGCCGTGATGAGCTTATTCATGCGTGAGGGGTCTACCGGCTGGCCGGAAGGCACCCGACGGGTCGCGGGCGGAGGCTGCCCACCCGCCCGGCGCTCCGGGCCGGGGCCGCAATGGTGGATGCGGCCAGCGATTGATCGTCACAGGAATGACGCCGGACCATAACCGTTCTCGGAAAAATGCGACTCTGTCTTCTACGCAATTCGGTGGTTGGGGGGCCACGTCCTAAAGGACTAGGACGGCCGGGACTACTCGAGGCCCCAGTCCGGCGCGGACTGGAAGCCCGATATTCGCAAGTCCGATGGTCATGCCGGAAACCGCACGAAATTCATGGGAGTGGTGGCCAGGGACGGAATCGAACCATCGACACGCGGATCTTCAGTACGGCGGAGACCCCGGTTCGGCGCGACCAAGTCCAAGACCGGGAAGGAAATTCGCTTGGCCGACCGAACCGCCCCGCCCGACCGAACCTATCCCCGAACCGGGCGCGGTCGAGCGATGAACACACCGGAGCCGCGAAGTGTCCCGTATTCTGGGCGCGGGGCAGAGAACCCGTTGCTCGACCAGGAACCGGACGTTGATCGGGAGACTCGGATGAAGCGTACGTTTGTGGTCATACGTCCGTCGCACGTCTTTTGTCTACTCGTTGGGTTCATCTGCTTCAGAGGTGCCTCCGCGGTCGATCAGAAGGCCGACAAGGAGGAATGGCTGCACGGTTCCGGACCACCACCGGGAGACCTCCTCGACGCTACCGTCGCCCTTAGAGGCAAGAAGGTCTACGAGAAAGAGTGCGCTGACTGCCACGCGCTCGGCGGCAAGCACGGGGCAGGTCGTGCCCCACAACGTTTGATAATCGAACAAATGCCGTCGGATTCGATCTATCGCTCCATGACGACCGGCGTGATGCAGCGGCAGGCGAAGGATCTCGACGACGACGCGAAGAGAGCCGTCGCGCAGTACCTCACGAACCGTCGGATGGGCACGAGCGTCCAGGCTACCCCAGCTTGCTCGGCTGGGAAATCGGAATTCGACTATGGGCAGCCGCCGCCGTTCACCGGCTGGGGACTCGAACCTGCGGGTTCACACCACATCCCTGACCGGGTCGCCGGTCTGGACATGAAGAGCGTCAAGAAGCTCAAACTCAAGTGGGCGATGGGCTTTCCCAATGCGCAGCGTGCGCGATCGCAACCGGCCATTGCTGGAGGGGCGATCTACGTCGGCAGCCATGATGGCACGGTCTACGCGCTCGATGCCGCAACCGGCTGTGCGCGCTGGACGTTCGCCGCCTCTGCAGAGGTTCGTACGGGCATCGTGGTGAGTCCATGGAACGCGGGTGACCGAAAGGCTGAGCCTCTCGCATACTTCGGCGATATCGTCGGCAATGCTTACGCCGTCGACGCCATTACCGGCAAGCAGGTGTGGCGGGTCAAGGCTGACCCGCATGCCAGCACCACATTGACGGGAACGCCGACACTCTACGGCGAACTGTTGTACATCCCGGTTTCGTCGCTCGAGGAGGCCGCGGCGGGCCAACCCGATTATCCATGCTGCACTTTCAGGGGCTCCGTTCTAGCGGTCGACGCCCGGACTGGAGAACAGCGCTGGAGAACATACTTCACGGAGGAACCGCGTCCGAGGAAACCTTCGAAGGGAGGCGTACCCCAGTTTGGGCCATCCGGGATTGCGGTCTGGCTCAGCCCCTCGATCGACGAGAAGCGACATCGCCTCTACGTCGCCACGGGTGACAACTACTCGACGCCCGCGACCGGTCTCAGCGATGCGGTCATTGCCATGGATCTCGCGACAGGCAAGATTGCCTGGGCCTATCAGGGACTTGCTCAGGACGCCTGGAACGTGGGCTGCGCCGGGCAGGACAAGGCCAATTGTCCGGAGGAAGACGGACCTGATTTCGATTTCGGCGCCGGCGTGATTCTCGCCAAGGGCCACGATGGAAGGGAGTATGTGCTGGCGGGGCAGAAATCGGGCATGGTTTACGGGATAGACCCGGACAGCGGTGCGCTCGCGTGGAAGACCAAGGTGGGCCGCGGGGGAATCCTCGGTGGGATCCTGTTCGGCATGGCCGCGGTCGACGGTACGCTGTTCGTGCCAGTCAACGACATGAGTTTCGGGAAGGCTCCCGACGGTCCGGCCAACCCCGGCATATTTGCGCTGGACATCCAGACCGGCCGCTACGTCTGGAAATCCCCGGCAACGGATGTTTGTGGCGCGACACCTGGTTGCAGCCCTGGCTATTCAGGAGCGATTTCTGTCACGTCGACACTCGTTCTCGCCGGATCTATCGATGGCCGGATCCGCGTATTCGACAGGGTGTCGGGCAATGCCCTATGGGAGGCGAATACCTTGCTGGAAGTGACCACGACAACCGGATCCACCGCCCACGGTGGCTCGATGAGCGGCGGTGCCGCGCCGATCGCGTGGAACGGATTGCTGATCGTGAATTCCGGCTACAACTTCCCAGGAAACATGCCCGGGAACGTCCTGCTCGTGTACTCCGCCGAGTGAGGTTACGGTGGCGCCGACGTGCCCCTCGATTTCAGTGCCAACCTAAGGTTCGCACAGTACGACGCATCGCCGGTTCGTCGCCACCAAGCCGAAGACCGGAAAGTGCGCTCAACGGCTTACCGGCATCGCGACCGAACTTTCTCCGAACCGCTCGCCGAACGGGGCCCCGCGGGGGCCGGCCGCTGGTCCCCTTGTGCTCCGCAATTACCCGATCACGCCAACGCGTGCACCAGCAGATATTCGTGATGCAAGCCGCCCAGCACCGATCTGGCGCGCACTCCGCGGCGCTCGCCGATCCGATGGCGGGTTGGTGGTGTCGCAGACGGCACAACGTCCGATAAAGGGTCCGGCACGCCTGGACCGAGCGCCATGTGCGGGCGTCCGTGGTTGTAATGACCCACCCATGCCCTCAGGATCGATCGCAGGTGCGACTCCGATAGCGGTATCAACCAGTCCAGGCACTCGCGTCGAATCGTTCCGATCACGCGTCCGCAGTCGGCGGCGGGCGTGGTCGATGACCACGAACACGTAGAGCAGTTGGAATGTCGCCGTGACCGCCACGAAGAAGTCACAGGCGACGATCGCGCGCGCGTGATTGCGCAGGAAAGACGCCCAACGCTGATCGCCTCGTGGGCGCCCCGGCGGTCGCTTCGGCATGTACTTGCGCACCGGCCGCGGGGAGACCCGCAGGCCGAGCTTCAGCAGCAATTCGCTAACAGGCGCCAGCCTGCTCGGTGCCACGCGCTCCTGATACAGCGCAAGTTCCCGGCGGAGAAAGAGGTTCTCCGCTTCGACGGATCGCCTTGGTCTGAGCG
>Ga0315276_10002000_pt1 | contig 18529 bp, 22 predicted proteins | sample YL17G05_0_MG_FD_204542 | JGI IMG/M metagenome (GOLD analysis project Ga0315276, IMG submission 204542) | Sediment microbial communities from Yellowstone Lake, YNP, Wyoming, USA - YL17G05_0 | ecosystem: Environmental > Aquatic > Freshwater > Lake > Sediment | place: USA: Wyoming | collected... | reverse complement strand
GGGCAAGACCATGTGGTTAAAACGCTTATCAGTGCCATTAAAAATGGCAAGGTTGCGCATGCTTATTTGTTTGCCGGTCCCCGGGGAACGGGTAAAACCACGGTTGCAAGAATCATGGCGAAGGCGGTGAATTGTTTGGACGATTCGAGCTACGAGCCGTGCAACAAGTGTGATTCGTGTACGGAAATTATGAATAACCGGGCACTGGACTTGATTGAAATCGACGCCGCTTCAAACCGAGGGATAGAAGAAGTGAGGGAGCTTAAGGAAAGAATAAGGTTTGTTCCGACGCGGGGAAAATATAAGGTTTTCGTGATTGACGAGGCGCATCAATTAACCAAAGAAGCTTTCAACGCCTTATTAAAAACACTGGAAGAGCCGCCCGCACACGCAATTTTTATCCTTGCAACTACCGAACCCCATAAAATGCTTCCGACAATTTTGTCCCGTGTACAGAGATTCGATTTCAAAAAATTGTCTATGCCGGACATTATCAAAAAACTCGAATTGATTGCCGGAAAAGAAGGGGTGAGAATAAGCGAGAAGGCATTACGGGTTATTGCCTTGAACTCCGAGGGTTATATGCGCGATGCGGAAAGCATGCTGGGGCAAATGATTGCTTTTTCCGGAGACAAGGAAATTACTGTTGAGGATATTGAAAATATTCTGGGTATTGTTGATATTAGTCTGGCAATAAAATTTATCGATTTGCTGGCAAAAAAAAATTCTAGCGAAGCCCTGGTCTTTGTCGATAAATTCGTCAATCAGGGATATGACTTGGTGCAATTTACGGAATCTTTGATAAATTATTCGCGCAAATTAATGCTTTTAAGGGTGGGAAAAGATTTATCGAGGCTGATTAAAGAAGAATTGAGCGGGGAGCAGATGAATACCGCCTTAAAGCAGGCAGAGGAATTTTCTCTGCAGGAAATTTCCAAGATAATAGAGATTTTTGTCGAAGCGCTTTATCAAATGAAGCATTCTTCTTTTCCGCAGATAAATTTGGAATTGGCAGCAGTGGAAATTTGTACAAGATAATATTTTATTGCGGGATCGTCTAATGGCCCCGCACCAGAATAAATTCGGTACGGGGTAAATACGACAGCGGCCGGCGCAAGGTCCTGCATAAAACTGGGAGATCGTCTAACGGTAGGACAGGGGCCTTTGAAGCCCTCAATCTAGGTTCGAATCCTGGTCTCCCAGTTTTGTGCAGGAAAGCCGTCGATCTTGGTTCGAATCCGAGTCCCGCAGCCGAAGTCGAATGTATCGAGTGACCGAGACGGGTCAAAATAACGTAAAAAGCACGAATTTTCGTGCTTTTTTGATTTTATCTATTTTATTTTTTGAGCGTAACTTGTTTGTCCTTAAGAATCAATTTACCTTTCAGGCATGCCATCAATTCTCGTTTTTCCAGAATATTTCCTTCACGCAGAATATATTTCGCATAGTTTCTAATATCGACATCTATTGTTTTAACGTTATCTCTTTTGATTTCCAGCACCCCCTGTTGAAATTTATAATATCGTTTTACTTCTTCCTCGAGTTTTTTCTTCACGCCCAATTCATCAAGATTTATTTTATCTATTATTTGAATCAGTTGAAGAATTAAATCTTGTTCCGTAATATATCCATTTTTGCAAAAATGATCATGTGCCCTCGTACAGCCATAGTAAAGATGCCGATTTGTTGTGCCATCTTTTAGTTTTCTGAATTTTTCTTCTGCGCTAATCCCTGACCCACACAATCCACATTTCATCAATCTGGTGAAGGCAAATTCTTTTTTGGTTTCATGTTTACAAGTTCGTTCAATCGTAAGTTGTTGTTGGGCTTTTTCGTAAAGCTCTTTACTGATAATCGGTTCGTGTTTACCGGTGTACCAGTTTCCACTTCCTCGAGGGAACTCGAAGATCCCACAATAGAATGGGGTATTAATAATTTTATTGATCATGCTTGGCCAAAAATGTTTACCATTGTTTGTAATAAAATTTATCTCTTGTAACCAACGAGATACTTTCCTGCCGCTCCACTTCTCATTAGCCACTTTTTCAAATATCTGTTTAACAATAGGAGCGCATCTTGGATCTATAAATACACATCCTTTCTGATCTACGTTTTTTGAATTTACATACCCGGTAGGTGCCACGGACGGCCACAAACCCATTTCGCACTTAGCTCTTAGGCCTCTTTTTACATTGATTCCCTTATTGTCATTCTCAAGTTTTGCCTGACTACACAATATCATCAGAAGAAACTTCTCGCTGGGAGAATTGGTAAATTTTTGTCCAAAAGCCCTGATTTCGCAGAGAATATCTTTATCCATCAAATCTACAAGCGATCCCAGATCTCCGGCATTTCTACTTAATCTATCGGGCGCCCAAGTCAGAATGGCATTGAATCTGCCTTCGCGTATCTCTTGAATCATTTGATTGAACACCGGTCTCTGAGCCGTTGTTTTTGCCGAATGGCTTTCTTGCTTTATGTCCGTCACATTCAGATTATCGCGCTTTGCCAATTGCAACATTTCTTTGATTTGTGAATCAATCGATAAAATTTGTTTTTCCTCGGATTCCGTGGATTTACGAGCGTAAAGACAGAATTGAAGGGGTTGCGTTATTGTCTGTTCCATATAAGGTATTAATGACGCAACCCCCTATAAAGTCCAGACTTGGTCAGTTGGTAAGCAGTTGGTAACTTAAAATCTCCTCCAGTCGCTTGGTGGAAATGGGACCCATCCATCGCAATCTTCTTCGTCTTGCAACAACCCCCTTCGTGGTCTCGATATCGTAATCCATTCAATATGTGGTACTGGCCGATTGCATTCTTCAAGTATTTTGTGAAGAAGAATTGCAAACGCATCCGCTAAATCATCATGCTTCTGAAATCCGAAATTAATCAACTGACTGGTAAGATTATTGGCACCTGATTCTGGAAAAAGCACCTTGCTCGATTGAACAAGATGAGTGTTAACACTTAATCGAGCTCTTTTGTCTTGACCGTGAACCTTGCACCCTTCGGCGGGAATATTTTTACTTTTCAGGGATTCAATAAATGAACCCTGATATCCAACGTCTTCAATGAAGATTTTTGTCGGCCCGCTGTCTTTTAAACTGTTCCAAATCGATTCTGCTCTTTGTTGTGCTTCAAGCGATGAAAGTCTTTCGTTTACTGGATTGGGTAGAATAAAGATTCTTAGAGTTTCGTTGTGTCCGTAAACCTTGGCTGCCACCATTGCGGTATAATCTGCTTTTTCACTTTTTGATATGGCCAAATCGATTCCGATTGCGTTAAAACGAAAATCATTCCCTTTTTCTTCCGGTATTTCGTCATAAGTTTTTATCCATTCTGGATTTATGAGGCGATCTTCGTCGGGAACGATTCGAAGCATATATTCTCTTTGCCAGGCAACTTCGTTTCCAATCTTAATTCTCTCGGCTTCTATTTCTATCATGCTCGTAAATTTCCCCGGCCAGGCGATATTTCCGTCATCGTCCATAATCGGATAAGCCCTGAAAACTCCGTCGAACTTTTTCTCGTTGATTTTGTTTTTCAGTCTCATAATCAGAGAATCTTCATGAAGAAGATTACCCACGACTATTAATTTGGTATCTCTGTCGCCCGAAGGAATAACTTCTCCCGTAAGCCAATCGTATACCTTGTCTCTACCCTCCGGGGTTTTTACCGATTCCAAGTCTTCCACGTCATCGCAGATGATTAGATCTGGTCTGTATTGTCTGTGTCTCAGTCCTCGGATTCCCTGTTCATAAGAGGCGCAAGTAATACGAGCATTGTATTTCGGTATAACAATCGAATATGCTTGCCATTCTTCTTTTTCTTCCCTGAATGGTCCCAGGTCGGCCCTGAGCAGAGCGTTCGTTTCGAGTTCTTCCTTAATGTTATTCATGTATATCTTAGCCTGGTACATGGTGTGTCCCAATATCAGGATAAATTTCTTTTGTTCTTTGCCTAAAATCGACCATAGAGGATAAGACAGGGTTATAATTGTCGATTTAGCGCTTCCTCGAAAAGCAACGATTACGGCATTTTTAATATTTTTGTCTTCGGTAATATTAAACAACTCTTCGTGAAATGGCGCGGAAGGGAAAGTAATGTAGTGAGGAAGGTAAATGGTAAAAAACCATTGATGACTTCCCCTGGTGACGTTTGTTCTAATTGTTCTGTCTTTGACAATGTGATCAATTAGTTCTTTAGGTGGTTTGTTTATCATTTTTTTGATCGGACGATTCTTGCTCCGAGCAAGAAATAAGTTCAAGAGCTTTTCGAACTATTGCTTCTTGCTCGGGAGTCAATTTTTCATCCAATTGTTTAATATTCGCTTCGACCTTTATTTTGTCGGCATATTTCGGACTGTTGTTGCGCAGCCAGAACTGGATTGCTTGCCAGTTTTTTTCTTTTATCAACGAGATGATTTGTGATTCGCTCATATCGTTGATGAATGCCTCGCCTTCGCGTATGGCCTCATCCGATGCCTTCCGAAAATCTTCGTCTTCGGATCGCCAGCGATAATAAGTGGCCCGACTCACTGCAACTTGATTACATGCCACATGAACTATGGGCGCCTTCCTTAATTGCTCAAGCAATGATTGTTTTTGTTTATCTCGTTTCATAGTTTTTTGGCTTTTATATTAGTAAAACGTTCGAACCGATTTATAATTACTTCTCCGTATATGTCTGAGATTTCCATTGCTCTGCATTTTCTATGCATTATTTCCGAAGCTATGATCGTTGATCCCGATCCCGCAAATGGCTCTGCCACTATTCCGTTTCTTGGAGAAAGGATTTTGACGAACGGCAATAATACGGACAAAGGTTTAGTCCCAAAAACTACGTGCTGACCACCGGAAGATCCTGTTTCGGCCGTCCACGTTATGTGGTCATTCACCTTGGCCCATCTTGTTCCTTTCTTTTTATCCCAATAACTTTTACCTTTCTGACCATAAAGAATTACTTCGTACGTATCTAACAATCTTTGCCCTTTGGTTTCTAGATATTTTTCGAGTTCTTCTTCGTATTCTTCGTTGTGTACTGCCTTACCTTTGTCGGCTAGGGGAGCAATGTCGTACTTCGAAAAAAGCTTGTGTTTTGCCGAAAAACCCTGGCACCTATTTAATAGAAACCAAATCACCATATTTCTTATCTTCCAATACTTCTCAATAGTCTGCCATAATTCCACTGTGTTTTTCCAATTCTCGAATATCATTACGTTGGCACCCGTTGGATTTTGATATTTATTCGCGATACTCAGCCACTCGTCATATTCTGGTACTCCTCCCGATTGCTTCACGCCCAAATATTCTCTATTTTGCTTGAATCCGAATTTGGTGGCCGGAGAGCCATTTTTAAATGGTTTTCCTTCTTTGGTTGTTGGACCGATTGTGTCATATGTCCTAAATTTCTGGATAACCATTCCTTTTTTTGTTTTCTGTTTTCTGTTACCCATTCCGTACCCAATTTTATAGGGTGGGTCAGTAAAAAGGAAATCGAATCTTTCATTACCGAATAGTGTTTTCCAGTTTTTTTCCTTTGTGCAATCACATATAAGAAGTTTATGATTCCCCAATTTCCAAAGGTCGCCGTTTTTTACACGTCTCTTGCCATGAGTAATTTTTTCTATTTCTTTATTCAAGTCAAAATTATCCTCTGTTTCCAATCCAAAAATTTCGTCCATATTCTCATCACTAAATCCCGAATCTAATAGCAGAGATTCGTCAAATTCTTTCAGCAGGTCTAGATTCCACCCTCCAGCCTCGACCAGCTTATTGCTTAACAACATGTATTTTTCTTTTTGCTTTTCGGTCAATCCTCTCTTGATTATGACTTCTATTTCTTTGACTTTATTTTCTTTTAATGCCTTCAATCTACCGTGGCCGGCCAAAATCATATTATTTTCATCTAGCACAATTGGTTCTACATATCCCATTTCTTTTATGCTTTCAGAGATTTTTTCTACCCAGTGTTTTTTGGGATTTTTAGGATTTGGTTTTATATCTCTCACCTTTATTGCTTTAGTTTCTATATTTGCGTTCATTTTTAGTATCTGCATTTTTAATCGTTGTCTACAAAAGCCTAATGTTGACAACAAATCTTAGGTGCAGATTTTTTATTTTTGTTACCTCAATTAATAACGTCGACCTTTATGGGCATATAAAAACGCCCAGACATCGGTCCATGTTAAAACATAGACTTGATGTCTGGGCGTTCCAGACTTACTCTATTAAATTATAATACCCTTATTTTATCATTTTCCTTTTTTGATTGTCAAGTTGTCGTTGATTATTATCTCTTCGTTGATCCATGCGAATATATGTCCTCCTTTGCAGCCTTTATCTGGACATTTTACCCTATAACTTCCGCTTGGCGTGTTTTGATCTATCTCGATTGGAACTTTTTCGGCTTCACCTCCACCATATCTTAAAAACCACCATTTGTTGTTCTCTCGTTCGCCGATGGGTTTGTTGCATATAGGACAACGTATTAGCGTCCTTTTGGTTCTACTTTCGATATTAGGTTCCATATGTCCTTAATTTATCACATTCTCGAATTTATTAGAAGCTTATATATAAAAATCTTCGGTCCAAAACTAAGGATTTTAAGTTTACTGATGGACGAAAAAGTGCTAATATGAAGAGGAATTATGATTAAAAAAGAAACAAAAAAATTGACATTTGTAGATTTGTTTGCTGGAGTGGGTGGATTTCATCTGGCATTAAAAGACGTCGGAGCGAAATGTGTTTTTGTTAATGAATTTAATGATCGCGCAAAGAAAACATATCTGAATTATTTTCAAGAAAAAGATCCAGAATTATTTAATTCCCAACACGCCGATTATTTTTGGAAAAGCATAAAAGATATAACGCTTAGCGATACAAATAAAACAGAAAAAGAAAAGATTGAGCATATCAAAAAAATAATTCCGAAACATGATATTCTTTGCGCTGGATTTCCCTGCCAGCCATTTAGTTTAGTTGGTAAGAAAAATGGGTTCGATGATGACAGAGGAACGTTGTTTAATGATGTTTATTTAACAATAAAGGCAACGAAGCCGCGTGTTGTTTTTCTTGAAAACGTAAGAAACATTGCAAGATACAACAACGGAGAAGTATTGAACCATATAATTAAAAAACTTAAAGAAGCTGGTTACGAAACGGAGTTGCAAGAAGGGCAGAACTGGAAAATTTTAAAGGCTAGTGATTTCGGATTACCGACCTACAGACCGAGATTTTATCTAGTAGCATTTAAAAAAAATATTATTGATTCAAAGAGTTTCAAATTTCCAGAACCAATTACACCAAAGGGAGTAAGATTAAACGATTTTTTCCATCGCGGTTGGCCGTCTCAAATAGGAAAAACTATTCGCGTAGGCGGTAGCGGATCACCTGTATACAAAAAGTCCGACGGTAGTTGGTTTATAGATAGAAGAAGTTGGGACACCTATATAGTTGGTGGCAAGAAACATCTTTTAACCGTTGACGAGGCGAAACGAATGATGGGTTTTCCTAAAAACTTTGAATTTCCGAAAGACCTTTCTGATCATCAGAAAATGAGACAATTGGGGAACAGTGTCGCCGTTCCAGTTATTCGTGCCATCGGTTCAGAAATTATTAATGCGCTGCTTCATGACTGACAAGATTTCAACGGAACAACGTTCTCGGAACATGGCGGCCGTGCGTAGTCATGGGAATATTACAACGGAATTGGCATTGGTAAAAATTTTCCGTAAGGCAAGAATTACCGGGTGGCGACGGCATCAAAAAATATCTGGCATATGCACAGATTTTATTTTTTTAAAACAACGGGTTATCGTGTTTGTTCACGGATGTTTTTGGCACGGATGCAGATGGCATGGTGAAATTCCTAAGTCGAATCAAAAATTTTGGCGCGAGAAGATTAGCAGGAACAGAAAGAGAGATCGGATTGTAAATTGGAAGCTTAAACACATGGGATGGAAAGTTTTGTGTTTTTGGGAACATGAAATTGAAAATAATCCTCAAGCTATTAATGTAAAAATTAAAAAATTCTTATTATGAGATAATTTCCTTATATTCGTTTATTTATTGACAATTATTTGAATACGAGTATAATGGAAAGAATACTTTAATAGAAATCTTGATTCTAGTGATTAATAGGCTAAAGCCAATAAAAACAGCCAATATTATGGAAAAAGAGTCAAAAATTGATAGGTTTAAAAGAGTAGCAGAGCGCAGGACTAAGGTCGTATTGCGAGATTTACGTATCCTCGGGAACTGTTCTAATAGGGGGAATTATTCATATACTGCCGATCAGATCAGAAAAATATTTTTTGAGGTAGAGCAGGCGGTAAGAGAGGCAAAAGGAAAATTTCACCTGCCAAGAGACAAAGAATTTAAATTATAAAATTTTTAACACTTATACATGAAACTAATTTACGAATTTCCTTCTACTGGTGGCGGTATACAAAACGCATTTAACGATGGCGCTATGGAAAATTTTCGTGGCCATGTTCCGTATCATGTTACCAGAGAAGCTATCCAAAACATTATCGACGCCGCCGTTGAACATCCAGTCAAGGCAACGTTTGACCTTGTCAATATAAAAGGATCTTTTATTCCGGGAAATGATCAGCTTGAGGGCATTCTTTCTGCTTGTAGAAAATATTGGCCAGAAGACAAAAAAGCAAAACAATTTTTTTCTAATGCCTTGGACCTTCTTACGCGTGACGGGGACATTCATATGTTAAAAATTTCAGATTATAATACCAGTGGTTTAACTGAACGAGATTATTTAAAATTAATGAAAGTTGACGGCAATGCTGAAAAAGGAGGAGAAAAAGGCGGCGCATTTGGTTTGGGCAAACATGCATTTTTTATAGCATCGTTTTTCAGAACATTTTTTGTTTCCAGTATATATGACAATGATAAGCACATATTTCAGGGCAGATTAAAATTAGTCAGTTTTGAGAAGGATGGCGACATTAAGCAATCTTGCGGATATTTTGGAAGCCCGAACCTGGAACCAGTTCGTGATCCAGAGTTGATCCCGCCTGATTTTTTACGCGATAAGCAGGGTACGGATATTTATATTTTGGGGTTTCGTTGGGGGAGCACCTGGGAAAAAGATATTGTAAAAGCAGTTCTTAATTATTATTGGAGTGCTATCTTAGATAAAACGCTAGAAGTTGATGTGGGTGATATAAAGATTAGGAAGAGTAATCTGGAAGATCTTTTGAAAAAATATTTTTCCAAGGATGAGCTTGACGATAATAAGGACGACCCTAATCCCTGGCCTTATTATCTGGCCTATACAACATCAGAAAATGTTAACGGAAAGAGATTGTTTAAGGCTACCCTTCCAACTCTTCGAGAAGTTGAGTTGCACATATTGCCTGGAGAATTTTACAGAAAAAAAATAGTCTGTATTCGAAAAACAGGCATGGTAATTCAAAAAATAGACAAAAAAAGCTCGGAGGCATTCGCAGGAGTTTTTATATGTAGGTCTGAAGGAAATGATATTCTCCGTGAAATGGAAAATGCCGCACACAACGAATGGGACGTACATAATGCGGCAGACAGCATAATGGACAAAAAAATCTTTCCTCGGGCAATGAAAGAATTGAATAAATTCATCACGGAATCGCTTAAAAGCATGATTTCTGTCAATCCTGATTCTTTAGATATGCCGGGTCTTAATGAAATATTGGGTATTCCCGCCATGGATCGAGAAGCCAGAGAAGCAGACGGTGAAAATCTAGATAAACATAAGGGCAATAAAGATGAGGGACCGGAAGTCGGAATCAATGCGATAGAAGAAGATGTGAAAATAAAAATTCCCGTCTGGACGATGCCAAAAGATCGTCCAGTGGATGAGCCAGAAGAACCGCGAACCGACCGGAAGCGATATGATATAAATTTCAGAAGCTTTGCCAAGAGGGATTCAAAAAACAACAAACTTCAACACGTTTTGAAAATCAGAAGCAAGAATGCGAAAAAAACATTTGATCTCGTTTTAAGAGCTGGAACGGAGGACTCTCTTTATGGTCTTGATATTTCAAGGGCCATCGACAAAAACGGTAACATTTATAAGATTGATGGAAACGAGATTAAGAACATTGTATTGGGATTGAACGGGTTTGTTGAGATAACCGTAGAATTCGATTCCAATGAAAAATATTCTTTAACCGCAGACGCATATGAAAATAAGTAATATATCATTTCCACATCCCGTGTTGGGCGTCGCTGATGACGTACGGGGTTATTATAGTCCGAAACTAGGAGTGGTCATGGCTAGAGACAAGATAACATTATCTGTGGAGCATTGTCTTTCCAATAAAACACTGCAAAAATTTATTTCCGAAAAAAAAGCCTTTTTTGCAGTCGAATTAAATTGTCCTCAGACCATTTATAGGACCATCGAAATCTCCCACGAAGCTAATCATATGTTCGAAATTAATGCTTCGGAATTAAGAAATATTGTAAAGATTTCTATGTTTATTGTTGCGAACGAAGACATGCCGAATTATGTGGCCGAAGAGGCAAACAAAGATTATGCTGGTTATGAATTCGAAATCGGCAAGGGGGATGTCCTTGCTTATGGAGGCGATTTCGGGTTTATCGCGGGGAAGACGTGGGCGTCGTCGATAGCATCGATTTCGTCTATTTTTGACATACAAAAATCCAATAAAGAAGACGGCCCCATGAGTTTTTGTACTTCAGAAGAAAAGATAATAATAAAATTATCGAAAAAAGATTACGAAAATTATGCTGAGATTTCCAGGGCTCATCAATTTTATTCTGTACTTCATTCGTCAATGGCTCTTCCCGCTCTTATGTATGCGCTTACGGAAATAATAGAGCAGAAAGAAACCCTTGAGGAAAACGAGGACAGAAATGAAGGATGTGAGTGGAAACAGATCTTAGAGAGCCGTATCAATAACGAAGAAAATTTGAAAAAAATCGGTTGGGATAAGACAAAAATTCCAGAAATAGCGCAGATTCTTTTGAAAAATCCAGTCGATAGAATGTTCGGATCGCTACATTCTACACTTTATCAATAACAGAAGTTATAAAAATATAAAATGGCTTACCAAAAATTTTTTCGTTACGTCTATATTGAAGATTTAAAGAACGACATAACAAAACGCGGTAATTTTAACAAATATACTAAGACCAATTTTGAATATTCTGCCAATGATGTTCTTGAAAACAGAAACATTGTTGTTCCAGATAATATAAAAATGATTATGCCAGAAAAAGGCGATAACCATGATTTCGAAAACGCGAGAACCATACACGAAGCCTATAAGAAAATGACGCGCACTGAAGCTTCAGACACCAGAATTTGGACCTATCTTTCTCATGTGACGTTTTGGGGCTATATGAAAAAAAGATGTCCTGCGGGGACTTGGCCAGAAGAAGACAAAAAAAAGAAAAAATATATTTTAGAACATTGGTTTCTGAACGGCTTAAGTTCTAGGACACTTACCAGACAAAATATTGCCATGTTGTGGTGGGGCGCACACCTGACATATGACCCGCAAAGAAAAAATCCTTACGAATTAACTGAAGAGCTTTTTTCAATGCTTGATTATACGAGAACGCTTTTGTCGCTTGTTCAGGGCAGAAACAATAATTTTACGAGAGCTCTTTTGGAATATGTTATTGAAAACAAGAAGCTTTTCGAAAAAGCAAAAGAATCCAAAATACGGTTACTTACGAAAAAATTAAATTATAGAGGAGGATACACGCTTATGCCGACTTTGTCCAAACCAGAAATTAAAAAAATCCTTGACCTGTATAAAAACGATATACAAAAAATTACGGGGAGAGAGAAATAAAATAATTTTATCAACACATTATTATTTTGTAGAGAAGAATGAATCTCAAAATTGATTACAACGAATTAAAGAAGCTGGTGGAGGAATTAATATCCGTTAATCAAGGATTACTGTTTGGTGAAGACGAGAAATTTGTATTTTGGTTTCTGAAGGCACATTTATCCGAAAAAGAAGAGGCGGGCATAAAAGCTATCGTTGGTGGTTCTGGCGACAAAGGCGTTGATGCTGTTTATATAGATGAGGAAGCACAAAAAGTATACGTGATACAGGGTAAATTTAGGCAGACCCTGGGGATGAAGCAAGAACCACGGAAAGATTTAAAAGCCTTTTTTTTACTACCGGCAAAAATTGACAATGACAAGGAATTCAATAAATTTTTGTACAACATAAAACCAGAGGTCAAAGAAAGACTCTTGCTTGCCAAAAATCTTGTTAAACATCATAATTTTGTATTTAATTATTATTACGTCACCACGGCCAATATTTCCGCAGCTATTGAAAAAAAAATTAGAAAAGACATCAAAGCGGCAGAAGATAGGCTTTATTTTTTTGATGCGGCCAAGATTAAAGATTTGGCGGAAAACTATATTTATGCATATGTGCCGAGTGCATCGGAAATTTCGCTGCACCTAGACAGAAACGAAGATTCTGTAACTACGCACAATGGAACATTGGACGGAATGAACGTGAGAGCATGGATATTAAATGTAGCTGGGGATGAAATTTCTAGAATCGTGAGAGAACATTCGTACCGTATTTTTAACAGGAATGTAAGGGGGTTTTTAGGGAAGAGCAGAAAAGTAAATAAAGACATTGAATATACCGCCACAAAACATCCCGAAAAATTTTGGTATTACAACAATGGCATTACAATGATTTGTTCCGATGCGACATTCGACAGCAACAAAAATGAAATTATTGTAATTCGGCCACAAATTATAAACGGACAACAAACAGCAAAAATATTAGAATCATTACACGCACTAAATGAAAACGAGTTAAGAAAAGTTAGTGTTCTGTTGCGGTTGATCAGGGTCGGCATCAGCAACGCTGATACGGCGACATCCAATGAATTTATAAAACAAGTTGTTAAATCATCTAATTGGCAAAACTCTATATCAAGTGCCGATCTTATGGCAAATGAACCTGAACAGGTATACATTGAGCGAGCCTTAAAACCATTCGATTTTTATTATATGCGAAGAAAAATGACAAAGAGTGAGGCAAATTTACGTGGCGCACGAAGACTGGCAACAATAAACAGGGACGATATGGGAAAAGCACTTGCGGTAACGAAATTCGATCCATCCTTTGCAAAGAGTAAAGAACTTTTATATAGGGACGAATATTACGGAAAGATATTTGTTAAAGAATCAGCTGATTTTTATTTGACGCGATATTTAATGATGATTTTAGTTAGAGAGGCGGCAAGATCGCGAGGCGGAGATTATACTCGAGCCAATTGGGCAGCGCTTGCCTATCTATGGAAAGATTTAGACGAATTTTTGAGAGCAGAAACTGCTAAACGTTTTATCGCCGCAAGCAAAAGATGGGCGAAAAAGATGAAAGACGGAAATGCCTTAGGTTATCTTTTTGGGGCCACGTTAATAGTTGTAAATGATCTTGTCGCGTTTTTCAGGTCAGAAGAGAAAAGGGCAAGTGATGCGGATAAAAAAACGCCAAACATCGCCGATTTTTTGAGACAGCCAAACATAGCGGATAGGTTCGATAAATTTTTTGCGGAAGAAAATAAAACAGATTTACAAAAATACCGTCTTAATTTAGGCAAATTCAAGCTTGCCATTAAAAAAGAATCAATGTATTAACCTTATGATTAGAAGAAAAAGAAAGAAGAGAAAACCTAAAAAATTTATAGCATTTCGTGCCGCTATTCAGGCCGAGCTTTTTGACAAGGATGAGGTTGAAGAAAAATCTTTGCTTTCCAGTATTTCCCGGCGGGTTTTCGGAGTTTCAAAAAGTGATACGAAAATGAAGCGTGGTGCAAAAAACGTACTTATCTCGATGCAAAAAGAAGATATTTTAAAAAAAACCGTAACTGGCTCAGGGAGGATTTATTGGTCTAAAAGATTAGAGGGAGAGGCGCCGACCGTAATTATGGGTAAGGAAATAAAAGACATAGATATAACGGAGTTTATGACTTTAGCTACGGCAAGAAAAAACATAGAGAAACTGGAAAATGTTCTTAGTGGAATTTGTCTTAAAGTTTTAGTTGAGGCCTATGGAAATTCATGGAGCCAACATGTTCCAGAATTTACTATTGCCAAGATGAAAAAACAATTTCTTAGTAGCACCAGAAATCCATGGATATCTGGTGAGTCGAGAGAATTATTCACCACTGCGAATATTTCGGATTTCGCCAATATAATTAACGAACATGAAAACTGGTTATATTTTAAGAAGGTTTTTATAAATAAATATATAACCGTAGGCAAGCTCGAAGAATTGGGTTATTATCGAAACAATATTCAACACAACGTTAAATTGAGTAGGGACGAACTTTTGTTTTTCAATACAGCATCTAAATTATTTTTAGAAAAATTCGGATCACTTTCGGCAAATAATGAAACAAAAACACACAACAATGATTAAATGGCAATTTTATCCAAAGTCAAAAGAAATTCCCGTACATTTGACGACGGTTATTGATCAGGTTTTTAAACCTAATTTTGACAAGATTGATTCTGTTCGGCATAAATATTCAAGCGATATGGTTTTAGCGGTCCTGAGAAAGAACCTGGAAACCGTAGGGTTTCTCGTTGAACACGGAAAGAGGAATAAGGAAAAAATTAGAATACCTGTACTTTTTGGGCAAAATGGCACAGTAGAAAAATCATTCGATGCGGACGGGTGGAATAAAAGTTCGAAGACTGTTATCGAGGTTGAGGCTGGTAGGGGCGTTACAAATTATCAGTTTTTGAAAGATCTGTTTCAGGCGTGTGTTATGCGAGACGTAGAATATTTAATTATCTGCGTCAGAAACATTTACTTAAAACGGGATGATTATTCCGCAGTTATTAATTTTTTAAATTCTCTTTATGCATCAGAAAGATTGTCATTGCCGCTGTCTGGAATTTTAGTCATCGGTTATTAAAATTTTAAGAAGAATCATATAGATAGAGAAAATTTACATAAAATAACAATAATTAAATAATGATAAATCTATGGCGAACATACGAGAAGTAAATATTGAAAAAAACGAAAACGGTGAATATAAAAAAGTATCTTTGGTTTTTGGTCCTCACTATTTTTTTGAGCTTCAAGAAAACGAAGGAAAGATATCTGTAAGATTGGGCGCAACACATCATGGTTTTCAAGCGGACGCCTCAGAAGTTGGCGGAGAATTAGACGGAATTATTAGCGCAATCAGGGAAAATTACCCGGAGAATCAAACGGATAATTTTCGATAAGCTTATCAAAACCAATCAAGATCTAATTTAAGATAAATTTATGCAAAAAAACAAGATTCAAAAAGTTATATCTCTTGCCAAAGATGTTTATAAAACATTGGGCTCGGGGTTTTCTGAGGATGTTTACGATAAAGCCATGCAGGTAGGTTTACGATTGGCGAAGATCAAATACGAAAGCCAGAAGGCCGTTGAATTGAAATACAAAGATCATTTTATTGGAGAGGGATATCCTGACATTATCGTCAATTTTGGCAAGGAAAAATTAGTTTTGGAATTTAAGGCTGTTAGTGGCAATATAGGTCCATCAGAAGAACAACAGATAAAAAACTATATGAAGATTTTGAAAATTAAATCCGGTCTCCTGATTAATTTTCAACAGCCAAAGAAAGAGGGTAAGTCTCAGCTAGAAATAAAAGAAATCAGACCATAAGAGTGTCGAAATAAATTTATCAAAAATGAAATGGACTTTTGCTAAAACGTATGCCAAAACTGCTCCGCACGAATGGATTTTACAAGAGAAGGAGCTGGAGCTCTTTCGGTATATAAAAAAGATGATTCATGGGCATGGCGTCTGGGAAGATTTTGCAATGCCCGGTAAGAAGCCATACCGCGTTAAATATTGGTATCGCGGCCGCTACAAGTATTGGATCATTATGAATATTCTTAACCGAGCTAAGATTAAAATTTCCTAGCCAAAATTTAATCCCGAATTGACAGAAGAATTTTATTGGCTTATTGTGTAATTACAACTGAATACGTTATTTATCAAGAGCGTGGCGAGAGCACTGGCTCAACGACCCACCAGCAACCCTTTGAGGTGACTCCTTAAAGAAGGTGCCAATTCCAGCTCCGAAAGGAGAGAGATAAAGGTCGATTTTTTATTACTCTTTCTTCGCGAAAAGAGTTTTTTAATTATTAAATCAGTAAAAATAAAAACATGTTTTGCGAACTTTTATGTTATTACAATATTTTGAAGGCGTGGAAAAAGAATCCTAAATTACATAAGAAGGAACTTCCTGGATGGTCTTCCTGGAAAGAGGATATTCCAGAGAATAATAAACCATTAACAGCGGAAGAAGTAAGGTTTTATAAAAACTTTTTACGAAAACACGCAATAAGTAGTTACAAAACAATATGAAAAAAGAAAATAATCTTGATTCTCTTTCTAGGGCCGAAATAAACGGAATAAATGCATGGTACATACACGAGATAGATAAATTCTATAGAATGTATGCGGGTTTAGCCTCAAGTCTTAAAAAATATGAGGATGGTATTGTCTATATTGAAATAGAGAACACAGAAAAAGTTAGGTTATCTAATCTTGAAACAGCAGAAAATATTGTTGAATCTTGGATAAACGGCAACGACAAATTAAGACAAGCCAAGGGCTGGGTTGTTTATTTCTATAGGACAAATGCTTCTACGGGTTTTGTGTTTAGCCTCAATGACGCGAAAAATGAAGATTTCATTGAAAATGTAGTAAAGCAGATAAAAGCAAAAAAAGAATTAAAATTAGTTAATATATTTTCTAGGATTTTCGTTCCCAAGGAATAGCAGGTAGCACGATAGGGTAAAACAAAAACCCATCTCTGGGCTTATTGTTTTAAGTATTTGACACGCCCTCTGCGCGGGATTAATATGAAGGGGCATGAAGAGGGTCGGCACAACAACTCCATGGAAAAATATTTTTTGGGTTTACGGCAGAAGCGGGCGCGGGAAAACTTCCATGATTAGGGATTTAATGCGTAGGCTTGGCGAAAAACATGTCTGTTTTTTAGATATGGAGCAATTTTTAACTAAGCTTGTCGGTCACATAATAAAACAGGAAAAACTTGATTCTTTTTTAAATTATTATCGCGGATATAATATTCTTGTTCTTGATCATATTGATCCTGACCTTGCGGAGAAGATAAAGTCTCAAGAGTTGATTAAAAAACTTATCCTGAGCTTTATTAAAGACAGCAATAAAAAAGTTATTTTGATTTCCAATACAAGTCCGTATAAATTTAGGAAGCTTAACTTTTCCGCAAGAGATTGTTGTTATGTTGGATTAAGGTGTCCATCAATGGAGGTAAAAATTAATTTATTGAACGAGTGGAGCGAGAGAAGAAATGTTTTGATAAAAAATGCAGTGAAAATCGCCAGAACTGCTAATAATTTATTTCAACTCAGGGGTTTATTCAATAGACAAATTTATGAAACAATCCCTTAAATACAAATTACCGCGCCTGACTGAAGAGGAATTCGATTATTTTATAAAACATGAAAAAGATTTTGCTGAAAAGATGCATACAAAAGGAGCAAAATTTCTACGCAAAAGACTTGGCATGGCGCTGCAAAACCTGGCCGTAAATAAGCTAATCGGTCTAGACGGATATGAAATAGATAGACCTCGTGCTGTCTTACATCACTTAAATGCTTGTGATTATTATCCGCCTATCGAGAAATATTTAGTTTTTAGAAGGTTAACCGGTTTAGTGATAGACCGGCAAAGTTCGCAGGATAGTAAAATGATTTCAATAAAAAAACTTATTTACGAAAAGACAGAGTTGATGTAAAAAAATCTTAAAGCCTATAATAAATAAGCTTATGAAAAAACAAATCAAGAAATCTAAAACAATAAAAACATACACTCCGCTTGATACTGGCCAGTCGTCTTTTGTGCGTCCCATGAAGGGAAGACAGTTTAAATTAGCCAGAACAAGAAGAATTAAAAATAAATAAATCCATGAATCTTATAAAAAGGATACTACATCCATCTCTGGAGCCAAATGAATTAGCGTGGATTACGGCAAATAAATCAGTAATCGACGAGGTTATTAAAAGAATTGACTTAAAATTAAATATAGGAGCTAAACCAGAGAATTTCCATTTAGAGCCAGATAGAGTTTTTTATAGAAAACCCATAAACCAAAAAGCCGAAATAATGTGTAACAAAATAGGATTATCCAACAAACCCACAATAAACATGGGTCATATTCATCCGGGCAGGGGCGGAGAATTTAAGAGAATGCCAGGTGTTGCTTTTGACTTAAATACGAAAAACATCGAATCTACCCAGGATAGTAAAAGTTTCGTGATAAATATTTCTGAAAAATATAGTAGGAACGCAAGAATAGCAAGTGCCGTTCTCGCTCATGAAATTACTCATTTTTATCTTTACCAACATCGTCTCATGGATTTTATTAATGCAGACAGAAAGATAGAAGAAATGAAAGAGGAATCAATATGTGAGACGGTTACTTTTTTGATTGGTTTGGGGAAGATATATTTA
>Ga0315276_10001999_pt1 | contig 18532 bp, 23 predicted proteins | sample YL17G05_0_MG_FD_204542 | JGI IMG/M metagenome (GOLD analysis project Ga0315276, IMG submission 204542) | Sediment microbial communities from Yellowstone Lake, YNP, Wyoming, USA - YL17G05_0 | ecosystem: Environmental > Aquatic > Freshwater > Lake > Sediment | place: USA: Wyoming | collected... | reverse complement strand
AGGGGTTAAACGACCCCTTCTTTTTTGTTCATATCTCTGCGATACGCGACATTTCTTAATCTCTTTAATGACCTTTCCCCTTTATATCTTATCTCATCGGAAGCCCATTTTATAAAAGATAAATAATCTTTAAATTTGTCAAAAATAGGAATTCTATATATTTTTTTTAATTCGTTCCACCATATTTCCATATGTTCTGGTTTATACTTGCGTTGAATATTTGCAAGTGAATTATCACTAATCGCCCTTTGAATATAGGGAGCCATATTCCCACCATCATAAACTGTTTCAGAATAACCCGACCTCTCTATTTTCGATGTATAATATAATCCCGTCATAATGTTATTAAACGGGCCGTAATTACCCCCACTCAACATAAATTTTTCAAAATCTCCACTAAATAATTCTCTACCTTCCTTACTTTTGGATAATCCGGGTTGTCCTTTTGACATTCTCATAAAATCCTCGTAGGCGTGTCTTAATTCGTGATGTACAGCAGATTCTTGCATATGACCAGGCCCAAAAACAAAATATGCGTGATATTCACCTTTATTATCATACCCACTTTTTTGTTCATCATATGATGCGGTGCGATAATCTGGTTTAATTGTGATATTAATCCAATCCATAGGAAATACTCTAAATTCTTTTGGGTAATCCGAACATTTAATCACTATATCTGTAGAATTTTTTCCTAATCGGGCGTGATTTATCATAATCGAAGTCCATACCCTAGATTCAAAACTAACATTATGTAATTCATTTAATATTCCCTCTGCTATCAATGATAATTTCATACTATTGTGTAGGTGTAAAAGGATTAATTGGTGTTAATACATATCTTCTATTAGGCGCTGTTTGTTCAGGTATAGTTGGATTTTCTTTTGTCCATCCAGGCCCAAATTGATTTGTCTCGCCCATTCCTTTAAATTTGAACGATCCCTCTAATTCCGGAAGTGCTTGATTTAACACCTCCGCTATCTTTTTAGCTCTTTCTTGTGATAAACATAAATCATATTCTTGTCTTGTTTTATTACCCGAACATGGTTGATATTCACCAACAATTGGTTGTGAGGGGTCGCCGTCAACACTTGAATAAGCCTGAACGGTTGGGTTTTGGCTATAAACATGTTTAATAAATGTTTCGCCATACTTTTCAATCAGAGATTTCATTTGTTGAGTAAATTTACCCATCTGTTGATTGGCAACATTTTCATCTTTAAATTCAACATCATCATAATTAAATAAGTCCCCAAGAGCCATTGGTATGATTTTAATCGGTGCCGATGGTACAATTCCTGGTGTTGTCTGAGCGGGAGTTAATTTAAGTGGAATACTAGATAAATTAACGGAAAGTTGTCCGGATTCTAATACACCAAACAACCCGTTTTTAAATCCATAAATAAGTTTATTTCTTTCTAAAAACTCCCCTAAAGGATATGATGTTCCAAAAGGTACAGCTGATTTCATCTCCGCAACATCTTCCAATTTTTTTGATACGGTAAATTTGAATGTTCCTTGATTTTGTTCATCAGTATAAACCACGCCCTTAATTAATCCCTTTGCGATTTGTGATTGAATTTCCGGATGTTTTTCAACTAGAATTTTATATTCAGCAATTTTCTCAATCTCCGGTAATAATGTTGACATTGGTGGACCAGCAAATGAAAATGAGGAATTCGGTGGTATTACAATCGCGTATACGCCACGCACCATTTGTTTCATATCATAGGGTTTCTTCCCAATTTGTAGTTTCAAATTTTGAGCGCTTCCCACAATTCTTACAGCGGTAGTATCTAAAATTTCTTTTTGTTTATTGTCAATAAGATCATTGATACTATTTTGTAATACAATCAATGTGTTATGATCATTAGTTGTGTCATTTTGTTCGTTAACAATATTGGTATTTCCCAATATGTATTTAACCTGTCTTTCGGATATGATAATTTTCATAATGATAAATATGGAATTATTTATATTTCTATATAAATATTCCACATAACTTGATTATTTACCAATAAAAACATATATTTAGATTATGGTAAGTATTATAACTGGGTATTATAACCGAAAAGATTTATTTTATGAAACTTTGTTATCAATAACAAGGTCAGAATATAAAGACTTCGAACTTATTGCCGTCGATGACGGTAGTTCTACAGAACAAAGATTGGAAGATCTGGTTGAAGAATTTCCATTCTTAAAAATAATAAGATTAGAAAAAGAAGACAAATGGTATCTTAATTCATGTATTCCACTTAATATTGGAATGAAGCAAGCTAAAGGGGATATCATTGTCCTACAAAACCCCGAATGTCTTCACGTACACGATGTACTCACATATCTTAGTGAAAATATTAACGATTCAAATTATATTAGTATGTCGGCATATGGAATAGGACGAAGAGCAACTAAACTATTATCAGAATATCGTAAAGGATATATGGTTGATTTCTTCAAATCATTTCCACAACAACCATATGTTGGATGGGAGTCGGTAGGGTGGTATAATCACTCAATATATAGACCAGTAGCATATCATTTTTGTTCTGCAATGTCCAGAAATAGCATGGCCAAATTAAATGGATTTGACGAAAGATTCGCCCTCGGCGTCGCATATGACGATGATGAACTTATTGTGAGAATACGCAGACTAGGATTAACTCTGAAAATAGAAGATAAACTTTCAGTTATACATCAATATCATGAAAGTGTGTGGGAATTACCAAACATTAATGAATTACATGAAATGAATAAAAAACTTCTCATCAATGTCATTGAAAATGAGACTGGTTACAGAGCAAATACAAAAGACCTATGGAGTGGCAATTAAATATACCAAAATCTGGAATATATCAAATACAATCAATAATTAAGATTGATAAATGTTATATTGGTAGTTCGTCTAATATAGATAAAAGAATAAGAGAACATAAACGAGTTTTAAACAAAAACCAACACGACAATCCCAAATTGCAATCACATTATAATAAATATGGCCCAGATGACATGGTTTTTTGTGTCATTGAAGAATGTGATATTTATGATCTTATTGAAAGAGAACAATATTATTTAGACACGATAAAACCGTGGTTTAATATATGTGGAACCGCGGGTAATTGTATGGGAAGAATATTGTCTATCGAAACTAAGCAAAAAATTAGTAAAGGAAATAGGGGCAAAATAATGTCAGAAGAAAGTAAAATTAAAATTAGTAACGCTTTAAAGGGCCGTCCATCACCCACGAAAGGTAAAAAACAGTCGGAAGAAACAATATCAAAAAGAGTAAGAAAGAACACTGGACTAAAAAGATCATTTGAAATTCGAAAAAAGATGAGCGAGTCAAAAAAAGGAAAGAAAAATTATGCGTATGGTAAACCTGCGCACAACAGAGGAAGTTGCCATTCAGAAGAGTCAAAAAGAAAAATGAGACTCGCACATAAAAATATAAGCGAAGAAACAAGATTAAAGATGAGCATTTCCGCAAAAAACAGAAGAAGATTACCACATTCTGAAATAACAAAACAAAAAATCAGTAATTCCCATTTAGGGAAACGACTTTCATTATCGACGGAATTTAAAAAGGGACACATTTACTATGGAAAAAGAAAACATTTGGAATTTGACACAAATTCCTAAAATATTTCACATCTATTGGGGTGGCGGAGTTATGCCATATATTCGGTTTTTAACGGTAAAATCGTTTATGAAATATAATCCAGATTGGGAAATAATGTTTTGGTATCCAAAGCTCCCAAAAACTCACACAACGTGGACAACAGGTGAATTATGTTATCCAGTTGAATGTGATAACTATGTATCTGAAATATTAAAACTTCCAATAAAATCAACAGCGGTAGATTTCGATGAGATCGGTTTTAAAAACACGGCAACCGAAGTTCATAAATCGGATTTTATTAGATTACATTTATTAACCACATTTGGTGGGGTTTGGTCTGATATGGATATAATATATTTTAAACCCATAACTAACTTAGCCGTCAATATAATAGAAAATCGAGATAAAGAAACATTTGTCTGTACCTCGGCGTATGGGCATTCCATAGGATTTCTTATGTCACAATCAAGAAGCGCTTTTTTCAAACTTCTATTGGAGGTTATAAAAAGTAGAGGGATTCCAACACAATATCAGGCAATTGGCCCCACTTTATATAATGAACATTTTAGAAATATTGACAGTATCAATCAAATATCCGCAGCGGTCAATTTAACTATGGATGTGGTTTATTCACATGATGCGAGTTCAATCCCCGATTTTTTAAAAGATGTACCGCCAAGATTTACCGAAGGATCAATAGGTGCTCATTGGTACGCTGGACATCAACAATGGAGTAATTTTTTTACAACAACAAATGGTGGATTATCTAATTTATCAAATAATTTAATTGGAAACATAATAAGAAAAGTAAATGAAGAATAATCATTTCATGGTTTTAGTTACCGTTCATAATGCGGTCGAATGGATAGGAAAATGTTTAGATTCAGTAATCAATCAAGATTATAAGAATTATAAATTAGTGGTTATTGATGACCACTCAACAGATGGTACTTGGGATATAATTCAAAAATATAATGCTCTCACGATTAGAAACGATATTAGACTGACGCATTCATTACCAAATATGAATACAGGAATAAAAACATTCTCATTAGATAAGGAAGATATCATTATAACATTAGATGGGGATGATTGGCTTTCCGATAATTCCGTCCTATCATATTTAAATGAAATATATCAGGAAGATATATGGCTAACTTATGGCCAATTTGTACCATTAAGTCAAACCTATAACAATTATTGTAAACCCATTTATAATACCAGGACATATAGAAGAAGTCGTGTTTGGTTAACAAGTCATTTGAGAACATTTAAAAGAAAACTATGGGATTTAATCGATGAAAAAGATTTTAATGATGACTATGGTGATATGTTACCCACATGTGGTGATTTGGCATTTATGTATCCAATGATTGAGATGGCAGGTATAAAACATATTAAATTTATTGATCGGGTATTATATGTGTATAACGATCTCAATCCACACAATGATATGAAGAAATTCCCACAAGTTTCACTTAGAACAGCCGCATACTTACAAAATAAACCTCTCTATCCTGAAATACCAGATACGAATGACTTTATTAATTAATCCACCATTTTATAGATTCATCGGATTAGAACAAGATTATGTTCCCCTCTCTCTCTTGGCCGTTGGTACACAAATGGTGACTGAAGGTGATGAGGTTTTTATTAAAAATATGGAAATTGGTGGAAACACACACTATGCGGGATATTCCGAAAGAACAGATCACTACGACATTTATATTAACTCGCTTAACGATCCAAACCATCCAGTATGGGCGGAATTACATAAGACAATAGAAGAAGTTAAGCCCAATAAAATCGGTATTAATGTTCTCAATGTTAAATATTTATCCGCATTAAAAATAATTGAGATTGCAAATGAATATAAAATACCCGTTATCGTTGGAGGTAATCACCCATCAACAGATCCAACCGCATATCCAGATGGTGTAGAGGTTTTTTGTGGAGAATATGAATCTAATGGAAAGAGAATTAAAAATCTAGATGAGATCCCATTCCCAAATTATGATATTCTATTGGACAAATACTCACCAAATGGTTATGGTCATGTCTTATCAACTAGAGGATGTCCATTTAAATGTACATTCTGTGCGTCTAAAATTATGTGGCATCATAAAGTTACGTTTAAATCCGTTGATAGGATTATATCTGAAATGAAATATGTGAATGAAAGATTTAAATCTAATTATTTCACATTTTGGGATGAGACATTTACGGTTAACAAAAAACGACTTACTGAATTTTGTTCAAAATATGATGTTCCCGCCCATTGGAGATGTGATACCCGAGCGGATTCAATATCGGATGAAATGGTTAAAATGATGAAGGCGGCAGGATGTGGTCAAATGAGTCTAGGGTTAGAGAGTGGGGACAATGATACTCTTGCATATGTTAAGAAGGGTGAAACAACCGATGATTTTTTAAGGGCGGCGGAGATACTGAATAGTAATTCAATAGAGTGGAAAGCTTATATGATAATAGGATTTCCCAGAGATACGGAAGAATCAATTATTAAATCTGTAGAGTTCGTGAAAAGTCTTAAACCATTTAGAATCACATTAAGTTTTTTCACCCCATATCCTGGAACAGATCTATTTGATGAGGTGAAATCAATGGGACTAATTAATGACACATTTGATATGTCGTTATTTTCGCACCAGAGCCCCCATAATTATTTTTGCCCCAATATACCAAAAGAAAAATATTTTGAATTACGAAAAATAGTCACGGATGATATTGACAATTACAATAAAGAAGGATTAAAAACATGGATTTAAAATGATAGGAGAAGAAACACACGACCTCGGATCCGATTATAGGGGATATTGGAGAATAACTGACGATCCAGTCGATCATATTTTCGATGAGGAATTAACTGACGCGATTATTAATATAATCAAAAATGATGTTAAAACCATCGTGGACATTGGATGTGGTGATGGAAGTTATACAAACCATTTTAAAGAAAAAGGATTTACTTGTATCGGGTTTGATGGAAACCCATTAACTCCTGAATTAACAGATTATACTTGTTATATAAGAGATTTTTCCAATCCCATAGATATTGGTAAATATGATTTAGTTCTTAGTCTTGAAGTTGGTGAACATATACCATTAGAATATGAACAAATTTTTCTTAATAATCTTTGTCGAGCGGCTAAAAACGACATAATTTTAAGTTGGGCGATTATTAATCAACAAGGGTGGGGACATGTCAATTGTCGAGATAATGATTATATAATAAATGAAATGTTAATGAGAGGCTTTAAGTTAGATATGGAAAAAACTAAAATCTTAAAGGAAAATTGCTCATTATATTGGTTTGCAAACACAATAATGTATTTTAAAAAATGATATATAGTTCGCCCGTTGGAGGCCTAGGTAACATACTTTTTCAAATTGCCACTTTATGGACTTTGGCCAAAGACAACAATGATGAGTTATGTCTATTAGACATCGATAATAGACTTCAAGGTTTAATTAATTATGCTGTTCCAGTAAAACACGCATTTGAATACAAATATATTCTTAACCGATTACCACAAAGTGATAAAGGTTGTTTAGGCGTAATTCAACATCCATTTACTTTCGCCCCTATTAAATATATGAAAGATATTCAATATGTTGGGTTTTTTCAATGTGAAAACTATTTTAAACATCGAAGAAACGAAATATTAGAATTATACAAACCGACAGATGAAATTAATACCGAAGTTAATAAATATTCTGATTTATTTGGTAATATAAGTTTACATGTCCGTAGAGGTCCCGATCATGTATCGTGTTCCGATGTTTTTATATTATCACCAATGGAATATTACAACGAAGCGTTGTCACAATTACCACAAGATCTAAAGGTTCTCATATTTTCCGATAATATGGAATGGTGTAAAGAAAATTTTATAGGAGAAAGATTTGTTTTTATCAACGAAATTGATTATATTTCATTACATCTGATGACAAAAATGAAATATCATATAATAGCGAATAGTTCATATAGTTGGTGGGGAGCGTGGATGAGTGATAACGAAAAAGTATTTGCCCCAAGATTATGGTTTGTTAATACTTCGGGCGTAAGTGATAAAGATATAATACCTGTAAGTTGGATAAGATTATGAATAGAAATATGACTCATCATAAAAATATCGGAAATGATGTTTTTATTGAGGAATGGACGATGTTTAAGAGACCTCATCTCGTTTCTATTGGTAATCATGTGGCCATTGATTGGGGTTTCTATTGTACAACGGCATTAGAAATTGGTAATTATGTTCACATATCTCCATATGTTTCGTGCATCGGCGGAAAAGATGGAAAACTAATTGCTAAAGGATTTAACAATATAATGGCGGGGGGTAGAATAATTTGCGGATCAGATAGATTTGATGATAGTGGAATTGGCGGGGCCATGATTCCAGAAGAATTAAGAGGTAAAACAATTATTGGCACAGTCACCATGGAAGAATTTTCAAACATCGGCACCAATGCGATTATATTACCGAATTCAACATTAAGAAGAGGAGCGTTATTATGTGCTGGCAGTTTATTGATTGGAGATACGGAAGAATGGGGGGTATATAAAGGAAACCCAGCTGTTTTAATACATAAAATAAATGGTGACAAAATAATCGAAAACGGAATAAAACTAGGATATAAAAATGATTGATAATTTAATTAGAACATGGTCAGTATTTGTTCCGAAAGAAACAATTAATGAACTTAAAAAAACATTAGACACCACTTGGCTGAATACAGGTAAAAAAGAAAAAGAATTTAGAGAAAAGGTTAAATCACATTTCAACGCAAAATATGCCGTGGCCTGCAATAGTGGTACATCAGCTTTAAAGATGTCATTATCCGCCGCGGGTATAGGATACGGTGATGAGGTAATAAGTACGCCATACACCTTTATTGCTACTAACACATCGATCCTAGAGGTTGGAGCAAAGCCAGTATTTGCAGATATCGATTATGATACACTAAATATTTCCCCTAAAAGTATATATGAGAAGAGAACCAAAAAAACTAAAGCAATTATGGTTGTTCATTATGGTGGATTACCAGTTGAACTTAACGAAATAAGAGACATTGGTAGATATTTTAAGATTCCAATAATTGAAGATTCCGCTCACGCAATGGGTTCAAAATATAACAGTTTCAAGGGAAATGGAATTGATGGAGACTATATTGGGTCAAAAGGCGATCTAATTACTTTTTCATTCCAAGTTATAAAAATTGTAACCTGTGGTGATGGTGGAATTGTAACAACCACAAATGAAGAGTACTACAAACGATTAAAAGAATATGCGTGGTTTGGAGTTGACCGAGAAGATAGAACTCCAAATACATTAGATCCACTATCAGATGATATAACAAAATTGGGATATAAAGCCAACATGAATGATATTACCGCCACTATGGCGTGTGTGGCAATGAATAATTTGGATGAACAATTAGAAAAAAGACAAACAATAGGAAATTTCTATAGAAATAATCTGAAAGGATTAAAAAAACTTACATTGATAAACTATCCAGAATATAGTCACCCCAATTATCAAATATTCCCCGTCCATATTGTAGACAGACAAAGATTCGCTGAATTTATGTTATCCAACAATATTCAAGTAATTGTAAATAATAGAAGAAATGATAAATACACTATATTCGGTGGGATTAAATCAGATTTACCTGGAGTAACTAAGGCCGATGAGGATGTGATACTATTACCATGTCACAGTGGATTATCGGTTAATGATTTATCCTATATTGTTGATAAAATATTAGAATACGATAAGATATAATGAACGCGATTATTGGTCACACAGGATTTGTTGGATCGAATTTAATTAAAGATATGAAATTCGATTATATGTTTAACACAATTAACATCGATAGGATTACCGATCACGAATATGATTTAGTTGTCTGTACAGGTATACCATCATTAAAATGGATGGCAAACAAAAATCCAGAAGAAGATCTATCCAATATTATTAATTTAACCAACACACTGAAAAAAGTCAAATGTAACCGTTTAGTTTTAATATCTACAATTGATGTATTTGAGAAAACATTCAATAATCCCGATCTCGTTAAATGTAGTAAATCACATCATCCGTATGGACACAATCGATATTATGTTGAAGTAAAATTGAAAATAACTTTTGGAGATAAATTAACAATAATAAGATTACCTACCGTTTTTGGTAATAATTTAAAGAAAAATGTATTATTTGATTTATTAAATCATAAAATTTATAATAAAATAAATTTATGCGACAAATATCAATGGTATGATGTCAGGGAATTATCGAAAGATATTACCCATATTTTGGGACAAGGTGTCTCTGAGATAAATTTATTTAGTGAGCCCATTTTAATGAAAGAAATTATTGATGAATTTTTTATTTTTAATACAAAAGATTTTTATTTTGATTCCGATTCTGCCAAGGTATATAATCTAATAAGTCGAAGAGAATATCCCAAATATTGGGAAAGTAAATATGTAATAATGAAGAAATTACAAACATTTATAAACGAATATAAAGTAAAATAGAACTATGAATGACGAATTTGCTTGGAGCACATATACTGATGAACAATATCATCCTCAGCAGTTACAAATTATAAGAGAAAATCTTTATGACCTTTTTATTAGCCCATCTGGTCTAACATATAATGGGAATGAAATAGAACTCAACGATAATCTTCATCCGAATTCTAAAGAGTTATATTATATCATACATAAACTACAACCCAAGAGTATTCTTGAATGTGGATGTGGGGCAGGTATTACATTAAAGAATTTAGAAATAATAATTCCCGATGCAGAGATTTATGGCGTCGATATTTCAGAAAAACAGATAGAAATGTCGAAATGGTTCACTAAAATTTCCGATAAAATATATAACCATATGTCTGTTATGGATATTACAAAACAAATGCCAGATAGAAAATTTGATTTTATTTTTACTAATGCCGTTATTATGCATTTAATCCAATTTAGGGTGATCGACGCTCTAAACAATATGAAAAACGCATCGAATAAATACATATACTTATCTGAAAATAAAGCCCCTAATCGTAATACTTTTATCAGTACAGTAAAAGATATATTTAACGATTGGGAAATGTCATACTCCGATAAATTTATTAAAGAAGATAATCCATTTGTTGGAATTTTATTAACAAAAATCGCATGAAAACTCTTGAAGTAACAACATATATAGGGTGTCCAAATTTTTGTAGTTATTGCCCCCAAGAATTATTAGTATCCACATATAAGGGTAAGAAACAAATGACAATGGAGGATTTTCAACTTATTCTAAGTAACACCCCCAAAGATGTAAGAATTGATTTTACAGGATTCTCGGAAATATTTGTACACCCCCAAGGTTCTGAATTCATTAGATACTCGGTTACATCCGGATATGAAACATTATTATACACAACTCTTTTGGGGTTTAAAGAAAAGGATATTAAAATATTAAAAGGTCTAAATTTTACCGTAACATTTCATCAAAATGATACTGCTAATTTGGAGGTGTTCAATTGGAAAAGAGGTATTTTCATAAATGAAATTAAATTTGGTCACTCGGTGATAATAGGAAATGAAACAGGTAAGACGCCAATAATATCCCGAGCCGGAACCGTATTTGACCTCCCCGTAAAATACGGGACATATCGTTGTCACACAGGTGATGATAGTAAAGAGTTCACCCATAACGTCGTAGTTCCAAATGGTGATGTTTATTTTTGTTGTATGGATTATGGATTGAAGCATTGTATCGGAAATCTATTCACAACAAATTTTAATGATTTAAATCGTAAAGATGTTATTGATGCATCATATCAATATGATTCAGATACAATTTGTAGAAAATGTGAGGAAATAAAACTTGATTAAAAATAAAATTATGGAAAAAGTTAAAATAAATATGATCGGTGGTGGATTTCAACACGATGTGTGTACATCATCTGGGAGTGTTCCCAAATATGTAGAATGGGTTAAAGATAAAAGTTCCAATATATCGATTCATATAGATGATGCCATAAAATGGCCAACAGATAGAAGTAAAAAAAATTATGCGTGGTTAGTGGAATCATCGGCCATCATTCCGCAAGTCATACAATGGATACCAAGTAACATTCCATATTTGGAAGAAAATTACGATGATATCTTTACATGTGATAAAAGATTGCTTGGATTATCAAATAAGTTTAAATTAACACTGTGTGCGTCCACAGTTCCAAGGGTTAAAAATTGTGGAATTCACCCCAAAACTAAAATGGTTTCAATGATCACATCAGCTAAAACGATGTGTCCAGGACATAACTATAGATTAACAAAAGTGGAAAAATACAGAGGTAAAGTTGATCATTTTGGATTGGGATTCAATTATATCGATAAAAAAGAAACGGGATTAAATGATTATTTTTTCTCATTTGCCATGTTAAACGATTATTATCCAAATTACTTTACAGAAATACTAACAGATTGTTTCGCAACAGGCGCAGTACCGATTTATTTAGGACACCCATTCATCAACGAATTCTTCAATGAAGATGGAATCATAGTTTTAACGGATGATTTTAAAGTAGAAGATCTGTCTACAGAACTATATTATTCTAAAATGGATGCAATAAAAGATAATTTTGAACGAATAATGAATCTACCAATTTCGGAAGATTATCTATATGAAAAATACATAAAATGATACATCCAACATTAACTAAAGAAAAGGAGAATATACAAATGCCACTATTAAGAGAATTTTGTGAATTAATAAATCAGAGCAATGAGCCAGGAGATATATTAGAATTTGGAACTGGCGGTGGTGGATCGTCAGATCTAATGGCCGGTAAAGTCGACAAGAATAGGAAAATATTCACATTTGACGGGTTTCAAGGATTACCAGAAACTAATAAAGTCATACCACAAGGAACAGGATGGGTAAAGGGCGCATATTTTTATAATGAAGATGAAACAAGAAATTCACTCAAACAACATCCAAATGTTATTATTGAAAAAACAATGACATGGGAATTAAAAACGCCAGCCGAATATGGTATTGATAAAATTGTTGGGGTAAATATGGATTTGGATCTATATGAAGGAACGTTAGACGCTCTAAGATTTATAGATAAATGCAGTTGGAATAAATTATATTTAAGATTTGACGATTGGGGATGTTATTCATTTCAAGTGGCAACTGAAGTTGATGAACATGAGAAGGCGGCGTTTTTTGAATGGGTAACCGAAAATAATTATGAGTTTGATATTAATGAAGAATATCTAAATTTTGCAGAAGGAAGACAATCTCTAATTACGGTGAGAAGATAATATGAACGAATCAGGCAACAAAATAGGATATATAACGTCAATAAATGTTGGCAGTGGATTTTTCACCAACTATTTTTATATGTTGGGATTTATATATGACGCAGTTAATATGGGTTTAAAACCCTATGTTAATTTAAATAACACAGCGTTTATTGAGGATTTTAATCCATATGATAAAAATGGCCAATTATATAGTGAGGACACCTTTATGAATCATTTACCGAAAGATCCTCCAAATACTTGGGAATGGTGGTTTGAACAAGACGCATTAAAAGACGATGATATCATTATAAACATTCCAAATAATTACAGTTTTAATCAAAGGGATAAATTATGGAATAGACCAGATATTCCCCGTTTTAAACAAATTGCAAATGAATATATTCACATTAAACCGCATATTTTAAATCAAATTGATAACTATTATGATTCGTTTTTAAAAAATCATATCGTCCTGAGTGTTATGGCTAGAGGATGTGAAATGAATCTCACACATCCTGAATATGGTAATCAAACAATCGAAACCTATATGAGAGGAACGTCAGAAACTTTAAAAGCACATCCCGAAATCGATTTAATATTTCTTGTAACTGAAGATTCTAATTACATACCGATTTTTTTAAATAAATTTCCCAACACTCAATATCTTAAAAATGTGTTTAGAAGAACAACAGAAACAATAGAATATATGAATCGATATAAATTCTGGCCAAATCTGAGTTCATCAAGAAAAAATCATCGAAGACTTCTTGGTGAAGAATGTTTAGTTCAAACATTATTGTTAAGTAAATGTGATTATTTAGTGGCAAAACAATGTGGAACATCATCTGCCGCAATATTTTACGCTAATGAAAATCTTAAAGATGTAATTTATATATAAACAATATGGAGAAAAAAAGAATTTTAATTTTAGGCGGATATGGATTTATGGGAACAAACCTAAATGCCGTGTTCAAAAACGATTATATGATCTTCAATGAAAGTAGAAGAACATCTTGTGATATTATGAATCTATCAGTATTGAAATCAATAATAAGTGAAAAAGATCCTGATATCATAATCCACGCTGCCGCGCATGTTGGGTCGATATCATATGTCACCGACCACGCCGCTGAGGTTGTAAGAGACAATACTCAGATGTATATAAATCTCTATAGCGCCGTAGCTCATGTTAATAAGAAGATTATAATAATAAATCCAATATCCAATTGTTCATATCCAGGTATTATTGATGTGCAGGATGAAGTTCTATGGTGGGACGGTCAAATACATCCATCTGTTGAATCATACGGAACCCCCAAGAAGCTGGGATATATTATGTCTCAATGTTATTGGAAACAGTATGGAATTAACACAATAAATCTAATTGTCCCCAACGCATATGGAGAAAATGATTATACCGATCCTCAAAGAACTCATGCTATGAATGGAATCATTATGAGAATGATACAAGCCAAGAAAAATAAAGACCCCAAATTTGTAGTATGGGGAACAGGATTACCAGTAAGAGAATGGATATATATGCCAGATGTAGGCCGAATATTTAAAGAAATAATAGATGACGATGATTATCAATATAGTTTACCAAATCCAATAAACCTCGGTCAGGAAAAAGGAATATCGATAAGAGACACAGTCATAATGGTGAGAGACATAGTACGATATAAGGGTGAGATACTTTTTGATACATCAAAACAAGACGGAGCACCGATAAAAGTCCTGGGAAATAAACTGTTTAATAACTTTTTCCCTGATTTTAAATTCACCAATTATGAAACAGGAATAAATAATACCATAAAATATTATAAAGAAAAACTATGAACAACGAAGAGAATAACGCAAAATGGTGGGCAATAGATGGTAATAACACGGTGGCCATTACATACCCATTGGATGAGAATTCGGTTGTTGTTGATCTTGGTGGATATCATGGAGTATGGGCAAGTCAAATTATACAAAAATATAACCCATATATGGTACTTGTCGAGCCGATTCCCCAATTCTACCATTTTCTGGTCGATAAATTCAAGTATAATCCTAAAATGAAAATTTTTAATTTCGGAATTTCCACAACCAGCCATACGGGTGAACTGTTTTTAAGTGCCGACGGAACATCAAAATATATTAAAACCGCAACCCCAATTGAAGTCAATTTTGCCACAATAAAAGAACTTTTAAATACAATTCTCACCGTCTTTACCAAAGAACAAATTGATCTGGTTCAAATTAATATAGAGGGCGAAGAATATCCGTTGCTAGAACAAATGATATATGATGGTACAATTTTAAAATTCTCTAACATTCAAATACAATATCACACATATATAGATAACGCAATTGAAAGAAGAGAAAAAATACAAAAGAGAATGCAAGAGCATTTCAATAAAATTTATGATGTCCCATTCGTTTTTGAGGGATGGACATTAAAATAAGTAAAATTATTATGAAATCAATTTTTATTACTGGGGGAGCTGGATATGTTGGTACAAGTTTAATACCAATTTTATTAAATAAAGAATATAAAGTAACTGTTTATGATTCGTTATTTTATGATAACGGGGATGTGCTGATTCCATTTATTAATAACCCCAATTTTAAGTTTATATATGGTGATGTTAGAGATGAAGATAGACTATCCGAGGCAATGGATGGATATGATGTTGTAATTCACTTGGCCGCATTGGTTGGGTTTCCACTATGTAAAAAAATGGGTGAGCGAGAAACAACATCAGTAAATGTTGGTGGAACTGAAACAGTATTAAAACACATAACCAAAGATCAATATCTTTTATTTGGTTCAACGGGGTCAAATTATGGAGTGGTAAAAGAAATATGTACCGAAGAAACGCCATTAAATCCGTTATCAATATATGGTAAAACAAAAACAACGGCAGAAAGATTAATAATGGAGAGAGATAATAGCACAGCATTTAGATTTGCCACAGCTTTCGGGATCTCCCCAAAAATGAGATTAGATCTATTGGTAAATGATTTAACATATAGATTCATGACTGATGGATATGTTGTTATTTATGAATCGTATTTTATGAGGACATTTATCCATGTTAGAGATATGGGAAGATCATTTTTATTTGCAATAGAAAATCAAAATGATTTGAAAAATAATATATACAATGTGGGATCCGATGAGATGAATTTTTCAAAGCAATATGTCTGTCAAATGATTAAAGAATTTATTCCTAATGCCTATATAAATTATGCCGATATCGGGGAAGATGCCGATAAAAGAAATTATATAGTTAGTTACGAAAAGATCAAGAAGTTGGGATTCGGCACAACCATAACAATGGAACAAGGTATTCAAGAATTAATAAGAACAATTCCATTGTTAAAAATAAATTCCAAATACCATAACATTTACAATAACATAACTTTTTAGTATATTGTATCATGAGAATAGAAGGACAGAAAACATTATTCATTGATATCGATGGAACAATTATGTTTCATTGGGCTGAGCCCAATGCTCAGACCAAACATCAACCCGTTCTCCTGAGTGGAGTACTAAAAAAATTTGGTGAATGGAATATGAAAGGTTATCAAATAATATTAGTAACCGGACGTAGAGAAAGTGAAAGAGCCGCAACAATAACTCAACTAGAAAATCTTGGTGTTGTATATGATATGTTAATTACTGGCGTTGGCCGCGGAGACAGAGTTGTTATAAACGACTTGAAACCAGATTCGGATGAACCAACCGCAAGAGGATTTAGTGTTAAAAGGAATGAGGGAATATCTGATATAGAATTATGAAAACATTAAATGATTATTTTCCTAAAATTTATGTCATAAATTTAGATAGAAGACCTGATAGAATGCAAGAATGTCAGTTAGAGTTCAATAAAATTGGAATCAATGTGGAGCGCATCCCCGCAATAGATGGAAAAGAGATGCCCGATTCTTGGGGTATGGGGTCAAGAGATAAGGCATGTTTGGCGGTAAATTCAGTACATCGTAAATTAATGAATGACGCCAAATTAAATAAACACGATAGTATTCTCATTTTTGAAGATGATGTAACATTTGTTGATAATTTCAATGAAATATTTAATGAAAGAATAAAATCCTTACCAGAAGATTGGGATATATTATTTATTGGGGGTAATCATATACTCCATGTCGATGGATTTGACTTAATTACAGGTGATAAAAATTTTAAAGTAACTAAAGAAAATTATAAAACCCTTAATTATGAATTATCTAAATCTCCGTGTACATATTGTACCCACGCGATGGCAATTAGTTCAAGAATCTATGACAGAGTCATAAATAAAATGATGGAATCCCCAATAAGCCCAACCGATAACCTCTATTATGAATTACAAATGGAAGGATGTAATGCATATACGTTTTTACCAAGCCTTGCAAAACAAAAAGCGGGTTTTAGTGATGTTGATGATCAATATGTTGATTATGACTCAATGCCACAAGTTAGTTTTTAAATAATAATTTTAACAATCATTGAAAAGTTATGGAAAAACAATCAGGTATTTATAAAATACAAAGCAAAATTCATCCCGAAAGGATTTATATTGGAAGTTCTGTGAATATAAAAAAGAGAATATGGGATCATAAAACAAATCTCAATGCTCTTTGTCATAAAAACCCCAAATTACAATGTCATTATAATAAATACGGATTATCAGATTTAGAATTTTCTATTTTAGTTGAATGTAATAAAGAAGATTTAATAAAACAGGAACAGTTTTTTATTAACAACTATAACCCTTGGTTTAATGTAGCAAAGATAGCAGGTAATACATTAGGAAGAACTTGTTCCGAAGAAACAAAAAAGAAAATAGGTGACGCAAATAGAGGTAAAAAACGCACTTCTGAAGCGATAGAACGGATGAGAGAATCTAATTTGAGAACAGATAGAAAGGGTGTTAATAATCCTATGTATGGAAAACACCATAGAGAAGAGGCTAAGAAAATAATATCAGAAAAACAATTAGGCCGAAAACCATGGAACACAGGAACGAAAGGATTAATAAAATCATGGAACAAGGGATTGACTAAAGAAACGAGTGAGAATGTATGTCGTACAGGACAATGGAGAAAAGATCCTATTAAATTAGCTAACGCTAAATTAAAATTATCAAGATGGCATCTCGGCAAAAAACTTTCTCCTGAAAGTATAGTAAAAAGAACCGCCACACAAAAATTAAATAAAGAAATTAAACTTAAAAACACATTATGTTAAAAATTATCACAATTATAGGAACTCGTCCAGAGATTATACGCACGAGTTTGATTTGTAAAAGGTTAGATGAGTGTTGTATTCACACAATTATCCACACAAATCAGAATTTTTCCACTAATCTTAAAGACATATTTTTTGATCAGCTTGGATTACGTCAGCCAGATATTGTTTTGTATACAAGTATGAATGACGGCAATACTCATACAGAATTTGGATTAGGCGCTCAATTAGCGGATATGTTTCCTCAGATCGAAAAGATTTTTAAAGATATCAAACCAGATAAGGTTTTTATATTGGGGGATACCAATAGTGCGTTATGTGCGATTATTGCCGAGAG
>Ga0315276_10001998_pt1 | contig 18534 bp, 13 predicted proteins | sample YL17G05_0_MG_FD_204542 | JGI IMG/M metagenome (GOLD analysis project Ga0315276, IMG submission 204542) | Sediment microbial communities from Yellowstone Lake, YNP, Wyoming, USA - YL17G05_0 | ecosystem: Environmental > Aquatic > Freshwater > Lake > Sediment | place: USA: Wyoming | collected... | reverse complement strand
GGATAGCTTCCCGCAAAGATTGATACATTGCGGTAAGACAATATAAAAAAATAAAGCCGGAAGGGGAATTTTTACCTTCCGGCTTTCTTCTCCTTTAGCGTTGTTGTGTCAATCACTAAAGAAGGGGGGGGATCAATTCAATAGTTACTTCTCTACCAATGTTGGTTAGTGCAAAAGCCAGTCCTCCAAAAGGACGGCCAAGTCATTCATTGTTACGCTGCAATCGCCATCGAGGTCAGCATCAGGGCATAATTTAAGTATATAAGCCGAGCCGGACTCGCTGCCGCTGTCATTATTACCATACGCTCCGACAATAGCCCGCCGGCCGATGCCGATGGCAACAGAAGAGCCAAAATAGTCACCTGCGTTGGCGTCGGAGGCAATCAGCTTTGCTACCTGGTTCCAATTGCCCGGATTGATATCGTTAGGTTCAAATATATATGCAGAGCCGGAGCTGCTGCCGTTGTCATCATTCTGATAGGCGCCGACGACGGCGCGACCTCCGCCGATAGCAACAGAGGAGCCAAAATAATCGTTGGCTGCGGCGTCGGAGGCAGTCAGCTTTGCCTTCTGGACCCAGTTGTTTGGGTTAATTTCGTTAGGTTCAAATATATACGCGGCGCCGGCATCGCTGCCCTTTTCGTCATTCAAATGGGCCCCTACAATAGCATAGTACCCATCAGTAGAAACGGACCAGCCGAACTTATTTGATTTATCGCCGTCGGAGGCAGTCAGCTTTGCCTGCTGAACCCAAGATGTACCATTATGTTTGTATATATAGGCCGAGCCGGTGAAGTTTGGGAAATTGCTATCGGGGTCATCTCCAATTGCTCCTATGACGGCATACTCTCCGTTGATAGAAACGGAATAGCCGAACCAGTTATTAACCGCGGCATCGGAGGGGCTGAGTTCTGCCTGCATGCCCCAATTGTTTGTGCTGCCTTCGTTGCGATAGTATATATAAGCTACACCGTCGTTTGTTGCAGCATAATCATAGAGCCAAGCACCGACGATAGCACAATCGCCGCTGATAGAAACGGACTGGCCGAACCAATCTTCGGGAATGCCCTGAAAGGCGAGCAGCTGGGCCTGCTGAGTCCAGTTACCATTGTTGCATTCGAATATATACGCGGAGCCGGTGTAGTTATTATCGCCGGGTGCGCCAATAATTGCGTGATTCGCGCTAATAGAGACAGCGCTGCCAAAATAATCACCGGCATTGGCATCAGAAGCAGTCAGCCTTGCCTGCTGAGTCCAATTACCATTGCTATATTTGAATATATATGCGGCGCCGGCGTAGTTGTTATCTCTGGGTGCACCTACAATGGCATAGTTGGCGTCGACAGAGACGGCATATCCGAGCCAATCATCTGCGCTGCCATCGGAGGCAGTAACTTTGAGCGGAACAGAACTGCCGTCATCCAGCCATTGAGCAGCAAAGACACTGTAATCTCTGAAATCCACATCAGAATCCTCATCGATATCGCCGAGGATTCGAGCCTTGTATATAATGACCGGCCCCGGCGGCTGAGGTAGATCGGACACGGTTGGCAAATGGGCAATCCTGTCTACTACATTCATGTCACTTATGACCCGGCCAAAGACGGTATAATTGACGTCCAAGTGCGTATTATTAACAACGTTAATGTAAAATCCGGATGTTGCAGACTCCCGGTTTGGCTCATTGTTCCATGGAGTAAGCGCCATAGCTATTGTTCCGCGTTCGTTCCGCAGGCCGTTGTTATATTCGCTTGGTATGGGCGCGTTTGGCGTGCGCTGGTTCATGTTTGCGTCATAGGCACCGGTCTGTATCATAAAATCCGGGATAACGCGGTGAAAAATCAGGCCATCATAGAAGCCCGATTTTACGTACCCGAGGAAGTTTGCCACTGTTATTGGGGCATTGGCGTCAAAAAGCTCAATTACAATATCACCGAAATTGGTTTCCAATTTAACGACGGGCGTTTCTGCCCAGCAGGGAATGACCAAAAACAGCCATATAAAAACTGAAATTAACTTTTTTGTTCTAATATTGTTCATCCTAACTTTCCCACGATAGAATCAGGTTTGTTTTCTTGCTCTACCTCTGACGAATAGCAAACTGCCCAGCCCTAACAATAGCAAGGTTGCCGGCTCCGGCGCCTCCGGGACTGGAAACTCATCTGACGGAGTCGGAGGCGGTGGATTAGGAGACGGTGAAGAAGACGATGTTATCGAACCACCCCCTGTAAACCCTTGATTGCCATAATCGGCGGCACTCGTGCGCAACCCCCCGCCGCCGCCACCACCAAGCATCATCGTTTCATCAAGCGAAAACGCAAATTCAGACCGTGCAAAGACGGCAAGAACGATTTTCGGTGTATCCATATATATAGTGGTGCTGATTGCCGTCGGGTCACTGACGTCACCTATCCAGTAAACGAAGTAATAACCTGGTTTCGGGACAGCAGTCAAAAGAATCTCTGCATTTAGGTCAAAGTGATGAACCCCCACATCCGGAGTGACTGCGCCGGCATGAGAATCCGGCTGCTGCATCAAAAGCACAGTGGCGTCTGTTCTGGGCGGCCCTTCTGCCGAAGCAAGACTCTGGCAATATGCCGGCCCAAGCAAACCATATAAGACGACAGCAAGGGCTAATATTACAGCCTGCCATCTAATGAATATTGAACTATTTTGTTTCATTATCCCCCGGCTTTTCATTATGAATTTAATTATGCTAATGAACTCTGTACGATTTAACGGCGCAAGCCATCTTGGCAACAGAATTTCTTCGTTTTGTAAAAAGTATTGTGCCGCCGAGGCCAAGTAAAGCTAAGGTGCAGGGTTCAGGATTAGGAACGGTCGTGGTATTATCAGAAGTGAGGGGGTTTATATCATATTTACCGGTGGTCCAGCTATGATCACTGCTGAATACCAAAAACCACGAATATTTATCGGCGACTAAAAGCCCGCCGGCGAATTCCCAGGTTGCTCTTGTTTCCAAGAGATTAGTATTCGGGAAGGAGTTAGTTGGAGCCACACCTTCGGTTATGAGCGGATAGTTTTCCCAGGGGTTCTGCTTATTCATAGTATAGATGCCATCTAAGTTATGTGGTGTAGGTGGGTCGTTAATGCCCATTATGGTAAAAAACTCTATTGCGGCAGCGCTGCCAACATCATTGAAAATCTGGTAGGCGTAAATGAATTGGCCAGACCCTGGTGCAGTAAAGCCAGCCCCTGTCCACTCATCTCCGGCTGTCCCAAGGGTATCATAAACGGCAAAATCTACATGTCCGGTCACGCCACTGAAGTTAAAATATGAGCGGCCCTGATGGAGTGAACTGTACGGCAGTATTGTCGCAGCCGCGCTCTGCACGAATAATGATGCAACAAGCAATAAACTTAATAATCTGATTTCTTTCATCCCCGTAGCTCCTTATTTATTTGGACAAAAAATGATTTGAATATTCGCTATTTGCTTTTATAAGATCCTAAAGACTTTTGCTTTTTCCGAGTAAAAAACCAGATTCCAGCCGTGCCAAGCAAAACGAGTGTTGCCGGCTCGGGAACCTGACTATAGAACTGGTAAAACTCGCTGATATGGGCCGCGCCATTGGTGCCGCCAGTAATAGAAATATCTTTGCTGCGTATCCAGATTTCCCTGACCGGGGCAAAATCACCATGGTCTGAGAGAAAAACGCCGCCGTCAGTAGGGAATTTCGAGCAACTTAGTGAGGCAATGATGTTGCCATTGGCAGAGGGAGCATCCCAGATAACTTCGCCGATGTTGACTCCGCCGGTCCCATTAGCTGAAACACCGGTGAGGTAAAGTTCTGCATCTTTGATAAAATTGGCATCAGAAGAAGGCAAGACGGAAATCTTAAACCCTAAAGTGGCGTTGACCGTCTGGCCGGGAAACGCATTCCACGAAAGCAAAAACCGTAAACCGTAGTTACCTGTTACATCGTCCAAGCCGCCCTGCACAAACACCGAATCGGTGCTCGGTGCAATTGCCCCGCCTGTGCCGATACCAAATAGATTTATCTCTGAGAGCTCTTTATCGCCAAAGACGAGGGACTCACGCTGCAAAGAACTCAACGGAACCGGATCACCCGTGAGGGACACCCACTCGGCTGATGCAGAAGTCGCAAGTATAATGCTGATTAAACAACTCAGAATAATTTTTGAATTCTTCATAATTTTAACTCCTTTATCAAAAAGACTAATAAAAAGGCACTTACATTCTTGGCTTTACGGCCCTTAGGAGTTTTCTTCCACCCACTTTGGAGAGCTTAGCTAGCACGTCAACTACCTGCTGTATAAATCGCAGCTAAACTACCCTACAAAACAACGCTTACATCTGTGAGTTTTTCCCGCCCCCGTTTAAAGTGTGTATCTTTACACAAGTTCTAAATACACAAACATTCCTGGTTTTACGGCCATGTGAGTTTTCTTCCGCCCCCGCTGGAGAGTTTAGCTAGCACGTCAACTACCTGCTGTATAAATCGCAGCTAAACTAAAACTCATAAACGCTTACATCTGTGAGTTTTTCCCTACCCCGTTTAAAGGTGTGCATCCTTACACAATACACAAAATAAAAGCTGGCACAAAATAATACATATACTGCTTTTACTTGTGAGTTCTCTCGCCGCCCCCTAAGCTGGCATTGATTATGTTATTTAACCAGATTAGCAGTCAGAAGTCAAGAGTTTTTTTTAGAATTTTTGCCGATGGCTAAATAAAGCGGCGCCGATTGGGTTAAAACCGCCAAAAATGATTAAAAAAGGCGATTTTCGGGCAAAAGAGGAAGTAGAAATTTTTTACAAAAATCGCTTATACCGCTACTTATTCGAGCGTTCAACTTTTTCTGTTTGTTTTTCTTACTAGCTTTTCCTGAACAAATCGGCCGATGTTGCGGATAGCCTGGCGGAGTCGCTGCTCGTTTTCTACGAGGGATATCCGCATATAACCTTCGCCGTTTTCGCCGAAGGCCCTGCCCGGTGAAATTACGACATCTGCATACTCCAGAAGGTCCATTGCATAATCGATGCTGCCCTTGCCTTTGGAGTGTTCCTGCGGCACTTTCGCCCAAACGAACATAGAAGCCCGCGGTTTTTCGACCTCCCAGCCGATTCTTTTAAGTCCGTCGCAGACAACATCCCGGCGGGACTGGTATTTCTGGTTTTGGACAACAATATCGTTGTTGCACTCCCGCAGGGCGATGATTCCGGCAATCTGGACGGCCTGGAATATGCCGTAATCATAGTAGCCCTTGATTGTTGCGAGGTAATTGAGCATATCTTTATTCCCAGCGGCAAAGCCGACCCTGAAACCGGCCATATTATAGGGCTTACTCAGTGTAGTAAACTCGACGCCGACATCTTTTGCGCCTTTGACGGAGAGGAAACTCGGCGCCTTATAACCGTTGAAGCAGGTTTCGCCGTAGGCAAAATCGTGAATAACAGCTATGCCGAAACGCTTTGCCAAGTCGATAACCGGCTCAAAGAACCCCTCGTCGACGGTCATTGCGGTGGGATTGTGAGGATAATTGAGAATCAGCAGCTTCGGCTTGGGATACAACTGCTCGCAGACCGTCGCTATGGTATTAATAAACTTTTCATCGTTGCCCAGAGGCACCGTTATCACATTCGCCCCTGCCAAGGCCACGGCGTAATTGTGTATTGGGAAAGCCGGGTCAGGGACAACAGCGGTGTCGCCGGGCCCCAACATTGCCAGGCACATATGGCTGAAACCTTCCTTTGAGCCGATGCAAGCCAGCACTTCGGTCTCCGGGTCTAACTCCACATTCCAAAGACGGGCGTACTTTTTGGCAACCTCGCCCCGCAGGTTCTTAATGCCTTTTGAAGCGCTGTATCTGTGGTTTCGCGGGTCATGGGCCGCCTCACATAACTTGTCAACAATGATTTGCGGCGCAGGGTCGGTGGGATTACCCATTCCAAGGTCGATAATATCCGCACCCTGCTGACGCTTAGCCAATTTCAGAGCATTTAATCGCCCGAAAAGGTATGGCGGCAAACGCGTTATTCTCTGTGCCGGCTCAATTTTAAATTCTGCCATAATCTTTACCTGCTAAATCAACAAGCGCATTTTTAATACAATCGGATAGTCTACCCTTAAATAATAAATTTTCAAATCATATTTATGGAGTGCAACTGATAGAAGAAAACTAAAAAACAGTATAGAAAACAGCCACAAGACAGCAACAGAATGATTTTTCAAAAAAGAGTGTATCTCGCCCCGAGCGTAGGTTTTGTTATTCCCATTCAATCGTCGCCGGCGGCTTACTCGATATATCATACACTACGCGGTTGACCCCCCGAACCTCATTTATAATCCTGCCGGATATTACACCTAGGACATCGTAGGGAATTTGAGAAAAATCGGCGGTCATAAAATCAGGGGTCTCGACCGCCCGAACAGCAATGACGTTCTCATAGCTTCGTTCATCGCCCATAACACCTACGGTTGAGACGGGCAAAAGAACAGCTAATGCCTGTGATATTTTTCTATACAGCCCTGCTGATTTTATTTCATCTATTAAGATTTCATCGGCGGCCCGAAGAATTTGCAGTCTCTGCGGGGTAACTTCACCAATAATTCTCACTGCAAGTCCGGGACCAGGGAAAGGATGTCGCCAGAGGATATCTTCGGGCAATCCGAGATACTCGCCGACGGTGCGAACCTCGTCCTTAAACAAATCCCGCAACGGCTCAATCAACTCAAAGCCGAGCTGCTTCGGCAGAGCGCCTACATTGTGGTGGAGTTTTATGTTGGCGGCCGGATTGCCGTCCTTAGAGCCTGATTCGATAACATCTGGATAAAGCGTTCCCTGTGCGAGGAACCTGAAGTTTGGAATCTTCGACGCCTCGGATTTAAAGGCCTCGATGAATTCAGAGCCGATTATGCGGCGTTTTTGCTGAGGGTCTGTCACGCCGGCTAAGCCCTTCAAAAATTGCTTGGACCAGTCGACGACCCGCAGGTTTATGTGGAAGTGGTCTCTGAAAGTTGAGACAACATTTTCACGCTCATTATTTCGAAGCAGTCCATTATCAACGAAAATACAAATAAGCTGGTCACCTATCGCTTTATGAACAAGCGAAGCGGTAACCGAAGAGTCCACGCCGCCGCTAAGACCGCATATCACCATAGCGTCGCCGACTTTGCAGCGAATCTCTTCTGTTGTTTTGCTGACAAAGTCGCTCATCTTCCAGTCGCCGCTGCAGCGGCAAATATTATAAAGGAAGTTCTTCAAAATCACCTGTCCCTGCGGCGTGTGCGCAACTTCAGGATGGAACTGAACGCCGAAAAAGTTCTTCTCCCTGTGTCTTACCGCAGCATACGGACAGGTCTCAGTAGTTGCTAATCTAACAAAATCATCGCCTAATTCGCCGACCTGATCGCCGTGGCTGGCCCAGACTGTGATTGAATCCGGCAGATGTGCAAACAAATCACTTTTGTCAACTATCGACAGAGTTGTTCTTCCATATTCTCGTTTTTGTGCCGGAGAAACCAGCCCGCCGAGGAATTTACATCCGAGCTGCATTCCGTAACAGATACCCAAAATCGGCAGACCAAGCTCGAAGATTTTGCGGTCGCATTCTATCGCGTTTTTGCTATAGACGCTTGCGGGGCCGCCGGAGAGTATCAAGCCCGCCAGAGGAAGCTGCTGTAACTGTTTAGCCGGTATGTCCGCCCGAAAAATTTCTGAGTAGACGTTTTGCTCACGGACACGTCTGGCTATCAACTGGCCATACTGACTGCCGAAGTCAAGAATGGCTATCATCTCGTGGTTCATAATTTGTTAGTTGTGCCCTATTCGTTAGTCTTCGAAAGGCACGGTTGCGGAATAGTTCGGCGCCTCTTTAGTTATCTGGATATCGTGTGGATGCGATTCACTGACAGAAGCCGAGCTTACACGTACAAAGCGGCTATTTTTTCTAAGCTCTTCGATATTTCTTGCCCCGCAATACCCCATCCCCGCCTGGAGGCCGCCGACAAGCTGATAGACAAAACCGTCCAGTGTTCCGCGGTATGGCACTCGGCCTTCAACACCTTCGGGGACAAGTTTGTCTTTCTCGGTAGTTCTCTTTTGGCCGTATCTGTCTGCCGAACCTTTGACCATCGCCCCTAAAGAGCCCATACCTCTGTATTCTTTGAACTGCCTGCCCTTATAGATAACCAATTGTCCCGGACTTTCCTTCAGGCCTGCAAACAGCGAGCCAATCATGACGGTTGAAGCGCCGGCGGCAATAGCCTTTGTTATGTCGCCGGACAATCTTATTCCTCCATCGGCTATGACGGGGATATTATGCTTGTCAGCCACCTCGGTGCAGTTGATTATCGCCGATATTTGGGGGACGCCTGCGCCGGAAATTACTCTGGTTGTGCAAATCGCCCCAGGACCAATGCCGACCTTTATGGCATTTGCACCGGCAGCTATCAAATCCTTTGCTGCCTCTGCCGTCGCAATGTTTCCTGCAATTACGTCAATATCATACTTGCTTTTGATTGTCTTGAGGGTGTCAATAACATTTTGCGAATGGCCGTGGGCGGTATCGACAACGATAACATCAACTTCAGCTTCTATCAGAGCGGCGATTCTCTCATAATCCTGCACGCCTACTGCCGCCCCGGCTCGCAGCCTGCCTCGTTTGTCCTTGGCGGCCATCGGATACTGCTGAACGCGGTCAATGTCCCTCATCGTAATCAGGCCCGTCAGTTCGCCTTTCGAGTTGACTAAAGGCAGCTTTTCAACCTTGTGCTTTTGCAGAATTTCCTTTGCCTGTTCGAGTGTTGTCTCGGCTGGGGCGGTAATGAGCTTATCTTTTGTCATTACCGTGCTTATTTTGACGTCATAGTCTTTTAGGAACTTCAAGTCTCTTCGAGTCAGGATGCCAACCAGTTTTTTGCCGTCAACGATAGGAAAGCCGGAGACATTATATTCGTTCATCAGCTCTCGTGCTTTTTTTACAGGTTCGGCAGGCGATAACGTTACGGGGTCGAGAACACGTTCGTTCTCAGAGCGTTTGACCTTGGCGACCTCCAGCCTTTGGGCTTCAATCGACAGATTTTTGTGAATTATCCCTATGCCGCCTTCCTGAGCCAGCGCTATCGCCAGCTCCGCTTCTGTGACAGTATCCATAGCAGCGGAGACAATCGGGATATTTAGTGTGATATTGTTGGTCAGCCGCGTGCTGGTTTGGGCCTGGCTCGGCACAAAATCGCTTTTGGCCGGTATAAGCAGCACATCATCGAAAGTTATACCTTCAGCAACGATTTTACCTTTATCCATTGTTCTCTCCAAATTACGCTGCTTAGTATATTAAACCGAGTAGTATAATAATGCTGTAATCAGCCGTCAAACCTATTTTCACTCCCCCCTGCTTCGCTCGCTCGGCTTTTTTTGCGATTCTGCCTCGGTGGGGTATTTGCAGTAAAGGGGTATTTATACAAAAATCACACTTTCGAGAAACAGGCTGACCCCGTTAGAGCATGCGTTTAAGAGTATTTCGGATTATTTACGTCTTGAAGGTTTCCTGCGTCGTCCGTAAAAACGACGCGGCCTTCCGCCCATAGCCGAATATTTTCTTTCGTGCCGTACAGGCGGGGATTTATCTGCGGGCCGCTGCTCAATCTTGGTGTAGTTAAAGCCAGGGCATTTTTCCGCATCTAATTGACGTCCTATGAATTTTTCAATCTGATAAAGATACTTATGCTCCTCGCGGGAGACAAAGGTAATGGCATCTCCCTCGGCCTCTGCCCTACCTGTTCGGCCAATGCGATGAATGTAGTCTTCGGGGAAGGCGGGGACATCGAAATTAATGACGTGGGAGATGCCTGTGACATCGATTCCCCGAGCGGCGATATCCGTAGCAACCATAACGCGGAATTTGCCGTTTTTGAAGCCATCCATTGCTCGTTCTCTCTGGCTCTGGTTACGGCCTGAGTGGATAGCCACGGAGACAATATCGGCCCGTTCGAGGTGTCGCTGAATTTTGTCTGCGCCGTGCTTGGTGCGGGAGAAGACCAAGACGCTGGATAACTGGCCATCCTTTAAGAGGTGCAAAAGAAGGGCGACTTTCTGTTCCCTCTCGACGAGTAAGATATGCTGGTTGATTGTTTTGATGGGGTTTCTGGGCCTGCCAATCTGAATCATCAGAGGAGATTTCTGGACACCAGCGGCGAGCGAGCTTATTTCCGGAGTTACAGTGGCGGAGAAGAGCATAGTCTGTCTATTTTTTGGGACAGCGGAGATGATTTTCTGGACATCCCTGATGAACCCCATATCGAACATTCTGTCGGCCTCATCGATGACGAGCACCTCGATATGCCCGAGGTCTATGGTGCGCTGGCGCATATGGTCGATGAGTCGGCCCGGGGTAGCGACAACGATGTCGACGCCTTGATGAAGAGCTTTAAACTGTCCCTTGATATTGACGCCGCCATAAACAGCGAGGGTTCGCAAGTGCAGGAAACGGCCATAGCGGAGAATGGACTTTTCGATTTGCACAGCCAACTCACGAGTTGGGGTGAGGATAAGGGAGCGGACAAATCTCCTTTTCGGCGGATGCTCGTGTGAGAGGCGGTTCAGGATAGGCAGGACAAAGGCGGCAGTTTTCCCGGTTCCTGTCTGGGCGCAGCCGATGATGTCTTTGCCGGCAATTGCGGCGGGAATCGCCTTGGACTGAACTTCGGTTGGGGCGGTGTAGCCGGCAGCAAGAATTCCCTGCACCAGCGGGTCGGAAAGACCAAAACTTTTAAATGGCATTAGATAATCCTAAAAAAATAAACTGAACCGGGATTTCCCATAAACAATTGCATATCCTTGCTTGGCCATTTTAGTTTCTCTGATAACGAAAAGGTACTACATAGAATCTGTATTATTCGGTTTATGCACCAGTATGAGTTAAAATCTTAACTTTTTGCTCTTGAGACATCTTGTCCCGATGTATATGGCAGTAAGTCTCATGGTTATAGATACTCAAGATATGCTCGCACTGCGGAAACATACATTTCCTGTCATTGGCCGAAGTCTTTAGTGTTTTTCCCATCGTTACTCCTATAGATATAGATAAACCACCAAACAAAAAAACTGCAAAGGTTAGTTGTCTTCCTCTGTGGCCTAAAGATTTTCTAATCTTTTGTGTTTTACTGTTTATACCACATTATTGGGCTTTGTCAAACAATCTCTGTGATTTATTGTTCGCCTCGCCCCCACTCGTCGCGGCGACTTGTCCGTTCGCAGCACGAATGCGCGAAGTTCGCGGTCCAATCGCGGATGGCGGGACAAGATACAGGCCAGGAAACCTCTCATCGGAGCGAGCTGGCTCTTTTATTGACCGGGGATGGCAGGCGAATCCGGTCCGCACTCAGAGGCCCAGATACGCTGCAGTGCTTGCCCGCGCAAGTTTATATCCATCGGTTCGGATAAAGAAGGAAGAAAAAAAGTCTTGACAGAGGCGGCCTGTTATAGCTAAAATCCGGCGATTTTTTGTGTCCAGATTTTTAACCATTAGGAGATGAAGACTACAAATGCCTGATGCAAGCAAATTACTGAAGAAGAAATTAACGGCTGAGAATTATAACAGGCTCATCGCACTTGATAATTCGAGGCTATACAATTTTATCGCCGATGCAATCGAGCTTTGCAGCCCGGCCTCGGTCTTTATCTGCACCGATGAGCCCGAAGATTTGGAAGATACCCGCAGGCGGGCGGTGGAAACCGGCGAAGAGAGGCCCCTGAAAATGCAGGGACACACTATCCACTTCGACGGGATGGACGACCAGGGACGTGACCGGGAGGTCACCAAGTACCTGGTTCCGAAGACCGACACACTGAGCAAGGCGCTTAATCAAGTCGAGCGGGAAAAGGGTCTGGCTGAAATTCGCAGTCTGCTCAAGGGAGCGATGCAGAATCGGACAATGATTGTCCGCTTTATGACGCTGGGTCCCAACAATTCTCAGTTCAGTATCCCCTGCGTCGAGTGTACCGATTCCTACTATGTTTCCCATAGCCTGAATCTGTTGTATAGGCCGGGTTACGAGGAATTCAAACGATTAGGACCCAAAGCACATTTCTTTGCCACGCTACATTCCTGCGGGAAGGTGGATGAGCGGATGGTGAGCATCGAGTCCGACAAGAAGCGCATCTACATTGATTATACTACGGACGCTGTTTACACCGTCAACACACAGTATGGCGGCAATACGGTGGGGCTTAAAAAACTGGCGCTGCGATTGACGATACGCAAGGCCGACCGTGAGGGCTGGCTCGCCGAGCATATGTTCATAACGGGCGTTTATGGGCCTGGCAGACGCAAAACCTATCTTGCCGGCGCATTTCCAAGTGCCTGCGGCAAAACATCCACTGCAATGCTGCCTGGAGAAACTATTCTCGGCGACGACATCGCCTATTTCCGTGCTGTCGATGGTCGCTGTATGGCTGCTAATGCTGAGGCAGGTATATTCGGCATCATTCAGAATGTCACCGCCAAGAGCGACCCTGAGATTTGGGAAGTGCTGACAAAACCGGGTGAAGTGATATTCTCAAATTTGCTGGTCAAGGATGGAAAGCCCTATTGGCTCGGTATGGGGGAGGAACCTCCTGCTGATGGCGAAAACTACTCCGGCGACTGGCATAGAGGTAAAAAGGATTCAAAGGGCAGCGAAATCCCGTTGGCGCATAAGAACGCCCGCTATACCGTGGCGTTGAATGTTTTGGAAAACTGCGACCCCGAACTGGACAATCCCAAAGGGATAGAGTTGGCTGGTATTATGTACGGCGGGCGCGATGCCAGTGCCTGCGTACCGTGCCAGCAGGGCTTCGATTGGGAGCACGGCATTATTACCTACGGCGCCTCGCTGGAGACAGAGACCACATTCGCCATCATCGGCAAAGAGGGTGTGCCGGAAATTAATCTGATGAGTATTCAGGACTTTGTGGCTATTCCGCTGGGTAAATATATCCGGAATAATCTCGAATTCGGGAAAAAACTCAAAAGGCCGCCGATAGTGTTCGGCGTTAACTATTTCCTCCGGGATAAAGACGGCAAATTTGTCAACGGTGTTCACGACAAACACGTATGGGTGAAATGGATGGAACTACGGGTGCATGGTGAGGCAGGCTGCATAAAGACACCAACCGGATACATTCCGCTCTTTGAGGACCTCAGAAAGCTGTTTAAGGAGGTTCTTAAAAAGGATTATACTGAACAGGATTATATCAATCAGTTTACAATCCGCGTTGCAGAGAATCTTGCCAAGCAGGAGCGAGTTGAACAGTTCCATCACCAAAACGTTGTCGATGCGCCGGCGGAGCTTTTTAGGGTTCTGGCCCAGCAGCGGCAGCGCTTTGAAACGGCAAGGGAAAAACACGGCGATTACATCTCGCCCTTCGATTTGATAACTCAATAGATGATATATTGCAGTTTTTATATAATACATTCAGCCATTGGCATGACCTCAAAACAGCATTTCTTTGCAGATTTCCAACAGATTTATTGTGAAGTGAGCCGAGGAACGCTGGAATTTCAAAGAGGTTCATAGACAGCTCCAAAATAACTGAATCGGTGTGATTTCCAGAAATCCATAACCAGATAGGTATCAAGCACTTATGGTTTCTCAGTTGTTGTTCCTACTATATTAAACCTTCATTTTCGGCACAAAAAGGTCGTTTTTGCTTTACTGCAACTGAGGCCTTAAAACGGGAAAAATCCAAAATATAGAAAAAAACTTAAAGAAGTCCGATAATTTTCTTGATTTTTCTATCTTAACACGTTAGAATTTTTGCTGAAGAGATTAGGAGAGATTGTTCCCCAAATCCGCACTTTCGGGAGTGTATCTCCCTGTCTGAATAGTTATTTTACTGTGAGGGTTATGCTTTGCCCGCACATAAAAAAATTTTGCAAGACTAAGGTGATGCAAAACAACAAGGGTGATATATCGCACAGGATGGCACCAGACTCAAACGAGCCTTTGAAAAGCAGGGGCTTACGGTTCTCCACATCCGGTAAGAACCAAAGGACTGAAGTGGAGTTTATCGGTCGGTCCCCCGCTTTTACTTCGATTCTCGATACAATCGAAGCGATTGCTGCGAGGAAGTGTTCTGTAATAATAACCGGCGAAACAGGGGTAGGCAAGGAAATGGTCGCTCGGCAAATTCACAGAGCCAGCGACCGTTCTCACAAAGTTTTCGTCCCGGTTGACTGCACGACACTAACCGGTCAATTGTTCGAGAGCCAATTGTTCGGTCACTTAAGAGGCTCATTTACCGGCGCTGTTGACACTACGCTTGGTTTCTTCAGGGCTGCCGATGGGGGCACAGTTTTCCTCGATGAAATAAGCGAAATTCCGCTCGAACTGCAGGCCAAGATGCTGCGTGTCCTCCAAGAAAATGCCGTAACACCGCTTGGCTCAACGAAATCTTGCCCCATTGATATTCGTGTTTTGTGCGCTACGAACACTAATCTGAGTGAAATGCTCAAAGAAGGGACTTTCCGTGCTGACCTGTACTATCGGCTGAATGTGGTCTGTCTTGAAGTTCCGCCGCTTCGCCAGCGTAAAGAAGATATTCTGCCTTTGGCTGAACACTTTCTGACAAACCAGTCAATCTTTTACGGGGAACCGTTAAAGGTCCTTAGTCCGACGGCCAAAAAACTTCTATTTAATTACGCCTGGCCAGGCAATATCCGTGAGCTTGCCAACGCTATGGAACGTGCCTACGTTTTGACCACAGGTCAAGAAATTCAACCTGCCGTGCTGCCTTTTGAGCTTATAATAGCCGATTCTACCGCTTATCCAAAACACGAACTGCCGACCCTTGATGAGGTAAAACGCAAGATTATTACGGAGACGCTCGAGTTCACCCAAGGCCGCAAAATCGCTGCTGCAGAAATTCTCGGCATCGAGCGCCGCTGTTTGAATCGTCTCATCGATAAATTAGACATCCCTCTCTCTCAGACAAAGAAAAAGGCCGGCAGCTAAAACCAGGTCTTTATCATCATCTCCATACAGAAAAACTCAAAAGTGAAAGTGGCTCTTCTATTCACTTAAAATGAAATTGGTGATGTGAATTTAATCATACCGGCCAATATGGTCACCACCGACCAGACCGGTCGATTATCTGCTAACCAACCCACACATAAAAACTTGCTGCAGAAACTATCGCTGCTTGTCGACCATAACGGTCGATTCACTTCCAAAAACACACTTAGAGCCGGCAAAAATTTGCGGTACATAGCTGCCGTAATAACAAGCACTTAAGAAATTTTTTCTCCTCGCACAAAACTTTGGCACGCGGCTCGCTATTAAGTTTAGTGCAGCAAGGCAAAACAACTGAAGATGTAAAGCAGTCCAAAGGTAAGGCTGCTCGCTCTTTAAAAAAACAGAAAGTCGAGAGCAAACACCCCTTAGGGGTGATAATGATAAATCCGCCGGGGACGGATTAAATGCTCACGAGGAGTTTTCTCCCCCCAAGCTGGACCTTGACAGCCTAAAGAGAGGTTACTGGGTCCGGCAGAAAGCTAACACGGCTTTGCCGTGATAATATAAGAACTCTCTCTCCTCCTCTTTTGCTGGGTTTGGGGAACCTAATAGCAAACCCAGCACGAAAATAGACACCCTTTAGGGGTGATAATGATAAATGAATGTGTTTTTACAAGTGAATAAAAAGAAACCAGCGAAAAATTTACGGTAGGTGAAAACTCAAGGGCTAGGGAAAACTTTAGGGTTGGAGAAAACTTTAGGGTCGGAGAAAGCTTCATTGAAGGAGAAAACTTTAACGATAGATAACTTTTGGGTTAAGAACTCTCTCTCCTCCTCCTTTGCTGGGTTTGAAGTACCTAACAACAAGCCCAGCACGATGATAAACGCGGCCCCGTATGGGTCGTGATAATGATAGCTACTTTCAAGGGTTTGTAAGACTTAACACAAAGTCGGCGGAAAATGAAACTGCAGCAGACAGACAAATGGATAGGTTTAGGAGACTAAAATGATTGTTCTCATACAGGCAAGTGTGTTAACGGTTGGTCTCGATGGCAGAAACGAAGTGCTGCGGGAGCTACCGATTCGATTGATAACAATGCAGTCTGGAAGGAAGGCTGCTCGCTCTTTAAAAAATGAAAAAGTTGACAGCGTTATCAGCAAGTGGGACCTGGATGATATGGAGGACGGCCGGTTTCTTAAAAATCTCAGGGCCGTAAAGCCCGAGATTCCAACGATAGCTTTCGTAAAGGCCGGCGACCAAACACAGGAAATCGCAGCTCGAAGTCTCGGTGTCTCAGCGGTTTTGACCGATGATACCGATGATGATCTCTTCTGTGAAACTGTCGCCAATGTCCTGGGACTCAGAGACATTACCTCCATAAAAGCGATGTCTCCTGCTGAACACAGCCGTCACAAGAAAGAGAAAATTACAAAGTAGCCGGCCCAACAGGGAGACACTGAATATACTGCCGGATACAATTAAGAGCAATCACGGCGATATTAAACCGTGATAAAGATAAATCCGCCGGAGACGGATAAATGCTCACAAGGAGTTTTCTCCCCCCAAGCTGGACCTTGATGAACCTTAATAGTCTAAAACAAAATTGGCCTAAAGAAAGGTTGCCTGGTCCGGCAGAAAGTTAACACGGCCCTGCCGTGATAATGATAGATAACGTTTAGGTTAAGAACTCTCTCTCCTCCTCCTTTGCTGGGTTTGAAGTACCTAACAACAAACCCAGCACGAAAATAGACACCCCTTAGGGGTGATGACAATAAATGCTGCGGCCGGTCCGCAGCAGAAAAAGCGATATTAACTAATACAAAAAAGGAGAATTAAAATGAAAAGGTTAATTACAATTTGTTTGGTATGTATGTTAACAGCAACAATATGCCATGGATGGGTAGTTACGTTTGGCGAGAATGGCGAGGGCGATGTTGACGGGACCCCGCTCCTCGCATACATGGGCATCTGCCCGGCTGGACCGGAATGGGACGCCACATTGTACTACATACTTCCAATGTTTACTTCTGGTGAGATGCTTCAGGGAGACGTCGTGATTACGGAGCCGACAGAGACTATAGAGGTGGCGGCTGCCCAAGTCCCCAGTGACCTTTTGAGATTCATCAACGTCACCTTAACAGAACAAGGCAACATTCAAGCCCGCGTTTACGTATATTCCGACTTGCCCGAGGAGGGCGAATTACCACCCTACGACATGGCGGACACCGGAATTCCCCCAGTGTGGGTGCCTGTAGAAGACCAATATCCCCCGAACCAACCGATTTACATGGAGGAAGTCGGACTTGAGGGCGGCCAGAACGGTGTGATTTATGGGATAATCGGCTCGCAGGAATATAGATTCATCAGCGACGTCCCCGAGCCAGCAACGATTTGTCTGCTTGGCCTCGGCGGTCTGTTATTTGGTCAAAGCAGAAAGTTTAATAAGAAATAACAATTAGCCACGGCCTATTAACTGGTCGTGTTTAATATATATTTTGGGCCGGGCCGACAGGGCTGATTTAAAACCCTGTCGGCACGATAGACATAGAGCATACAGGCTACGGTGCAAACGGACAGCTTAGAGTTTGGGGAGGCGGCCTGTACGGCTCGTATGTGCGCGGCGGCGTCTATATGCTCGACAAAACCGGTGGAGAATAAACCCGGCGTAAAATCGCTGTGATTTAGATAAAAAGCGACAGCTTGTGTGCGGACAAAGGGACTGACTGGTTGCGAGTCAGCCCCGTTAATCATTTCCAATGGCCGGAGAAAACTTCACGGAAGGGAAAAACTTTTTAACAGAACCGGCAGGGATGAAAACTCGGTGAGCCGCCAACCAGTGAGCGGCAGAAAGCTGAGGTGCTTATACAACAAACCAGTCGGTGGTCAAACGGAGGGAATTGAAACCAATGGATTGAGAAAACAATTAAACCTGCTGCGCGCAGTTTGTCGCAGAAAGCAGGAAAGCTAACTTACTTATACAAAAAAGGAGAATTAAAATGGTGAAAAAAAGAGGTGCGGTTTTTGTATTATCGGCTTTGTTAACATTTTCGGTATCTGCCTTTGGCGGATTTACGCCAGTCCTTCAGTCAGGAGAGCCAAACCATGCTCAAATTCTCGGTGACATATATGGTGATGGTACTCCTTTCATCGGCCAGGGGTTGTACCTTGGCCAGGGCGCGTGGAGCGAGTTCCTCTCGCCTGGCGGATCATTAATTGCCCGTCGAGTCAACGATTTTGTTGATGATGTACCTGTTCCTACCGACCAGGTTTGGGCATGCAGCAGTCCTGAAGTCTTCGCTAAGGCCAAATATGCCGGTCTGGAGCAATCTTTCGGCTGGAATCAGGGTGGCACATTAGGCGGTAATTACGATGAGCTTCTTAATGAGGATGACATTGGCAACCCTGGAGTACTGGTTGGAGCATCTGGTGACTTCCTGTGGGGAATTCAGCCGGGTCCCTATGAGTTCTGGTCAAAGAGATCCGAAAACCCCGACCTGAAGGACCATATGGTGACGTACCAGATTGAGCCTTATTTAGCAAAATCCGAAACG
>Ga0315276_10001996_pt1 | contig 18550 bp, 7 predicted proteins | sample YL17G05_0_MG_FD_204542 | JGI IMG/M metagenome (GOLD analysis project Ga0315276, IMG submission 204542) | Sediment microbial communities from Yellowstone Lake, YNP, Wyoming, USA - YL17G05_0 | ecosystem: Environmental > Aquatic > Freshwater > Lake > Sediment | place: USA: Wyoming | collected... | reverse complement strand
GGGTGGCAGGCGCGTCCTTGTTGAAACCCCCAGGAGCACCTCAAGTTCCGCGGTCATGGACAGCGCAGGAGTTGGCAGCGGCTCCGGCTCGGTCTCATGGCTCACGACGAGATCACACATAAGAAATGTGCCGTGCGTTCGCCCGAACTGCCTGAGGGCGATGCCGGCAGCGGGAAGGGGGGATTGGCACTCGACTGGCGCAGTAATCAGCCGTCGGAGCCCGGGCTCATGGTCCGCGGGTTTTCCGTCGGCCGATTCGTTTCCGGCGACACCTCGCTCGCAATCCGTTCCGGAACACTTCGCATTGCCTAAGCATTGCGACGATGGAGGTAGGCAGATGAGAAAGTCGTTTGTCGCGCTGGCCCTTCTCGTGGGGGCAGCGACGATGTTGACGACCGTGGCTGTCGCGCAGGATTCGCGCGATGAGGGCCTGAAGTTGATGAATGCCCGCACGGCGCAGATGCGGCTGTTGACGAAGGCATCGCGGCTCGGCACGGCGCATGCGACCACGGACACCATGTTCGTCGGTCACACCACGACCGGGGAGTTCAGCGAGCCGTACCATGTCGGTACTGGTCCCTACCTTCCCGGCGTCGGTGGCAATTACGACGGCATGTGGGATTTCGACACCTACGACGGCGGCGAGATCGACTCGCTGCAGGGCTGGATCCAGGTTCTCAATACCAACAACCGCACCTCGGGCACGAAAGCGGACTACGTGCGTCCGTGGAACTGTCTGGACTGGGGCAACCGCTTTAACGGGGCGCCCGTCCAGGGCCGCACGCCTGGCATCATCAGCGCGTGGCACACGGACAATGGCGATTACCCCTTGAATGACGGTGAAAGCTCGGACAACGACTGGACCCCGCTCGCCGGCGGCAAGTCGGCGTGGTGCGGTCTGCGCGCCGGCAATGACTTCTCGGTCGTTGACAAGACCGACAACGGCGGCACCGGCAACCACATCAACGGCGACTGTGTGAAGGGAGTGTTCACGGACGGCACCTACGACACGAACAAGAACTTCCCGGGCTACGGCAACCAGTGGGACCAGATGCTGTACCGGGACGTGCGTGTCGCCAGCGGCTCGACGGTGGCCATCAGCTTCCTGTACGAGACCCAGATGGACCCCCGGACGAGCACGACGGAGTCCTCGTGCAAGGGCTGGTTCGACAAGGACCCGCTCAGCCTGGGGGATGGCAACTTCATCAGCGCCACCAATTATATGCCAACCCCGACGCGCTCCGGCCCGGTGGACTCGTTCATGGTCTACGTGGGCGTGCCCACCGACCCGACGCTCTGCCAGTACACGGACGGCCTCGATCCGCGTGGGATCTTCGACCTGAAGCGTCGCTGGTTCTCCGAGGTCATCGCGACCGACAAGCCATACAAGGAGCTGCTCAGCACGTTCGGGTACGACTCCACGTCTAGGGACGTGGCGCTCGAGTTCACGCTGGACGGCACACTGGTCAGCGATATGCTCGCGGCCCAGGGCGCGGAGGACGGCGGCGGCATCCTCCGTTTCGTCTTCCGCACCAAGACCAACTATAACCACTCCGATGAGACCAACACGGGTGGTTCGTTCGTCTCGACCAACAAGGGCGCCGTCCGCATCGACCAGGTGGCGATCTCGGGCTGTACGCCTGAGTTCGTGACCAGTGGCTTCGAAGACGTGGATGACGTGGCTGAGATCAACAACAAGCCCGAACCCGAGAATCTGGACGAGCCCGGCCCGCCCGTAGGCGAGGGCTACGCGCTCGGCTTCTGGCACGCGACCGGCAAGCCGCCGGCGATGTTTGCGCACCTGCACCCGCTGGCCGGCGATGAGTCCAGAGACTACGATCTGCTGGCGTGGGCCGACCTGTGCGGACCGCTTGATTCGGAGATTCGTATCTGCAACATGCACAACGTGGTCATGGCGACGGGCAACCACGATGACGAGGAGAGGATGGGCGGTCCGCTCGGCACTCCGTTCAAGGAGGTCCGGCAGGGCTTCATGTCGCCGACCATCAACATGGTCGTGGAGGGTGACGAGACCTCGACCACTCCGAACGAATGCGGCATCGACGGAGCCCACAAGTACACGGACGCCGACTGGTTCATCTTTTACGACATGTACACCGGCGTGTTCGATATCGGCAAGCAGGGCAACGTCTGGGGCAACTCGATCGTGAGCTACCCGACGGTGCAGCGGAACAACGCGGTGGTGTGGGGCGACGTCGGCTACATCACGGGGGTCTGGTACAATCCTGACAAGCAGTGCTTCCTGATGACCGACGTCCTCAAGCCGCTGATCTTCACGTCGAAGGAGTCCGGCGTCCCCGATTCGGTCAAGCTGTACATCTTCCGTGAGCAGCGCTGCATCTCGTGGAGCGTGACCACGGGTTGCTCGCCCAAGACCGGTCACTACACCGACAACGTCGCCCTGGTCCTTCCGCCCTGTGGTGGTTGCGCGGGCGGCCCTGGCGGCGCCGGCGACAAGGTCTCGGTCGACATCTGGGATTGGTACACCGACGCGTTCCCGGTCAACGAGACGATGACGCCGACTTCCGCCTCGTCGTTCGACACCTGCGGCGCTTTCGTCCAGAACGGCCGCAACAACGCGGCCAACACCGGCGACATGCTGCGGGCCGACGTTCCCGGCGACTCCATCTATGTCAAGGGCACGAACAGCCTGGGGGATTCGCTGCGGATGGACTGCGTGTTCCGCGTCTTCCCCGGGCCCGGCAACTACGTCGAGCCCGGCAACGTGGAGACGGGTGTGCGCGCGGTGACCGCGGTCGCCACGGCGGCGGCTCCCGGCGACAAGTCGTTCTGGAGCGAGTACATGGCGGACCCGGGCAAGTTTGCCAAGCCCGCGGGAAGCCTTGCGCACCCGGACGGCAAGTGGAACCCCGACGCGTGGAACAGCGTCCGGATCGACACCGTGGAGATCAACTACTTCCCGAACGACGTCAGGCTGGTGAATCTCCCGGCCATCCAGGACAACTTCTGGATGAGCACGATCCACGAGGGCAGCTCCTGGAGTGAGATTGCGAGATTCGAGAACCTGGGCATCTTGAAGAACCGCTGCTTCCTGGTCGACAATGCTTCGGATGCTCCTATCGATCACACCAACACCACCTGCTCGGCGGTGCCGGCCTGGGTGACCGACCTTGCCCCGGGTGATGGCTATGACGGCGTGCAGACGACCAAGGAATACACGAAGATCTTCCAGGACGGGCTCCTGACGGCCGGCTCGAGTGTCCAGTACTTCTTCCGTCAGTCGTACATGGATGCCGATCCTGCTGATTTCGTCATGACTCCGGACACGAACCGGATCTCCCCGCAGCCGACCGGCTCGGCCTGGAACACGGACGGCCTGCGTTGGGAAGGCTTCTCGATCCTGCCCGACAAGTGGAAGGAAGACGGCTACGGCAACCCCTTGGGCAAGGCCTGCATGCTGGTCATCGACTACAACGACCGGCGTGGCGACGAGAGGAGCTGGGTGGGTCTTGCGGACAGCATCGGCGCCACCCAGGCGGCCAAGTACGGTGTGCACAACGGCTGGTACTGCACGGCTGCCTATACCGCTCCGGACGGCAGCCACAATTACGCGAACCAGGAGCTGCCCGAGAACACCTCGGGGCAGTACGATGGGACCGTGCCGATGGACGTCGATCACATCGAGATCTACAAGCACGGCGGTCACCCCGGCACGACGTGGGATCTCTACGACGTGAAGGCGGCGGAGTCGTCGACCACCGGCGCCAACCAGATCGGCAGCCGTCTGATCTCCACGGACGGCCTGGGCCTGATGGCGGGCAAGCAGAGCAGGCAGGGCCCCACGGCCGACATGCTGCGAGCCTTCTACAGGATGCTGTTCATCATGTCGGGCGATCTGAACACCGACTTCTTCGGCAAGACGATCAATCGTGGGCAGAGGGACGTCGAGCTGGTGCAGGACTTCCTGAGCTACGAGGCGGATGAGAACAATCCGCGCGGCATCTGGGCCATAGGCAATGGCTTCGTCGAGTCCATCGCCATGAACTACTATGACGGCCCGGATGACGGCACCAACATTGACCTGCTGTGGTCCAATCTGGCGTGCGACCTTGATTGGCCCAGTTACCTCAAGAGGAGTGGCGTGAGTGCCACGGCGAATCCGTTCCCGGATCTGATCCCCACGACGGTCGTCAACACGGAGGGGGCCGTCTACAGCGTTCAGAACCTCTGCACGTACACGCTGGACATCCTGTGGATCAATACGGATGTTGAGGGTGCGACGGCTTCGTCGGAATACGAGAACGTCAACCCCTTGAATGCGCCGTACACGTCCGGCGTCTATGCGCCGAGCACAAGCGATCACCCGTACGTGTCGCTCGCAGACGGTTGGGACCTGGTGAACATGTTCAGCCGCAATGGTGGCAACACCCTTGGTCGCTTGGCCTACTTCATGGACGTTCTGGTGAAGGTCTTCGCCGACGTCTGTCCGTTTGAAGCGGCGCCGACGGTTGACGTGAAGAGCCCGAGCGCCACTGACGTCAGCAGGATCGACTTCCTCGGCAACATCGGAAGCAACCCGCTGGTGGCCGGTGGCAGTGCGATCGTCCATTTCGGGCTTGCCAAGCCGGACCGTGTCGAAGTGAAGGTGTATGACGTGACGGGTCGTCTCGTTCGCACTCTGGCTGATCGGATGTTCCAGGCTGGCCCGCAGAAGCTGACCTGGGACGGGACGAACGGGCAGGGTCAGGTGGTCCCGCGGGGCGTGTACTTCACCCAGGTGAAGTTCGCCAACAGTGGCTTCGTGGGCGCCAAGAAGGTGACGGTCCTGAAGTAAGCAGAAGCAGTCCGGTGATCGTCCCGCCTTCGGGCGGGACGACCGCCCAAGCGACAAGCCGGCGGGCGGGGGGTTGCAATCCCCGCCCGCCGGCGTTTGCGCGGAACGCGCCATTCGTCGTGTCGCGGTGCCGCGCCCGGGCGGTCCGCAGCGTGGTTGTGGACGAGCGCCTGCCTGCGTGGCCGCCCTCCAGTCATTCCCCGGACCGCGGGCGCCGACCCGGGGGCGGTCCCCGGGTCTCCCAAGAGCCACCCGCCAGCCCCGGACTCGCGAAGGACCACCGCCACTCGCGTTTACGTGGATCCCGGTTTGACTCCCCGAGGAGTCACTTCGTGGTTGCATCCGGTGCCGTGGCGAAGTATCCTGCCCGGTCTTCTGGCTTGACCATTACCGAAACTGTTGCTAACCTACTTGCACTTCCCTCTCACATGACTGGGCGTTCCAGGGGGCGCAGATGCGCTTGAGTGCTCGGGTCGTTCTATGTTTGCTGACGTTGTCCTTGGCTGCCGGTTCAGGGTGCCGTAAGCCGCTGACCCCCAACATTGACAGGAACGAAGCCCCGGAGACGTGGATCACGGCAGCGCCGCTGGACACGCTGACGATTCGGGACAAGTACCTTGTGCCGATCGGTGAGGGTGATGTGGGCCTCACCACCATCCCGGTTCGCTTCCACATGTACTGGGCGGGTTCCGACAAGGACGGCGCCGTCGCGGGCTTCTACTACGCGGTGGTGGAGACCACGGTGGCCCGCGACGTGCCGCTGCCGGGCCCCAAGCCCGGGCAGTTCAGCTTCACGACGAAGACCGACACGGCCTTCATGTTCACGGTTTCGCAGTTGTCCCCCGACCGGCTGCATGCCTTCTTCATCTACGCGGTGGACAACCAGGGCAAGCCGGACCCCACGCCCGCCCGCTTCATCTTCAACGCCACCGACAGGTTCCCGCCGCGCCCGGTCATCGGCCCGGAGGATGCATGGGCCACCGGGAGGACCGTCACGCTGGACGACGACGGTGAGCCGGTGCCCGTGGACCCCATACTTCCGAGATTCATCACCGACTCGCTGGCCACGACCTATCCGACGGACACGGTGCCCGCCCACTGCCGTCTGGACTTCCGCTGGCACGGCGAGATCACCCAGCCCGGGACGTACGTGAAGGGGTACCGCTACCAACTCGACGAGACGAAGCTGCAGGAGGCCTCCGCGGCCACGACGGCGGTTTCGTATGGCACGGGCCTGCCTGGCTCGGCGGATCTCTCCTCGGGGCTGAAGATCTTCACGCTGCACGCGATCGATCAGTCCGGGGGCGCGGGCACGACGCAGCGGCGCCTCTACGTGAATTACGTTCCCGACACCTGGTGGGCCGGGCCCGACCCCGCGCTCTTCCCGGTCTCCTCGGACGGGGAGTACGGGTCACGCAGCGTGGACGTCATCAGCTGGCCGGGCTCGGGCGGGGGCTTCGTCACGGCGACTCCGCTTCCGGCGGGGTCCACGTTCGGTTCCGACTCGCTCAAGTACCGGCCGTCCAAGCGGTTCCCGCCGAACTGGAGCTCCCTCGACCACTCCAGGCCGGAGACCTGGCCGCGGACCTTCTACGAGATCTACAATGGTCGTCTCTATGCGCGCTCCGAGGGCGACACGGTCCACATGAATTCGATCATCGTCTTCTGGAACGGTGGCTACGACAGGGACTCGCGTTACCTTCCCAGGGTTACGCGAGACTCCGTCGGTCCCACGGACCCCGAGTTGCGCCCTTCGGACAACAGCGCCATCACCGGGGCGGCGGTCGAAGCCGCGGGAGTGGTCGGTTCCCCGATCGGCTTCCGCTCGGTCATCAGCATGCGCATGACGCCGCTGGGCCTGAGGAACAACCCGACGCAGTCCTCGATCTACCCGGTTTACGACCCCGCCTCGGTCTACCGTGCCACGCGCCTGGGTGGCTACTGGCGCATGACACAGGCTGGAACGGCCTATGCCGTGGCCCGCGCCGAGGACGCCGACGGCGGGCTGGACAACTCCGTGAAGGATCCGTTGGCCCTGGCCAACGCCGGGGAGGGCAACCCTGCGCGCCGCAAGGTGCTGGTCTTCCACGTGAACAAGGCGCCCGCGCTGGTCAGGGAGGGGTTGCCGGCGTTCGAGCCCTACGAGGGCCAGGTCATCGCCACCAGCCAGTGGAACTTCAGGCTGCGCGGCATGGACCTCGACCCGTACGACCCCGAGGATCCCAATCTTACGAGAGGCGCCCCCTCCGCCAAGACGATCATTCGATACAAGATCACACTCTACGGCAAGGACCTCAGCGTCCCGCCGCGCGACACCTCCTGGACCTACACCGCCGCGGACGGCCCCTACATCAATACCCTGGCGGGGCCCTACACTCTGAGCTTCATCCCCGGCGGGACCATGGCGAATAACCCGTTCGCCTCGGGCCCCATCCGGGTGAGCATCGAGATCTGTGATTGCACCGACTGCGAACGCGTGCCGGGACGGGGGCGCTGTGTCAACGGCATCGACCCCCTGAGCAAGCCGTGGCAGGTTCCGGCCAAGCCCGGTTTCAGCGAGCGAAATGTCATCACCGTCCAGTACACGAGACCGGCGAGCGTGCCGGCTGCCGGGGCCACTTCATCGACCATCGGCCGGCCGGGGCCCGATCCTGTCGGGCAGGAGATACTGAGATGAGGACTCACGCGATCGCCCCGGCGTCAGCGCTGGCGCTGGCGGCCTTGTTGGGGCTCGGGACCGCCGGCTGCGGCAAGCACTTGAACAACATCGTCATCGCAAACCAGCCGCCGACCGTGCGTCTCACCTGGGCGCCGATCGACATCCATGACAAGGCCTTCTATGTCTACCAGATGAAGTGGATGGGGTATGACGTGGACGGACGGGTGACTCACTTCGAATACGTCGTGGACCCGCCGACCGCGACGAACGCCGACATCTGGAAGGGCGCGACGATCACCACGAAGAACGAAGAGATCATGAAGTTCGAGGCCGTCAATCCCGACACCGATTTCTTGGCGGATCCGAGGAAGAAGCCCGAAAGCCGGGGCTACCACGTGTTCGCCATCCGCGCCGTGGACAACCGGGGCGCGGGCTCCGAGCCGATCCGGCGCGCGTTCAACTGCTTCGGCGTCGCGCCCGAGGTGAGGATCATGTCGCCTTTGCCCTCGAGGTTGTTGTCGCCCATCGTGACACCCGCGGTGCACGTCGCCTGGCAGGGTAAGGACTGGACCGATGCGACCGGGGACACCTATGAGAAGCCGCTCAAGTACAAGTACAAGCTCTACAAGAAGGGTGACCCCGGCGTCGACTGGGAGGCATGGCGCCAGGATCCCGATTCCCTGCGCCGGAAGGTGGCACCGCATTTCGCGGGCTGGGATTCGACAGGACCCGACACCGCCGAGGTGCAGTTCCTGAATCTCACGACGAAGAACGAGTACATGTTCGTGGTCGTGGCCCTCAGTGTCATCAGCCCCCTTCGCCCTTACGGTTCGGGCGCCTACTCGCCGATCTTCAGCCTCGACTCGAACATGCTGCGGATGTACGTCACGCTCGCGGGCGAAATGGGGCCGATCATCACGATCTTCAATTCGTTCTTTAGCTACACGTATCGGTCCGGCGGGACCTCGCAGGATCCCTCGAAGGCGATCCCGATCCAGGTGCCTGCGGGGGACCCCAAGCCGCACTACCACGACGGCGTACTGTCTCCGCCGGATCCACCGGTCACGTTCAACTGGACCGCCACTCCGCCGATCGGCTCGATCATGAAGCGCTATCGCTGGGTGCTGGACCTGCAGAGTCTCGATGATGAGACGCTGCGCTCCGGTCAAGACGACTGGTACCACTGGAGCCCATGGAGCCTCAACGAGACCTCGGCGAAGATGGGCCCCTTCATGGGGACCGAGGGCGACACCGGCGAGGTGCACAACTTCTACCTCGAGGCCGAGGACGTCAACGGTCTCAGGAGCCTCGGATGGGTCCAGTTCCGCGTCTTCCGGCCGTCGTTCGACAAGGACCTGCTGATCGTGAACGATACCCGGTTCTCGGTGGATCAGAAGTTCAACAAGCCGCCGCCGGCGCGGCCCGACAGCCTTCAGCCTCCGTTTGGCGCCTGGCCCACGCGAGCCGAGCTGGACACCTTCCTGTTCGCCGTCGGGGGGGTGCGCTGGAGGATGACGCCACCCGGGAAGCTCAGCCCGGTGGGGGTCTTCAAGGGCTACCGGTTCGACACGCTGGGGACCCGCTCCGGCCGGCAAGACCCCACGATCTCACTCGGGCTGCTCGGCCGCTACAGGCACGTCATCTGGATGACGGATCAGAAGGCCGTGGACTGGTACACGAAGCCGCCCGGCGACCTGTCGGAGCCCATGTCGACGCTGTACTACATGGCCAATACCAACCGGCAGAACACGCTCGCGACCTGGGTGAACCAGGGCGGCCAGCTCTGGGCGCTCGGCGGCGGGTTCGGTCACGCGACGAACGCGTCCTGGAACAATCTGGCCAACGACATCAACCAGGTCCGCTGCTACCGTTTTGACGGCACGTTGCCCGACCTGAGGCCGGGGCGGTTCATGTTCGACCTCGCGCACTGGCGCTCGGAGTTCCGGGCCTTCGGACCGGTGTTCGTGCGATACGCGCGCTATGACTTGCCGGACCCGACGGTCCTCTACCCCCGGCCCCCGGCATACTGGAAGGGCGGGAAGTTCACGAACCCGAATGTGGACTACACGGTTCTGCCGACGACGCTGCAGTTCCGCTCTCCGACGACGGACCCGCTCTGGCCGTTCCGCACGCCTGGCGATTTCTACCTCGGTAACAGGTCCTACAGCCAGCTCGGCGTCAACGTGGAGTACATCAGCCTCGAGAACTACATCCTCGAGGAGGGGCCGGTGCCGTCAAACCCGGAGTTGACCGCCGAAGTCTCCGAGCTCGACAGCCTGTACCTGGTCTACGGGAGCGCCTACCCCTATCAGATGCTGCAGTCAGGCAAAGGGGAGGGCGTGAACGTTGCGATGACCTACTACCACGGCGGCGAGAACGCGCCGCTGGTGTTCTCGGGCATGGCCATCTGGGATTTCCGGCGGCAGGACTGCGTCGGCCTGGTGGACTTCGTCCTGGGCAGGCTGTGGGGCCTGCAAAGGAACACGCTTTACACCACCGCGCCGAGCGCCGTGACGCCCAGTCTTGCCCGACGAGTTGCCATGCCCCTGCCGCAGACGCTCCGGCGACCGCCAGGGGCGGTCCGGCAGCCGGCAGGCACTTCAACATTCCAGCGCTGGCGCTGACGGGAGCCATCGAATGACTTGGAAGGCTGGTCGCGATCACCTCATCCCCATCCCTGTCCTCCTGGCGCTGGCCCTCGTGGCCGGCGCCGGGAGCCTGGCCGCCGCCCCCGCCCAGTCTGCCGAGACGCCGAAAGACTTCTGGCACATCCCGGTCTGGGCCCAGCCGGGGGCGTGGCAGGACAACACGGCGCTGTTCCCCAGGCGCTGCGGCGGGAGCCTGGATCCCAGGCCCGACAGCCTGCGGCAGCAGCCACGCACGGTGACAGTGCGCTTCCTGCGCAACCGGCGGGCCGAGGCGCGCCCCGACTTCGGCGGGTACCGCGTCTACCGGTGCACGAATTCGCGGGACACCACCACCGCGGTGCTCCTGCGGCGTTATTCGGTGCTCCATGGCGATGAGCCGCTGTGGCACTTCTCGCGCGTGGACACCACGCATGCCACCCTCCCGTTCATGTGCGGCGGAGCCGTGGTCCACGACAGCATCCTGACCTTCGTGGACCCGGATTCCAGCGGGGCCCTCGGCAAGGTGTGTCGCGATGTGGACCATCTGGGCCGTTGCCTCTCGAAGGGCGACTCGGTGTGGGCGTTGCTGGCCGTTCCGGGCCCGCACGACGGCTTCCGCACATGGTATACGGTCACCTACCAGGCTCAGACCGTCCTCGAACCTACCTACGAAGAGCTCTTCATCCCGGACACGAGCGACACGAACAATTGCGGCCCGCACCCCTGGCGCCCGGAGAATTGCCCGAACCTGAATAGCAAGCTCGGGAACATGATCTTGGAGCCGGTCGCGCCAACTGGGGGACCGACCGCGAACCTGCAGACCGTTGCGGTCGTGCCCAACCCGTTCCGCAGCCGGGAGTCGTGGGACCTGCCAAACGGCCACGAGGTGCACTTCATCAACCTGCCGCCCAAGGCGAGGATTCGGATCTATACGGTCGCCGGGGATCTGGTGCGCGAACTGGCCCACGACGACACGGTGCCCGTCTCCGAGCGCTCTGACCTCCTGAACGCGGAGCGCTGGGACCTCAAGAACACGAGCGGAAAGGATGTCTCCTCCGGCATCTACATGTACCGGGTCGAGTCAGGTCCTTTCGCCGCCCAGGATCGCTTCATCGTCATTCGCTAGCCGATGGCGGGCCCGCGAGCCCGGGAAACCAACCCGCGCGGCCGTGGGGCGACCGAAGCTCCCGCGGCCGCGATCCTCTTTCCGCCCTGCGCCCGTTTCCCGGATCCCGGTGCCGGTGCGCGGCAGCGGGGGGGGCCACGGACGGGGGTCGAACGCGTTACAATGGGCGCCCGGGCGGATGGCGGGAGACTGGGCGGCCCGGGAGCCGGCGGAGGTGGAGCGCGCGATGGTTCCGAGAATGCTGGTGGTGTGGTGGGGGACGCGAGGGCTCGAGGTGCTGATGCTGGCCTCCTGCCTGGTCGCGCCTGCTTCGGGCGCAGCGCCAGCGGGCGCGGCGGCCGCGGCGGCCGCGAAGCTCGATCCGCGCCTCCTGCCCGCGTTGTCCGTGGTTGGAGCGGAGCCGGTGAGCGCGTGGGTGACCTTCGGCGACAAGGGCGAGGCCGGCCCCGGCGACCTCGCCAGGCGCCTGGCCGAGGCCGAGGCCGCGCTCGACCCTCATGCTCGCGCGCGCCGGGAGCGGGCCGGAGTCACGCCCCTGGTGGATTACCTCGACCTGCCCGTGCACCCGCCCTACCTCGAGTCCCTCCGGGCGCTGGGGCTCAAGCCCTACGGGACTTCGCGCTGGTTCAACCGCGTGGCCGTGCGCGCCACCGGCGGGCAACTCGTGGCGCTGTCCGGGTTGTCCTGCGTCGCGCGCCTGACGCCGGTGGAGCGCGCGGTGGCGATGCGGGACGAGCCGGTTGGCTCCGCCGCGGGGGCGCGCGAAGCGGAGCCGGCGTCGGTCCGGACGGCCATGGCGCTCGCCTACGGTCACACCGCCGCGCAGCTCACGCAGATCGGCATGCCCGCGCTGCACGATTCGGGCTACACCGGCGTCGGGGTGCGCATCTGCATGCTCGACAACGGGTTCAACTATCACGCCACGCACCCCGCCTTGGCGAATGCCGACGTCCTGGCCACGCGTGACTTCGTGCGGGGCGTGGAGGATCCCACCGACCTCGCGCACAACGGTTGGTTCGCCCACGGGACCAACACCTTCAGCTGCATCGCCGGCAACCAGCCGGGCAGGTACGTCGGCGCCGCACCGGGCGCGACGTTCCTGCTCGGGCGCACCGAATACAGCCCCACCGAGACGCCGGTCGAGATGGTCTACTGGGGCACGGGTGCGGAGTGGGCCGACAGCGCGGGCGCCGACATCATCAGCTCGTCGCTGGGCTACAGCACCTTCGACGCCCCGGAGGTGTCCTACACCTACGCCTCGATGGACGGCCGCACCACCACCGTCAGCCGGGCGGCCCAGGTCGCGGTCAGCAAGGGCATCCTGGTCGTGAACTCGGTGGGCAACGAGGGCAACAAGAGCTGGCACTACCTCGTCGCACCGTCCGATGTGAACGGCGACAGTTTGATCGCCGCGGGGGCCGTGAACTCGTCCGGCGCGCCGGCGAACTTCAGCGCGTACGGCCCGAGCGCCGATGGGCGGGTGAAGCCGGACCTCGCCGCGCGCGGCGTGAGCGCCTGGGTCGCGGTGGCCGCCGACACGGGCTACGCACAGCTGGACGGCACCTCGTTCTCGTGTCCGCTCATCGCCGGGCTCGCCGCCTGCCTGATGCAGGCGCGGCCCGCCTGGCCCCCGGCGCTCATCATCCGTGGCCTGCGGCTCACGGCCTCGCGGGCCACCGCGCCCGATGACCGCGTGGGCTACGGCATCCCGGACGGGGCTGCCGCGCTGCGCTGGATCCCGGATACCGCCGCGGTCCCGGGGCCCCCGCCGTTCACGCTGGGATTGCGCCTCACCGGGTCGAACCCACTCACCTCCCGCGCACCCTGGACCCGCGTGGACTTCGGCGCGGGCGCCGGCGCGGGTGAACCGCGGCTGCGCGTCTTGGACGCCCAGGGCCGCCTGGTCGTGCGCGACCTCGCGAGCAGCCGCAATCCCGCGGTCGCCGGGAACGGACTTTCCCGGACCGCGACCTGGGATGGCCGCGACAGCGACGGCGGGCTGCTGCCGGCCGGGCTCTACTTCATCACTCTCGAAGCCGGTGGCCGGCGCACCGCGGTCCGCGTGGTCTCCCTGCGTTGACCCGGTCCGGTTTCCGCTCGCCATGCTCCGATTCCGGACGAAAGGACTTCCGCGCATGAAACCGTCAGGACTGTTCGTGCTCCTCGTGACCGCTGCGGCGCTCGCGTCCGCATCCCGGGCGCTGGCTGCGGCGCCCGCACCCGTGGCTCCCGCCGTCGCCCCGGCCGCCGACGTGCGGCTCGTGACGCTCAGGAACGGCATGCGGCTCCTGCTCGCGCCCGACCCGACCGCCGCCGCCGTGGACGTGGCCGTCTGGTACCGGGCCGGCACGGTACACGAGCGCGCGGGCTTGAGCGGCATCTCCCAGCTCTTCGAGCACCTCATGTTCGCCGGCTCCGGGCACTACGGTCCGCGGGAGCACACCCGCCTGGTGCAGGACGAGGGTGGTTCGGCGGGCGCCTACACCACGCCCGACTACGCCTGCTACTACCAGACCATCCCGCCCGGCGCGCTCGAGTTGGTCCTGAAGCTCGAGGCGGACCGCATCGGCTCGCTCAAGCTGACGGCCGCCGCGCTCGAGACCGAGAAGCGCGTGGCGCGCGAGGAGAAGCGCAGGCGCGCCGAAGCGTCGCCGGTCGGGAACGCGTTCGAGGGACTCGGGCGTCTGGCGTGGCCCGCTCATCCCTACCGCTGGCCCGTCCTCGGGCTCGACCAGGACCTCGCCCGCATCAGCCTGGCCGACTGCCAGGCCTACTACCTGGATCACTACGCGCCCAACAACGCGACCGTGACCATCGTCGGCCGCTTCGATCCGGACCAGGCGCTGCAGGCTGCGAAGCGCTGGCTCGAGCCGCTCAAGCGCCGCCGCGTCGCGGCCGACGTGGCGCCCGCCGTGCCCGCGCAGAAGGTCGGGCGGCGGGCCTTCGAGCGCATGGACGTGCCATTCGGGATGGTGCTCGCGGGTTGGATGGCCCCCGGCCACGCGGACCCGGACAGCCCCGCGCTCGGCCTGCTCTCCCGCATCCTCACCGGGGGGCCGTCCTCGCGACTGAGACGCGTCCTCGCGGCGGAGTCTCTGCGGTGTGCGCTGGTCCAGGGCGCCCTGGACGACCGGACTGGCTGCGCGCTGCTCTACGCCCTGGCCGTGCCGAGGTCCGGCACGGACAGCGCGAGCGTCGAGCGCCTGCTCGTCGAGGAGGTCGAGAGGCTCGCCCGGGAGCCGGTGGGCGAAGCGGAGCTGGAGCGCGCCCGTCGGCAGGAGGAGATCGGCACGCTGCTCGCGTGGCAGACGGTTCGCGGTTGCGCCGATGCGCTGGGCTCGGCCCAGCTCGTTGTAGGTGACTGGCGCGCGGCCGCGCTCCGTCTCGAGCGCGTGCGCACGCTCACGCCAGCCGACCTGCAGCGCGTCGCGGCGCGCGTGCTCGTCGCCAGGGGGCGGAACGTGCTCTGGGTCGCGCCTGCGAAGCAGCCCGCCGGTGTTCCGGCGGGGTCCGGCGGCGGAGGGCCCGGGTCCGGTGTCCCGCCCGCCGAGGGAGGACGCTGACCATGACCACGCTCACCAGAACGCTCGCCCGCACCGTCGCTGCCGCTCTCGCGGCCACGCTGTCCGTCGGTTCCGGCGCGGCTTTCGCCGCCGAACCGCCCGCCTTCCACCCGCCTGTCCCCGTGCTCCGCACGCTGCCGAACGGACTTCGGGTCGCCGTCTTCCCGGACCGCCGTATTCCCCTGGTCCACCTGCAGATGCTGCTGTCCGCCGGCGGGGCGCAAGACGCGGCGGAGACGTCCGGGACGGCCAACGCCACGGCCCTGCTCCTGCGTGCCGGCACCAGCTCGCGCCCCGCAAGGGCCTTCGCGGCCGACGTGGACCTCCTTGGCGGCAGCATCAGCAGTGGCGCCACTCGCGACTGCTCCGCCGTGGGCGGGCTGTTCCTCTCGGCCGACTTCGAGGCGGGACTCGAGCTGCTCGCGGACGCCGTCGTGAATCCCGTGTTCCCGCCCGGGGAAGTGGAGCGCTTCCGCGCCCAGTCCGCGGGCTTGCTGCTCCCGGCGCGCCAGAGCCCCGCCACGCAGGCGGACGACCGGCTCTGGGCACTCGCCTTCCAGGGGCACCCGTACGGGCGCAATCCGCTGGGCACGCGCAGGTCGCTCGAACGGCTGGACCGCGAGGCGGTGAGGACGTTCCACCGCGATTTCTACCGCCCCGACCGGGCGGTCCTCGCGATCGCGGGGGACGTGGACCCCGAACGCGCGTTCGCCGTCGCGAGCGACCGCTTCGGCGGCTGGGCGGGCCGGGGCGCCACGACGCCTCGCCTGTCCGCGCCCGCCCTGCCGGCTGCGCCGCGGATCCAGCTCGTGGATCGCCCGGGCCTGGCCCACAGCGAGGTGCGCATCGGCTTCGTCTGCCCGTCGCGCGCCGAGCCGGACGCCATGCCGCTGCAGGTGGCGAACTACATCCTCGGTGGCGGCGGATCCTCATCGCGGCTCGCCCGGTTGCTGCGGGTGGACGGCGGCCCGTCCTACGAGGTGCGCAGCAACTACGCCATCCTCCGCGACGCCGGCCTGGTCAGTCTCGGGACCGTGGCGCGCAACGACTCCGTCGCCATCGTCGTCGCCCGGATACGCGACGAGCTCACGCGACTGCGCACGCAGCCCCCGGGCGAGGCGGAGGTGGAGGCCGCCCGGCGCTACTTCGAGAACGGCTACCCGCTCCAGTTCCAGACGCTGGGGGCGATCGTCACGCAGTGGACGGCCGCCGACTTCTACGGCCCCACCTCCGCGTGGCTCGACCACTACGTCGAGAGCATCCGCGCGGTGACGGTGGCGCAGGTAGACGCCGCCGCGTCCCGCTGGCTGGACCCGTCGCGCTGCGTGGTGGTCGTGGTCGGTCCCGCCGCCGAGCTGAAGGGGCAGCTCGAGGCCTTGGGCCCGGTGGAGGTCGCCGCGGCCGAGGGCGAGGTCGCGGTCGAGGCTCCCGCGGCGCCGTTGCCAGCCAGCCCCGAGCAGAAGAAGCGGGGTCGCGAGCTGCTGGCCCAGGCCTTCGCCGCGCACGGCGGCCTCGAGCGGCTGCGCCGCGTGACGGACACGACTCTGGAAGGCGACATGATCCTGCAGGCGGAGGGCACCAGCCTCACGGTCCTGGTGCGGCAGATCCGCAAGGAGCCGTTCCGCATGAGGTATTCCACGCGGGTTTCGAGCATGGAGAACGGCCAGATCCTCAACGGTGCGCGGGGCTGGCTCTACTCGAGCGACGATTCGCTGCGGGTGACGGCCGTGGACAGCATGGGCGTCGAGGCCCTGCGCGCGGTCTTCCGCTCGGACGTGGTGCATTCGCTGCTGGCCGCGGCCGAGCCGGCCGTCGAGGTCGCCTGGCTCGGGTCGGGCCGTGCCGACGGCCGTGCCGCCGACGTGCTCGAGGTGACCGCCGCGGCGCCCCCCGGGGGCGGGCCCGCGGAGCAGCGCCTCCTCTATCTCGATGCCACGGAGCACAGGCTGATCGCCGAGGAACCGGGGGACCCCCGGATGCGGGCCGGCCCCGCAGCGGTGCGCCGCGTCTACCGCGACTACCGCACGGTGGCGGGCGTGCTCTGGCCGTTCTACGAGGAGCGCCTGCGCGGGGGCACGAAGACCCTGACCGTCAGCCTGCAGAGCGTGACCATCAACACCGGGGTGAGCGACCAGGTCTTCGAGCCGCCCACACCGGAGGTGAAGGACCTGCCCCTGCGGTAGCCCGCGCGGGCCGGGGGAAGCGGCTTGGGCCCCGGTGAAGCGCGGCGAAGGGGACTTCAGAGGCCCGGCCACGGACCGGCCGGGCCGGCCGGCCGGGCCGCTTTGTGCCCCGCGCGTATCCCCGTTATCCTGCGCTCCCTATGACTACCACTCCAGCAGCACCCGTAGGCTCTTCGGAGCCCCAGGCCTCCTCCGGGACGGTCAAGTACGCGTATTTCTTCGGTGACGGCCGGGCCGAGGGCAACGGCCAGATGAAGGATGCGCTGGGCGGCAAGGGCGCCGGCCTGGCGGAGATGACCAACGCGGGCGTGCCCGTGCCCCCGGGCTTCACCATCACGACCGAGGTCTGCCGGTGGTACTACGCCCACGACCGCCAACTGCCCCCCGGCTTCGAAGCCGTGCAGAGCGCGGCCCTGGTCCGGCTCGAGACCTCGATGGGCAAGCGCCTGGGGGACGCCGATGACCCGCTCCTCGTCTCGGTCCGCTCCGGTGCGAAGTTCTCCATGCCGGGCATGATGGACACCATCCTCAATCTCGGTCTCAACGACCATTCCGTGCTGGGCCTGGTGAAGAAGAGCGGCAACCCCCGTTTCGCCTGGGACTGCTACCGGCGCTTCCTGCAGATGTTCGGCTCGGTCGTGCTCGGACTCGAGAAGGGCGACTTCGAGGAGATCCTCGACGTCTTCAAGAAGAAGAAGAAGGCGAAGACCGACCAGGACCTGACCGCCGAGGACCTGCAGGCGCTGGTGAAGGAGTACAAGGCGCTGGTGAAGAAGCGCACCGGCCACGACTTCCCCCAGGAGCCGCGGGTGCAGCTCAGCCTGTCGCGGGACGCCGTGTTCCGCTCCTGGATGAACGACCGCGCCATCTACTACCGGCGCCAGAACCGCATCCCCGACGACATCGGCACCGCCGTGAACGTCCAGGCCATGGTCTTCGGCAACATGGGCGAGAGCTCGGCCACCGGAGTGGGCTTCACCCGCAACCCGGCGACCGGCGAGAATCACTTCTACGGCGAGTTCCTGACCAACGCGCAGGGCGAGGACGTGGTGGCGGGCGTGCGCACGCCACGGCCCATCGCCGACCTCGAGAAGGTGCTGCCCGAGGCGTTCCGCCAGCTGCACGAGATCACCAAGCGGCTCGAGCAGCACTTCCGCGACATCCAGGACTTCGAGTTCACGATCCAGGACCGGAAGCTCTACCTGCTCCAGACCCGCACCGGCAAGCGCACCGCTCAGGCCGCGGTCCGCATCGCGGTCGAGATGGTGCAGGAGGGCGTGATCAGCAAGGAGGAGGCCCTCCTGCGGGTCGAGCCCGCCTCACTCGACCACCTGCTGCACCCGCGCCTCGATCCGAAGCACCGGCTCGCCCAGCTCGCGCAGGGCCTCGCGGCCTCGCCGGGCGCCGCCGTGGGCATGGCGGTGTTCGACGCCGACACCGCGGCCGCCTGGGGCCACGAGAAGAAGAAGGTCATCCTGGTGCGCAAGGAGACCACGCCGGACGACATCCACGGCATGGACGCGGCGCAGGGCATCCTGACCGCGACCGGCGGCATGACCTCGCACGCCGCGGTGGT
>Ga0315276_10001994_pt1 | contig 18558 bp, 12 predicted proteins | sample YL17G05_0_MG_FD_204542 | JGI IMG/M metagenome (GOLD analysis project Ga0315276, IMG submission 204542) | Sediment microbial communities from Yellowstone Lake, YNP, Wyoming, USA - YL17G05_0 | ecosystem: Environmental > Aquatic > Freshwater > Lake > Sediment | place: USA: Wyoming | collected... | reverse complement strand
TGAAACCATCGAATATCCTTATCGACGCAGAAGGGACAGCATAACTCGTAGATTTCGGTTTAGCAAAGGCTGAAACGCAGCAGACGATAACGATTACGGGGGAATTTTTTGGCACACCCAGCTATGTTTCACCTGAGCAGATTCGCAAGCCGGAAACTGTTGATTGCCGAAGTGATGTATTCTCGCTGGCGGCGACTTACTATGAATGTTTGACTTTGCATACGCCGTTTGGAGGCGATACCGTCAATGAGACACTAACGCAGGTAATCTCACATGAGGCCGTTCCTCCGAAAAAGTATTGTCCCCGGCTTTCAACCGATTTTAATACGGTCTTGCTTCATGCCCTCGAAAAGTTACCCGAAGACAGATACCAAACTGCCGCTGATTTCGCCAGCGATATCAAAAACCTGCTGGAATTTAAGCCCATAATTGCAAAAAAACCAAGCATTACGCAAAGAGCTTATAAAGCCGTACATAGGAATCCTGTCACAATAGGGATCGTTGTGGGTACACTTCTAATAGTCGGTATTTTTGGCTATTGGACAATTTCTTACAAAATTAAGAGTGAAACCAGAGCGGCTGCAAAGCAATTATTTGACGTGGCTCGGAGTAAAATGAGCACCAAAAATTATAGTGAAGCACAGCAATATCTTGATAAAGCATTAAGTAAAGTGCCAGACTTTGTGGATGCGTATCTTGCTTCCGCTGAGTGCCAGCGATTTATGGGCAATTATGACAGAGCAATAAAACTGTGCAGACAAGCCATTTCAGTTGCCGACAACAACCCAATGGCATATTTTCAGATGGGCCAAACGTTTATTGTGGTCAAGGATTGGAAACAAGCTCAAGACGCATTTAAGAGTGCCGTAGAATTTGACCCTAATTTTGGCTTAGCACATGCAGGACTTGCAGTTTGCTACCAATATCTTGGGGCAGACCTTGATGCATTAGATGAATATCGTCAGACGATTGCCCTTGAACCAAATATCGCCGCAAAAGAACAAATATTACTTAATATTGCAAACATCCTTGTCACTTCGAAAAAATACGAAGAAGCAATTAGGGCATATCAAAAGATATTAGACATAGATCCCACGTATGGCGAATCTTACATTGGAATTGGCTATTGCTATGCGGCAATTAACAACCATAGTAAAGCAGAAAACGCCTTCAAAAAAGCTGTTGTCGTGGCTCCGAAAAGCTCTACTGCCTACGCCACATTGGCACAATTTTATGTTAAGTCGGGTCGTCCTTTAGATGCTATAAGTGCCTATTCTTCAGCGGGGGACATCTGTCTAAAAGATAAAAAGACACAGGAAGCGTTGGGTTATTATGCCAAAGTTACAAGTATTGACCCAAACTGTTCTTTGGCTCTTGTTGGTGCCGGCGACTGTTATTTTGAAGTAGAAAATTACAGTGAAGCAATAAAGTTTTACAACAGAGTACTCGAAGCCATTCCATATGACAAGTCGCTTAAAACCATTCCAGGGAACGTGAATTTGGCTGCTATGATATACATAAAACTCGGGGACTGTTATGTAAAAATTGGTGAACTCGGCCAAGCCGAAAATTTCTACTTACAATCTATCGAGTCTGAACCAAATTACCACGCCGCATATGTGATCCTCGCAACCTATTATTGGACTAAAGTAAATCGGTACAGTGACGCAATTCAAATGTATCAGAGAGCTTTAGCAATTGAACCACGAGACCTCACAGTGCACCTTGGCTTGGGAATGTGCCATTTCGCTTTGAAGAATTATCAGGAGGCTATCGAGAACTATAAAACATATTTTGAAATTGCTCCCCACGATTCTTCGGCATTGTTTTTCATGGGAAACTCCTACCGAATGGTAGGGCAGTCTGATAAAAGCGTAGAATGTCTTCAAAAGGCAATTGCACTTGATCCAAATAATGACGAGTGTCTTGATAGTCTTGCGGCAGCATATGCCGAATCCGGCGATTTTGAGAAAGCTGTAGAATATCAGAAGAAGGCGATAAAACTTGCTGATGACAAAACCAAAGAAGAATATGAAAAACGCCTTAAAGCATATAAAGCCAAGAAGCCTTGGCGGGAGTAGGGAATTAGTTAATTGGTGTGCCTGAGGCGATTGCAAAACTGACGAATCTGCAAAGGCTTTCTCTTGGGGACAATCAGTTAACCGCTGTGCCTGAGGCGATAGCCAAACTGACGAATCTGCAAGTGCTTTATCTTAGTGGCAATCAGTTAACCGCGCTGCCGAAGGAAATTGCAGAATTGACGAAACTGCGAGAACTTGAGCTTATGGGCAATCAGTTCAGCAAAGAAGAGCGGGGCAGGATCAAAAAATTACTGCCGAAATGTCAGGTTGGTTTTTAGAATCAATGAGGCGGATTTTCGGATTGAGAGGAGAACCCCTCGGCGGGCCGAGGGGCTAAACGAATTTGAGATTGCCACCCCCCGCGTCTTGCTGTCGCAAGACAGCAGCGGGGGTCGCAATGACCGACCCCTGCCGCGAGCGGCAGGGCTAACCATTCTTGGATTCCCGCCTTTGCGGGAATGACCCCCTTAGAGTAAACGACACATCTCGCAGGGTAAACTCAGGTAACCCCCTGGCAGGCCAGGGGGCTAAACGAATTTGAGATTGCCGCATCCGCCTGCGGCGGATTCGCAATGACTGACCCCTGCCGCGAGCGGCAGGGCTAAACCAAGAAGGAATACCCCCGGCACAGGTCCGGGGGCTAACTGAACCCCGGCATACAAGATGGCCCCTTCGACGGTTCGATATGCTCACCGCAGACAAGCTCCCTACTTCGCCAAGGCTACGCAGGGCAGGCAGGACAGGTTGTGGGCAAAGCCGAGGAGTTTTAATAGATTCCTCGACTGCGCTCGGAATGACCCTGATGAGATAGTAGAATAGAAAAATGACCCACCGGATAAACCGGCGGGCTTTCGGATTGAGAGGAGAACCCCTCGGCGGGCCGAGGGGCTAACCGATTTTGAGATTGCCGCGCTTCGCTCGCAATGATTTTATGAAAGCGTGTGTCTCCTCTTGCGGATAAAATGCCGCATAGGAAAACTTATTCAGCGGCTACGAGCCGCGGAAAGGAGACACATATGGAAATTATAGCTATGGATTCTCATAAACACTATAGTCAAGTTTGCGTTCAGGATACTAAAGGGCGTTTTCTTTGCGAACAAAGAATCAGCCACGGAAGAGGGAATATCTTCGACTTTCTGACAAGATGGAAGCAGGGAGATTCGGTTGCTGTTGAAACTATCGGGAACTGGTACTGGATAGTCGATGAGATTGAAGCGGCTGGTATGCTGCCGCGGTTAGTTCATGCTCATAAGGCAAAACTTATGCTCGGAGCGGTGAATAAAACTGACAAGCTCGATGCTCGCGGTTTGAACAAGCTGCAATTTGCGGGGACTCTGCCGACGGTGTGGATACCGTCTTCGGATATTCGAGATAAGAGAGAACTGCCGAGGACGCGAATGGTTTTTGCGAATTTGCGAACAAGGCTGAAAAACAGAATACATTCGGTGATAGACAAATATGGCTGGCAGAATGATTTTGCGGACATCAGCGATATATTCGGCGGTAAAGGACGGGAGCAGATGGCGACAACAATTAAGAAGCTGCCGCCAGAGACTGCATATACGCTAAAATGTCTGCTTAAAGAACTTGATGAAGTTTGCGAGCAGATAGAGCGAATTGAGAAGCGAATGAAAAAGACGTTCGGCGAGACTGAAGAAGTAAAAAGGCTGATGACGCTGCCTGGCGTCGGATTTATTTTGGCGGCAGTGATAGCATCAGAGCTTGGCGATATTAAACGGTTTTCGAGTCCCGAATGTCTTGCGAGTTATTCGGGAATGACGCCACGTGTTCACAGCAGCGGCGGCAAGACGCGATACGGACAGTTGCGAAACGATGTGAATCATTATCTTAAGTGGGCGTATTCGGAGGCAGGTAATTCGACGGCGGTCAATCACAAGCGATTGCCGGCTCGACACGTTAGTAAACTTTACAGCCGAATCCGTTCGAGAGTTGGGCATGCCAAGGCGGTTGGCGCGGTTGGCAGGCATTTGGCGGAGGCGAGTTTTTGGGTATTGACGAAAAAAGTGGATTATAAGGAACCGAAATTAAAATCGTTTTCATCGACGGCAATCTAAACGCGAGGTTTGTCATGAGTCCTTTTCGAGACTCGCGCAATGAATGCGGCAGACTGCTGGAAGAAAATTATGCCGGACTTTACGGCGAAGAGATGACTTGGGTGAAAACCATAAAAGCGGCTTGATAAACGATTTAAAAATAGTTGGAAAATATATTTGACTGTAAGCACGCTTTCAGAGATGGACAACCCCTGCCGCGAGCGGCAGGGCTAAACAACGTCGTCGCAGCGACGACGGCTAAACAATAAATAACCCCCGAGATAAATTCGTGGGCGAATCGAAGTCTTGCGAAGCGGAATCGGCGGTGGCGCAAAAAGAGACGGAGTCGTTCCTCCTCCGGAACGGCTCCGTTATGTTTAGCAGAATCGGTGAGTTTTCCCAAGAAATCCGCCTTCACCCCCAAGGGACTGCGACGGACAAAACCGATTCTGAAAATGTTCGAAATCGGGCGGGTCCTTCTTCTCCTCTTCCCTATATCAGGTTTATATTGGTTTATGAAGGCTCGCCCGATATCATTTTCTGATAATTAAGTAAGACTATCCGCAAAGGATATGCCAACGGCACAAAATAAAAATGAAGAGATAAACGAGACTATTTAACGGGTTGCAAAATAAATAGTTACGTCCGAAAATACGTTTTGCATCACAAACGAGCAAAAGCAGAGGTCTGGCTGGATGTTGTTTTTTTGCAACACCCAGATTACGCAGTTAATCCATTTTTACATAAATTAAGGCTGTAAGGCCTTTGTAGACAGGAAGATTCGGCTTATGTTTATAAAAAACAACATGGCTGGTGGTAAAGTGAGACGACAGGGTAAGGGTTTGTCTTTCAGGCTTATCGGGGGCGGTGCTTTACGGAGGCGATGCGGTTGTTCCATCGGCATAGCCAGGCGTCGAAAAGGGTTTTTTTGCCGGTGTTTTTCTGGTTGAGCAGGAAGATGGTATCCTGTCGCCAGGCGGTAAGACTATCTGCGATTTCGCTGCTCTGCTGTTCGGAGAGTTCTGTCGGGGACAGCTCGAGGGGGTCGTTGTTTAAATCATAGACGGAGACCACATTTTTATCATCGGCGGCGGCAAGTTTTCCGGCGGGGTAATAAATGAACTTTTGATTTGCTTTTACAAAGCCGGAGGGGCTTTGGTTGAGCCAGCCGGAGAAATACACTTTGCGGTCGTCGGGTATGGGGCCGAGGGCGTCGATGCCATCGAAGTTTGCGGCCTGGGTGTCGAAGCCTAACAGGGCGAGCAGTGTCGGGGCGAGGTCGATGGAGCTGACGGGTTGCGTTACAACGGTTTTCGGCTTAATCAGGGACGTTGCCCGCAGACAAAATGGGATTCGGAGGTTTTCATCGAAAGGGATTCTCTCGTGTCCGAGCAGGCCATGCTCGCCGAAGGCTTCGCCGTGGTCGGAGATGACGCAGAGAATTGTTTTGTCGGTGAGGCCGAGTTTTGCAAGCTCGGCGTCGAGTTCGGAGAGGAATTTGTCCGTGTAGGAAATCGTCTGCCGGTATTTGGCGAGCGGCTCTTTGGCGGGAGCGTCAAACCACTGCGGGACCTCGTAGGGGTCGTGGGTAACCGAGAGCATAAGCGTGAGGAAAAAAGGTTTGTCATCCGTCTTCGCTTGCGCTGCGCCAGACAGGTCTGATTTTATCCATTCGACTATCGGTTGCAGCATAGCGAACTCGTCGCAGGCGAGGTAGCCGAGGAAGGCGTCAGGGTTATTCGAATCGTCTCTTGCCCAGAATTTATCGAAGCCGAGGTTATAGACCATGCCCGGGCGAGATTCGAAATTTCCTTTTGCGGACTGGAAGAAAGCTGTTTTGTAACCGGCGTTTTGTTCGAGGATGGTTGAGATGCTCGCGTATGGCTTTTCGACGGGGACAGCTTCGGCGATATCCTGCGAGACGGAAGGGAGCCGGCCGGTGAGGAGACTGAAGAGAACTTTTGTCGTGTGGGTAAGCGAGGAGCGAGCGTTTGTAAATTCGACGCCCTGCTCCGCAATAGATGCGAGATAGGGAGTGAGGTTGCTCTGTTTATCATAGAGCGAGGTGTATTTGTACTGAACGCCTTCGAGGACGACGAGGACGACGTTGAGTTTTTCGCGGCGGTGTTCGGGTGAGGGCGTAATTTTTATTTCGTCGAAGGCGGGGATTTTTCGTTTTGCATCGGCGAAATCGGATTTTGTCAGGCGTGCGGAGCCTGGGAAAAGGATAGATGTCACGGCCCTTAGCTGGCCGTTGTATCGCATATCTTCGGAGATGATTTGCATGGAGGATGAGCTTCGGCCGGTGAGCGAAGCGGGGGCGATGATTGCGACCATGACGATGAGAACAGAGACAGTGATTCTGGCTGCGAAATGTTTTCGGTTGTAATTTGGCGGCGGAGGGTTGGCCAGGACGTAAAAGAAAAAGGTGAGAGCGACTGCGCTGGGGACAATGAGGATTGCAGCAGCGGCAGGCGTCTTTACAAGATTGACGCCGACGATGGATAGTGCGTTGACGGGATCGCGGAATAACGGCAGAAAGACGGTGGGCAGGAGTTGCGTTCCGGTTCTTATCAGCCAGCCGGCGCTCAGGACCGACCAGGTACATATAACGGCGGCGAAAATGCAGGCTGTTCGGATGGTCCATTTGTAGGGCCGATAGAAACAGAGTATCGCCAGGACGACTTCGATAATCAGCAGGACGGAAATGTCGGGGAGTATCCAGCTAACGTATTCGTTGAGCAGTTCGATGCGCAAAGCGTGAAAGAGCTTTACGGCGAGGGTGCATAACAAGGCGCCGAACATAATGGCGCTGTAGGCGCGTGGGGCCAAAAGGGCATACAGGCGGCGAACCGGCTGCAGCGGTTTCGTATTTGTGCCGAGTTGTGAATAATCAGACATAGTGCGCTAAAATACTAAAAGATGCCGCTAATAGCAAGAGTATAGCAATGCGCCTGCTTTTTGTTGCGCCGAGGCCGTCCGGGATTTTATTTATTCATCGAGGAGTAGACCTTTAAGAAGGAGTCGGAATAAATTTGCTTGTTCATCAGCATTTCGGCGGCGGCGAGGATGTTCATAAGCTTTTCGTCCAAGACGTCGACGATGGCAGAGTCCAGGCCGTGGGAGACAGCCATGGCGAGAAATACGCTGTTTATCAAGCTCCTCTGGGTTGTCCCCTGCGAGACGTTCGAAAGACCTATGGTGATGTGCGGAGAAGGGTCCGCGAGGATTCTTATCTGGTCCATAGCGGCGAGGATATTGGTCGGCTGAATCTGGGCGTTGGGGACTTTGACGGGCAGAATGATGGGGTCGATGAACAATCGCTGTGTGTCGAAGCCGAGTTCGACGGCCTTTGAAATTATTTCGGCGGCTATCGCGACGCGGGTGTCGGTGTCCTGCGGGACTCCGTTTTTGTCCATAGTCAGAGCGATAATAGACGCTTTTGGTCCCGCGTTTTTGGCCAGCTCGATATATTTATTAAGAATTTCCTCGTCGGTTTTTTTGTTTAGGGGGGATGAATTTAGAAGAATGCCGGGTTCGGTATTTGCGACCTTTAGTCCCGCGGCGATGACGTCGATTTTTTGTGAGTCAAGGCACAGTGGGGTGGAACAGGTTTCCTGAATGGTTTCAACGAGCCATTGCATCGCGGCCTGCTGGTCGGCGGCTGCGGTGCCGACATTTACGTCGAGGTAAGTGGCGCCGGCGTCGGTTTGCTTTTTGGCGAGGTCCTGAATGACTTTTTTATTTTTATCGGCGATGGCCTGCTTGACATCGGTGAACATTCCATTGATTCGTTCTGCAATAAGCAACATAGAAGTCTCCTATTTCCAAATCTGGTTGATGAAATTTTTGACGGCGGCGACGGCGCGCGGGTGCCTCATTCGAATTATGTCTACGCCTGCCTGGAGCAGACAAATTGCGGTGGCGGCTTCCCACATCGGGCCGCGGTCTTTGACGTTTCCCCAGCCCGGTGCGTCGGCGAGTCGGGCTTCCTTGACGCGCCATGCTTCGTAGCCGACATCGCAAATGGCGGGCATTGCCATCATCTTGTCACCTGCGAGGGCGGCGAGGCGCTGGCGTTCCTGAATCGAGTAAGCATACTCCAGGCCGTAGCCCAGAGCGCCTGTGGTCTGGAAGGTTATAATCTTTTCGAGCGGAAAGCCCATATCTGAAACGAGGATGTTGACCTGCTTGGCGATGTTGATGTCCAGAGGGGCGGAGGTAATAAGATTGTGTCCATCGGCCAGAGCGACGGCGGTAATAGACTTGTAGTTGTCCTGTTCGGCGGCGCCGAGAAGGCAGTTCTGGCCCTTTGCGGCTTCGCTTACTTTTGGCATAACCTGATTATCCTTTTCAGCGTAGCCGCAGCCCCAGAGTATAAGGGGGACACCGACAGCTTTGAGGACGCTTTCGGTAACTTTAACGGCGGCGGCGGAATCCTTATTGGCTTTGTCAGGGTGAATTCCGTCGAACTTGACGCAGATTAGGTCGGCGCCGAATTCGTTTACTGCCTTTTTTGCCCAGTCCGCGGGATTGTTAAGGACATCTTTACAGGGTTCGGTGAGGACATCCGGCCAGTCTTCGGGGGGGACATCTGTTATGTCCATAGCGATGACGGGTTTTTCGCCGGCGTCTTCGGGTGAGCCGCCATAGACGACGTTGCGGGCACCTCCCACGGTTATTGTCGAGGTGCGAGTGCCGCCTTTGTCTTTGGTTGAGCCGAGCGTAATCCTGTTTACCGAGCCGGCAAAGCTTTCTAAAACTTCAGGGACTGACATCTATAATTCTCCAATAAATAGTTCATAGTTAATAGTTCATAGCTCATTTCGAAGCTGGTGACAAAAGGCGTTCGAATATTTTTTGCATTGCTGAAAACGCGGGGCCGTCTTCTTTAAGGTCGAAGATGGTTTTGCCCTGCATCGAGGCGTCAAGGACGGTTTTGTCGAAGGGGACACAGCCGATGGTGTCGATGCCGTCGAGGTCTTTCGCGGATTCGGCCCTATTCCATATAATGCCGATTTTTTTTGCCGAGATAGGCAATTCTTTAACGAGGTCAAAGATTCTTTTCGCGGTGGCGATTCCAAGCGGATTGGGTTCGGTGACGATGCAGAGGAAATCGACGTTGTTAGTTGTCCGCCGGGAGAGGTGCTCCATACCTGCTTCGTTGTCTATGACCACGAAGTCGTATGAGGAGCTTAGCTTGTTTAGGAACTGGCGGAGCAGATTATTCGCGGCACAGTAACAGGATGGGCCTTCGGGACGACCCATAGTAAGCAAATCAAAACCTTTGGCTTCGGTGATTGCCTGCTGGATGCCGTATTCGAAGGACTGTACCCTGCTCACACCCGTATTGTCTGGTGATTTTGCGCGTGCCTGCTCGCGAATTTCGGCGATAGTTCCGTGCGGCGGGGTCCCCATTGTCAGGCCGAGGCAGGAATTCGGGTCGGCATCGACGGCTAAGACAGTTTTGCCGCGGCGCTGCAGCAGAAATCGAATAATCATAGCGGCGAGGGACGTTTTCCCTGAGCCTCCTTTTCCGCTTACGGCGATGGTTATGGGCATATTTTCTCCTTGTTTCTATGAAGTTTTTGTCGGCGGATTTTTTACCGACGGGAAAAGAGACAAATCCGTATGGGGCAGGAATCCTGCCTTGATAAATTCATCCATATATCCCGGATGGCTCATTAAATCGAAATAGGTCATACTTTCGGCGATTTTATCAGCGGTATCGAGGGCCTTTTGGCTAAGCAAAACCATCTTTGCGCCCGCAATGGATGTGTTTCCGACGAACTGAATTTTCTCGACGGGGACATCAGGCAGCATTCCGATAGTAACGGCCTGTTTGACATTGAGGAAGTTTCCGAACCCGCCTGCGAGATAAATCGCATCGAGGTCTTCGGGGCGGGTCTGGGTCGATTCCATAAGTACCCGGATAGCGGCGAAGACACCAGCCTTTGAACGGATGAGATTATTAATGTCTGGCTGGGTTATCACGATTTCCTGATGTTCGTTGTCGGGCGGGACCAGTTGAAACTGCGTTCCTTCGTCGCCTTCTGTCAGGCGATTGTCACCCTTGGGCTGGAATCGCCCGGTTCGGTCTATGATGCCGGCTGCAAATAATTCTGCGAGGGTATCTAAAAGCCCTGAGCCGCACAAGCCTATGGGATGGGTATTACCGATGGTTTTAAACTCGATGGAGCCGTCGGGGAGGATGCTGAGTTTTTCGATAGCGCCGGCCCCTGCCCTGGTGCCGTGCTTTACTCCGCTTCCTTCGAAGGCAGGTCCCGCTGAGCTTGAGGCACAGACCATCCAGTCATTGTTGCCGAGGACTATTTCGCCGTTGGTTCCGATATCGACGAGAAGCGAGATGGTTTTTTTGGTATAGAGTCTCGTGGCAAGGACGCCTGCGACGATGTCACTGCCGACATAGGCGGCGACGCCCGGCAGGCAATACAGCAGGCCTCGTTTATTTATCCGGAGGCCGATTTCGGCGGCCAGGATTGGGGGTACAGAGCCTGCTGAGGCGACGTAAGGTTCTCTGCGTATCCGCGTCGAGTCGAGGTTGAGCAGGAAATGAATCATCGCGGTGTTTCCGGAACAGACAATCGCGGTTATATCGTGTAAATCGATTTTCTGTCTCGATGCGAGAGTCGCGACGAGATTGTTTATGTCGTTGACGGCGCGATTTTGCATTTCGTCGAAGGCGTCATTTTCTTCGGCGTACATGATTCTGCGGATATAGTCTTCGCCGAAATTTATCTGGCTGTTATATACCGCCTCGGTATCTATTGTTGAGCCGGTGGTCAAATCGAGCAGATGCGCGACGACGGTGGTGGTGCCGAGGTCAACAGCGACGGCGAAATTCGTTTTGCATCGGCATCCCGGCTCGACTTCGAGGACTTCGGCGGTTCCGCCCCTTCGGGCTATTGTCGCGGCGACCTTGTAATCTGCTTCGACGAGGAGTTTTGAAAGCTGCTTCATGACACTAAGCCCGGTCTGCATTATGGGTGCGTCAATCTGCTCTCGTATCGCAGCATACAGCCTTTCGTGGTCGGCGGTATGGTCGCTTACCGTCGGCGGGGACATCTGGAGGCAGAGTTTGCGAACCAGCGGGTCGAACTTGAAGACGCCCTCTGCCTTATCGACAAGTGTGTCGAGTCTGCCGGCGTCGATGTCCATTAGTATTTGAGAGGCCTGCAGGGTGTGCGAGGCGGGGACAGTTACGGTCATATCCGAGAGGATTTTTGTCTGGCAGGCGAGAACGATGTTTTTGCTGGTTTCATCGGCGGTAAGCAAAGTGGTTGGTTTGCTTTGAAATTGTCCGCGGTCGATGGTTACTTTACATTTTCCGCAATAGCCATCTCCGCCGCAGATGCTGGTTAAATAGATACCTGCTTTGCGGGCGGCATCGAGCAGAGTGGCTTCCTTCGGGACTTCTATTTTCAGTCCGCTCGGCTCGAAATTAACCAGACATTTTTTCTTTTTGTCCCGCTCCATATAATTTTTTCACCGCCGAGTTCGCGGAGAACGCGGAGTTTTTATTTTTACTAACCTTACGTTTGACGAATTTATATTCAGTTGTTTCTCTGCGGGCTTTGCGTGCTCCGCGGTTAATCCTTTATTCTATTTCCAGACTTCTTTGAGGTATTTGGGCAGCATAGAACTTTCTCTCGGGCCGACCATAACTTCCCAGTTGGTTGCTTCTTCGAGTTTACCGCTCATCACCGCCACGTAGCCGGGGATTATCAATTTACGGTGCTTGACGAGGTCCTGCACTTTATTTTTGGTCATGGCGTCTGCCACTATCTTTTCGTTCAGCTTGTCGCCGGAGTAAGCGGTCAGGACAGAAGTACCTTCGGTATCGACGACGAGGATGTAGCTGGGGACACGACTTGCCTCGACGTCGGATTCGACGGTATAGTAAGTCAGTGAGAAATTCGTAGTAAACAGCAAGGGAGAGTTTTCATTTGGTTCGCCGATGGTATAGATTTTCGGTTCGACCTGAACAGGTTTCTGCGGGTCGGTGAATATGTTCATCACGGCCGTGACGAGCGGCAGAAACACATACGGCTCGACGGTATCGAGAACGATGATGCCGGAATATTTACAAATCAAACTTGCAGCGGCGGCGGCCTGCTGGTCCGCATCGCCGGTGACAAAGGAAATAGTCGGATAGCCTAACGGCCTGAAGACTTTTTTGAGCGAGAGCACCCGCATCCGTGAGAGATTATATAATTTATCACGGAGGGATTTGGTCTGGAGATTAAGAACAACATCTTCGACGCCGAGCGATTTGATTTTTTCTGTAAGGTCGCAGAGGCTTTCGAGCGAATCGGCCTTTGCGACGATGGGGCAATTATTTTCTTTGGCGATTTTGGCCATTTCCTGCGCGTTATCGTGCGTGGCGCCGGCGATAAGAGGAATGAGCTTCGCGGTTTTGGCGACCGCGGCGGCCATCGCCTGTGGGGAATCTGAAACAAGGATCAGGGCAAGAGGGCTGGACTGGGCGGCTGTTTCCGCGGCGGCGGCGAAGGCGGAGGGTTGTCCACTATCGTTGATGACCGCTATGGCGCGGGTTCCAATTTTAATTCCGACCCGCTCGAACTGCAGTGCGTTTATGGCCTTGATTCGATTTTGCAAATCCTGGCCGGTGAGTTTATCCGAGATTGTCACAGCGAGGACAGTTGGACTATAAAATTTTTCTTCGTGCCGGAACATTACGGTTTCCTGACCGGTCTGTACCTGCCGGTCAGGGCTGCCGAAGACGACTTTTCGCATCGGAGGCGCGGCTGCGGCGGCGAGGGTATTTTTTGCCGCTTCGGAAACATCCGGGCAACTGTCCAATTTAGCGCGTTTCTGAGCGAGCTGCATAGCGAAGGCCAGGCAGGTGGGCATGCCGCACTTTTTGCAGTTAGTTTTCGGCAGAAGCTTAAAAATCTCCAGACCGGTTAGAGCCATAATATTTATTCCTTCTTCGTAGTTCGAATTTTCCTTAGAACATCGGTTGCAAAGTTGCTACAGGATGATTGTTCCTAGTAATAAATTCCAGGACTTCTTCTTCCGTTGTCGCAGTAGTTTCGTCGGCAATTTTAGCAAGAAATTCTTCTCCGCCAAGCCCAAGCTCGTCGGCTCTTTTCGCGAAGGCGTCCCTGATTTCATTTTTGAGCATAGAAGGCATCCAGACGATGCGTTTGATTCCGCCTTCAGCGGCGATGAATTTTTTCGAGTTGATGTAGTGCTTGGAATGTCCGATGAAGCCGGGCGTCTGGTTTCCGCCTCCCACGGTTCCGGCGAGGGTGGAGAATTTCATTCCGCAGGGAGTCATATCGGGGAACTCTCTGTTGACGACCATTATTCCGCCTGTCGAGGGCAGGACGGCGGCGATACATTCGAAGCAGCCGCAGGATGTCATGGGGTCTGTAATCATACTGTACTGGCTCATTTGCGTGATGTTTCCGCCGCTGGCCTTGAGGACGAAATCATTGATTTTGTCCCACTGTCCGACGGCCTGGGCGAGGCATTTGCCCTTGGAGATGGGCTGATTTGCGCCTGCTGGGTTAATCTCGTAAGCGGCTCGGCAGTCGAGCCAGCTGTAAGCTCCGCACAGGCCGGGCCTTTCGGGCGAAATTATGCACACATGGTTGGGGGCGAAGCTCTGGCAGAGGGTACATGAGTAAAAAATTTCTATGTCCTCATCCACCATTCCTGCCAGCCGGGCATCGCGGTCGGCGTAAACTTTGGACGCCTGCTCGCGCAGCTTCAGGACATCGGCTTCATCGCTGTATATTTTGACCTGTACCTTGTCGAGAATGTTGGAATACTGCTCGTGATACATCGCGTGAAGAATTTTTCCGATGTGTTCGAGTTCGAAGCCCGCCTTGGCGGCGGTTTTGCTGATTCTGACCCATATAGTATCGCGCTGGCCCATGTGCCACAGGCCCTGCGCCTCGTTCATAAAGGTATGAACCTGTCTTTCGAGGACAGGCTCGAAATCGGCCTGCATTTTTCTTCCGGCGACTTCGACGATAATAGCCAGCGGCAATTTCCCAGGCGCTTCAACGGAGTCAATGTCCGGGCCATAGACATCTATTTTTCCGTCTTCGACCTCGGCGACGTCTCGCATTCGAATCCATTCGAGGGCGGGCGTTCTCTGGCCGCCGAATTCGACGTGCATATCTTCTTTGCGAATTCGTTCGCCTTCGAAGGCGGGGCTGTAGGCGACGGGGATGGGTACTTCGGAGATTTTTATTTTCAGACCCCTGACTTCGATGGATTTTTCCACTATTTTGTCGTGTGGGATATTGGACACAACGTGCTCGTAGGTACATACGCCGGTGGGTAGAATTTGGGGAATGTCCGAATCGGCGATGACCGGGAAGCCGTAATTGATAGCGCCGGCGGCGGTGGCATACCATTCGTCGGTGACTTTGCCTAATGCCATAACGAATGCGAATACCCTGTTTTTATTGTATAGAAGATTGCGGGTGAAGTCTCCCGGCTGAACGCCGCCGAAGCTAAGCGCGGCCCTGCTGGCGAATCCGAGGGCGTAGGCCGCCGCGGTGATTTCTCGGCCGAAGGGGACAAGTCGGGTGTCCCAACCGAGTTCCACGCCGCCTTCGACCAGTTGTTCGGCGAAGGTTGTGCCGTTATTATGACCTGCCATAAAGACATAAAGACTTCTTTCCTGGCATTTGCGGGCGATTGTGACGGCGGTTTTCACATCGGGCGCTGCGCCGACGATTGCGGCAAAACCTGGCGCCGAGCCATCGACGAACTGGATGCCTCGTTCGCGGAGGATTATGTCGTCGGCGGCGCCGAGCCAGATGCCGTCTATGGGATTGGGGCCGATTAGATATTTACAGGCCTCGATAACTTCTTCTGCGAAGAGAGTTGCCATGCCGGCGTCGAGCGTCTGACCGAGATACGGCAACCACAAATCGTCGTCAACCAGCGGAGGCAGGAGAGGTTTTATCTCTTCTGCCATTACGGTTTCGAAATCGGCCAATGTTTGCACGGCCCGGCCGGTCATCGAATAAATAACCGGCATATAATAGCCGGTATTGGGGAACTCAACCTTGCAGTCCCTGCCTTTTTGCTTGATGGCTTTTGCAAGTATCTGCTCGGCCTGTTTGGCAATGTTATGAGCGCCGCGTATTGCTGCTGAAGCTATGATTTTTGACATTTACAAGTCTCCTGTTTTCGATTTATATTGTCAAGGCCCGTCGTTCCTGCATATCGTAAAGTTTGCGTTCCTTTTCAGCGTTTATTCCGAGGGTGTCGCGTTTTGATTCGATATGCTCAATCATCATTTTCGCGGCCTTGATTGGGTCGGACTCCGTAGCCCACCTTCCGCCGAGGTCTTTTTCTATACCGTTGAGCAGGTAATTTTTAACATTTTCGCTTCCGATAAACGGGAAAAGCTCTTTCGCAAAGACGACCATGATGCCGCTGGCGACGAAATACTGCCCGATAGCAAAAGCTTTTTCGGTGATGGATTCCAGACAGGCGCCGGCAACGGGTAAATCGGACAGGTCTTCGCCGAGGCCGCCTTCTTTGACGATAGCGGAGGTGGCGACGAGGAGTCGGCTGTTGTCGACGCAACTGCCGCAGGCCAGTATTGGGGGTATTCCAACGGTTTCGCAGACCTCTCTCAAGCCTGGGCCGGCCAGTTCGAGCGCTTCTTTGGGATTTAACAGCGCCTTCTTTCCGCAGGCGATGGTAGCACAGCCGGTGGTCACCACCAGCACATCATTTTTAATCAGCTCCATCGCCAGTTTTGTGTGGGTATAGTCCAGTTCGACTTTCGGATTAGTGCAGCCGACAATCGCGCCGATACCGCGAATCCTGCCGTTGATGATATTGTCATTGAGCGGTCTGTAACTTGCGCGGAATTTTCCTCCGAGCATATAGTTGATGGCTTCGTGGCTGAATCCTATGACGGCGGCTTCTTTTTCCGATGGTATGTGGACTGGGCCGCGTTTTTTATAGTTGTCAATGGCCCGCGAGACCAGCTCTTTTGCGGTTTTCAGGGCGGTATTATCCTGCATAGATACATGCTCGACGCCGGGGATTTTCGCTTTGTCGGAGGTGGTAATCAATTTTGTGTGAAAGCAGGAAGCTATCTGGGCCAGTCCCTGCATTACGCACTGGACATCGACGGCCATCATATCGACGGCGCCGGTGGCAATAGCAAGCTCCTGACAGAGGAAATTGCCCGCGATGGGGACACCGTGGCGGACGAGCAGTTCATTTGCGGTGCAGCAAATACCGGCAACGTTGATTCCCTTTGCGCCGGCGGCTTTCGCTTTTGCGAGAAGTTTTTCATCGTTAGAAGCGGCGACAATCATTTCCGAGAGAATGGGTTCATGGCCGTGGACGATGATGTTGACCTCGTCGGTTTTCAGGACGCCGAGATTGACTTCGCCCCTGCCCGGAAAAGGCGTTCCAAAAAGAATATCCTGCAGTTCGGTGGCGAGCATTGAGCCGCCCCAGCCGTCGGCCAGGGCCGTTCTGGACGCGTGCATAATCAGACTTTTATAGTCCTGATCAACACCCATAGTGCTTCGGTGCAGGGCCTCGACGACCTCGCGGTCTATGGCGCGCGGGGTGACGTCTAATTTATTCCAGATTTCCTGTCTCGGCTTTGGCGCCCTGCGGACCATAAGTTGATTTCCGCTGCTTTTGCCGAATTCGTTGAGCGCGATTTGGCCGACCTCGACGGCGATATCGTTGTCCGTGCGGTCTTTGGTCTGGACGCCCAATTCCTGGGCGAGTTTGTGCAGTTTCACGTGGTCTTTTATGCGGTAGTCAGGCGCTTCGCCCTTAGCTGCCGCGATGAACACCGACGCTACGCCTCGGCCGTGGTCGCTGTGGGCGCTTGTTCCTGCCGCTACGGCCCTGAGAAAATTACGGGCAACAATAGTATCGGCGTCTGCGCCGCAAACACCGAGTTTTGGTCCGTCTCCGAAGGGGTCGATTCTGCACGGCCCCATTGTGCATATTCGGCAGCAGATGCCGAGTTTGCCGAAGCCGCACTGGGGTAATTGGGCATCGAGTCTGTCCCAGGCATTTTCCTGCCCGACCTCTGTCATACGGTCTATCATTTCCTGCGCCGCCTTGTCACTGCTGCGTTTTTTCGGTTCCATAACACTTCCTCACTTTACTAATTTGTATTTTTCTCAGCCATCGCCAAAACCTTTTCTGTTCCCGCGGTTTCAACTACGACGGCTGATTTTAGAGCATGCACTAACGCCTCGGCAAGTTTCGTCCGGGGCGAATTAAATCTCTTCAGGAATTCTTTTCTGTCCTCGGCTTCGAGCACCGCCTTGTATAACTGCCAGGCGAACTGTGAGCCGTGTTTTCTGGCTACGAGTTGAGCTCCTATGATTTTATCATTGGGGTCGGTCAGGATTTTGGCTGCCTCGAACGAATTCGCCGCCGCGTTTTTTATAGATGATTGAGGGACGCTTAAATCGTGTACCTTTACCTTCAAACCAAGTTCTTTGGCTGTGGTTGTGCTATGACCGATACTGAAAATCTGAAACCCGAGAATCTGGTCGGCCTGTGCACGCAGAAACCCTTTGGTTTGCTGGTTTGCACCGGCTGCGTTCGCGCCCGCTATTTTGCCGGCGGAGGCGCCGATGCTTCCTACTGGTGAATAAACGAATTTGCCCGTATCCAAATCAGGACTTTCCGCACAGTCGCCCGCGGCGTATATGTCACTGACCGAGGTTTGCATGCGGTCGTCTACTTTGATTGCGCCGGTTGGGCCAAGTTCGATGCCGCATTTTTCGGCGAGCGCAACATTTGGTTTCATGCCAGTACCTATTACCACAAGGTCGGCGGCGATTTTGGTACCTTTATGAACGACATATTCGACTCGGTCTGTCCCGCCGATTTCGGAGATTTCCTCGCCGACGAGCATTTTCAATCCCTGCTGCTCGAACTTTTTAGTGAGGAGGTCTGAAATATCCGGCTCAAGTGTTTTCCTGAGAATCCTTGAACGGACGTTGAAGTAAACATCGAGGCCTTTGTGCATCAGGGCCTCGGCGATTTCGAGAGCGATAAAGCCTGCGCCGATTACCACGGCTGATTTGGCATTCTTCGCCGCATCTACGATTTCGGCGGCAGCTTCGTAAGTGGTAAAGGTGCAGACACTCTTTTTTTCAGAGCCTTTGATTTTCGGCAGCAGCGGAGAGGCGCCGGCGGCGAGAACTGCTGAATTATAAGGCAGTTTCACTTCTTTGCCGTTGGATAGAATAGAGATCGTTTTATTTTTCGGGTCGATATTTACAACTTCAGCGGGACAAATCAATTTGATATTGTATTTAGCCAGCGTTTCCTGCGAGAAGATTTTTGCCCCGGCGGGTTCTGTTATGAAGCCTGCGATAAGCGAGGGGATTGCGGGTCTGCGGTAAGGGACA
>Ga0315276_10001991_pt1 | contig 18569 bp, 17 predicted proteins | sample YL17G05_0_MG_FD_204542 | JGI IMG/M metagenome (GOLD analysis project Ga0315276, IMG submission 204542) | Sediment microbial communities from Yellowstone Lake, YNP, Wyoming, USA - YL17G05_0 | ecosystem: Environmental > Aquatic > Freshwater > Lake > Sediment | place: USA: Wyoming | collected... | reverse complement strand
AGAGAGCCTATGTCCGTTCCGATAGTTACACATGAACCGGAGCTTTCAATCGACCCCGGTCCTGTTAGAACCGGGAAGGTCGGCGGGTATGAGCTCCCGTCCTTGGAACTTCTGCAACCGTCCGTTTCGGCGTCGATAAGACCTTCAAAAGACGAGCTTTTGAACGACTCATCTCTTATCGAAAAGAAACTCCTGGATTTCGGCGTCGAAGGAAAGATTACCTCGGTCCACCCCGGACCCATTGTCACTATGTATGAGTTCGAACCCGCGCCCGGAGTTAAGATCAACCGTATCGTGTCCCTTTGCGACGACCTTGCGCTGGCGCTGAAGGCGCAGAGCGTCAGGATTTCTCCAATTCCGGGCAGGGCGGTAATAGGCATAGAAGTCCCCAACAAACAGAGGGAGACGGTCTGTCTGCGGGAGATACTTTCATCGGAAGGGTTTAAAAAGACCAAATCAAGACTTACCCTCGGCCTCGGAAAAGACATTTCCGGTTTGCCGGTTTTGGCCGATTTATCCAAGATGCCGCATCTTTTAGTTGCCGGCGCAACAGGCTCGGGCAAGAGCGTATCGATAAATTCCATGGTCATGAGCCTCCTTTATAAGGCAACACCCCGGGAAGTGAAGATGCTGATGATAGACCCGAAGCTGCTGGAGCTCTCAGCCTATGAAGAAATCCCGCATCTTATTTCTCCGGTCATAACCAATCCCAAGGAGGCTGCCGAAGGATTAAAGAAGATGGTCTTTGAAATGGAAAGAAGATACAGGGTGCTTGCAGAGAAGACCGCAAGGAATATCGAGAGTTACAACATCCAGGCAAAGGATGAAGAACTGCTGCCCTATATTGTAATTATCATAGACGAACTTGCCGACCTTATGTTCACCGCGCCCGGCGATGTGGAAGACTCAATTGCAAGGCTTGCCCAGATGGGAAGGGCCTCGGGCATTCACCTCATCCTCGCAACACAGAGGCCGTCGGTAGACGTAATCACAGGAATTATCAAGGCGAATTTCCCCGCAAGGATAGCCTTCCAGGTGTCATCAAAGGTTGATGCAAGGACGATCCTTGATACGCATGGCGCCGAACAGTTGCTCGGAAAGGGTGACATGCTGCTTATGCTGCCGGGCACGAGGATTGTCCGCGTCCACGGCGCTTTGGTAACCGAAGAGGAGATTAAGGGCGTCGTCGAATTCGTCAAGACCCAGGCCCATCCCGACTACACCATATACGAAAGCATACGGATACCCGATGAATCCGCAGAAGACGACGAGGAAGGCGAGCGTGACGAGATGTATCAGAAAGCCGTTGACATCGGAGAAACGACAGGCGAGATTTCCATATCTTCTATCCAGCGGCGGCTTAAAATAGGCTATAACAGGGCGGCAAGAATAATGGAACTCCTCGAAGAAGACGGATTCGTAGGCCCTCACAGAGGGGCCGGAAAACCGAGAGATTTCTTGAGGAGAAGGAAATAAAAAACTGGATTTCAGCGACTTGACCTGTCAGACAATGTCAGTTGAAATGCTGAATATTTCCTAAAACTCTCAATATGATTAATCATGATCGGGTGCGCATAACACATGCTTATACGCAACGGACAAAAATCAAAATCGTTGAAGAGTACATCCGGTACTAAATACATCGGGATTTTTGTATAGAGAGTCTTTCAAATCGAAATAAATAGCTGTATCTTGTAGACCGGCATTTCTTCCGGGAATAAATGGAAGAAGGCACAAATCCATAGATAGCGTTTGTTTCAAACTGTACTGCGCTATTTCTCTCGGTTGAATCCGAAGAGCGCAAATTGTCGATGACACCCACAACTCAATGCATTTTAATAAGATGCAACTGTGAGGAATGCCGGCAGAAATACGCAACCCCAGCCATGTAGGCCGCGAGCGTTTAGCGAGTCAACTGAATGCCTTTGTTAGGCGATCCCTTCTTAGATATAAAAAATCATCGTATTGTAAATAGTTTTTTAGTATCAATTTTCCCCTTGGATTAAAGGGTTCCCAATGAACATTTTGTTGATTAAGGATGATTGCTTTTACACGGGGCGCAGACCAAACGAGCCCCAGCTCAGTATTATTCCATGACCAACGATAAGGATTATCTTTAAGCTTGGTTTCTTCAATCGGAATATAACCTTCATGAGTTTTAACCAATTGTTTCATTTCATGACGAAAATCCTTCCAATTGTTTGTATTGTACAAGTTGCCTACAACCATTACGATTATAAATGCAACAAAAGTCAATATACCAGTTCTGTCTAATTCGCTTTTGAAATACCAAACTAGGATTGCCCCAACTAAAAGAACAGGCAACAAGGTTATAGATAACGTTCTGCTTGCAAACGACACGCTTGCAGAAACGCCGTGATCAATAAATAACTTGGAAAGAGCATATATTATTAACGTGGATACAGCAGATACGATTATAAGACGTTTTTTTAGTATTAATCCAATAGTGTAGACCACAATGAAGCACGCAGCTGCCAGGGCTTCGGGGTTTTCAAATGGTACTATTACTCCATGGATAAAAGACTCTCTGTTGGCAGCATCACGAGGATTAATTATAAAATATAAAGAAATTGCTGATACTATAAAACATAATGAAAGTGCACCAACAATTATAACTTTTTCTTCCTTTGATTTATAGTAATATAGTCGCACAAAACAAATAACTGAATATATTAATGCAGGAATTAACGCGCTTTCATAAAGACGTGAAAAAATAATTAACAAAATCCAAAGTAAAAAACCATCCACCAAGGTTAAAATATTTCTTCTTAGCAAAATAAAAATAATTGGCCACGACATATTGACCATAACATGATGTTCGCCGGCTAAGATATAGTCAGATGAGAGATTAATGGCCACCATACTAGCAAGGAAGAATAGTAATAATGCCTTATTTTCATCACGCAAGGCATAGATACAAATCAAAAATGAAATAAGATATGGAAGGTAAATACCGAATGCAAACCACTTGAGTAGAATTGGAATATCAGTTATTCCTAACTTGACAGCTAGCACCAAGGGCCATTGCGTTAGATAGTCAGCAAATTGGCGAGACCAGGAAATATATGTAAAATCCTTGCTATCTAAAATACTACAAAAGTCATGGACGCCGTCAGCTGACAGATGTTTATCGACATAAAATGAGTTAATTAGCGATAGAGAAATAAACAAGAACAAAAGTGGGAAAATGAATCTTCTTGAGTTGCAATTGGTAAGCGCCATTTCCCTGGGGTCTAATGGTGTGCTCAATGATATAGCGAAACTTTTGGCATAAGCCGCCTGTTGTACAGAATCAGCCCGATCATACATCGGCTACTCCTAACGTTAGTGCCTGCCTAACATTCTTTTTTATGTTACAGCACTGTTTTTAGAAATTATAGAGACAAGGCAGTGTTTGGTCAATGCAAAAATGTGACAAAGCATTTTTAATATCTTTTAAAACAAAGGATAATGACTCTCCTTCTTATTCAATATTATTTGTTTCTGATTAAGTCGCATAACTATTCCATAGAGACCAAATAAACTCTGCTGTAGCTGTCAACAGAAAACGCACGGACTATTTTTAAATTTGTGACAAGGAGAAGCGTATGGTGACTTCCATTACCGCCAATAATAAAACGCATAGGCAATATTTCCACTTATAGCACATACCACTACAATAAGTTTTGAATGTGCGAATAACAGGAAGAATTTGTACCTCTGTGCCACTCCGGAACTGTTGTCCGTCGAGCCGGCGTCCACGATAATGATTTCGATGGTCTGATAGTTCTGTGCAAGAATACTCTCAATGGCCTCACGCAGACATTTTTCACCATTGAGGGCCGGAATAATTATGGTCACCGGATGATTTTTTCAAAGAAGGTTGCCGCATCAGGCCTGAATCTTTCGGACCCAGCCGAGAATTTGTCCTTTCCTGTAATTATAAGAGTAACGAAGGTATTTCTTAAGACCTTCGTTTCTTAATATATTGTAATGAGCCTTGATCGTTTGTATCAAAATGTGTCTCGGTCCCCGCTTCGGTCTCCATAAAACCTTGGCCCTCTCGCGTATGGTTTTGCTTTCCGCATATAGAGCCAACCTTTTGATCTCCTTCTTGTTCCATAGCCTACGGCCGTATATTTCAAACTCATCAGTGGCGACTTCCACTCCTATTGATCTGAGGCCCTGAATATTTTCTTCCACCTCTCTCATAGTATTCATAGCGGGCACGACGACATCACATGGTGAATTCTGAATGCACCACAAGAGGTGTCGTTGGGCAGGGGTCAGAGACAGATTGTCCTCCGTTCGATTTTCACGGCCCGCAGGTTCGAAAACACTGATTCTCCTCTCCCACTGCGGTGGACCGCAATCCCAGCAAAATACCTTCATGCCGACGATGCCTACATCGTGAGCCTCGGCAATCGGAAACAGTTCTTCATCAGCCTGTTGAAACTTCCAATTAAACCGTATCATGATATAGTCAATCATATCAGTTTCACGGATGACTCTGCCGATAGCGGGGAACAGATTTATAGCGTGACAACTAAGACCGATATTTCGGACAAGTTTTTCTTCCTTAAATTTTCTCATCGCTTCACAAGCCGCAACCACATCAGCATAGGAAGCGTCACCATCTCCGACACTTACGAGAAATAAAGGCGCACGTGAATACGATAGAATGTCAAGTCTTGATTCAATTTCCGAGCGGAGCTTTTGACGCCATTGACCATCTGAGATGAAACCTCCATAAAGGGAAATCACCACATCCTCTTTGATATTTGCACGTCTAAAGGAATCGGCGAGCATTTCCACTTCCTCTAAATAGGTTGTATCAAAATAATTTACGCCGGAAGAAACAAGATAATGAATAAGTCGTGCTCGATCATCAGGAGACACGAAACAATCAAGGCCGTTACCTACCGGATATGTGTGTCCGCCGAGACCGAGAGCATTCACCTCAAATCCTGTCCGGCCTAATCGTCTCACAAGCCTTCGCGAATTTTCTTCCATCTTTGCCGCCTTGCTTATACCTTCTTTCTGATCAATCTAAAAACCTGTCCCTTCCTGTAATAATAAGAGTATTGGAGGTACTTCCTAAGACCTTCGTTTTTTAATATCCTGTAATGCGCCCTTACGGTTCGCCTCAATGTTTCCTTCAGGGTTTGTTTCGATTTCGGCTTCGGGATTTTTATCTTATCGACCACAATAGGGATACTGTCCGAATCTTGAGATAAAATATTTGCGGAGATCAACGACAGCCACAGCGTGAACTCAGCGGTCAAATCTATGTCTTCGTTAATCAGTCCCTGTTGCTTGTTCTGGCCAGACACCCAACTGCCGTCGGTTTTTTGCATAGCCATAATGTGTTTCGCTACGTGCATCGCAATGTCTCGATAGCGCGTCTCACCGGTGATACGATAAAGCATGGCGCATCCCCAGGCGGCCTTCCCGCTTGAGTAGCCATCCCAAGGACTGATACAACGTTTTTGAAGATCGAAGTACCACTGCGCCAGTTCGAGGTATCGGGTATCATTGGCAGCATCGGCCAGCCGAATAAGAAAGGCAAACGGAAGTCCCATAGCGAACCAGCACTGGTCTGCCTTCCTCGTATCGATGATCCGCAGAAAGGCATCATGGTCGTCTTTCGGTTCTGTGTACAATTGACCGTCGGCGTTGACGGTAGTGAAAAAGCGATCATTTGATGCAGGCTGCAGTTTGACTATATATGAAAGATAGTCGGCAACATGACGGGCTTCTTCAATTTTCCCGGCCGCTAAGCAGGCAATGCCGGCAATGCCGGAAGATACAGTATCCGCAATCTCTTTTCCCCCCGGGCTTGTGAATCGGGAATAGAACCCTCCGTGAGACGCCTGCTGCGTCAGCAAAAAAGAGACGGCAGGCATAGAGATATTATAGCGTCCGGCAAGCATGCTGCCGACGATAAGATAAGAGTTAACATAAGGATAATGACCTGTAATGTGCCATGGATGGCTACGCTCCAAAAAATCGCCTTCCGACGTCAAAAAATGCTGCCGCACGTAAGTGAGAGCGCGATAGGCAGCGGCGGCCTGGCCGGTCTCCATCAATGCCCAACAAGACTTATAAAAAGCATCAACTTTAGGATCGCTTAAGCCCTTCCAACTTCCATCCTGATTCTGACGTTCCACAAGCCATCGGCTGCCGACGAGGGCGCGTTCCAAAATTTGTTTTGGTGTCAAATGTTCTGCCATATAATCAGTCCGTTACCTCTTCTTCTGCCGAATCGGGATGTCTTCCGGCGGATTCTTCTCCAACACGAGAGAGTCTAAGCAGAGACTCAGCCAGACTGCAGGTTTTCTCCCTGCGTCAGTCGAGTGACCTCTTAAGCATTTTTGATAAAATAGCGATTTCCTAGTTTTTCTTGATTTTTCATATTGCCCTCATGCCGCCGGTAAAACTGCGTCACTTCACTGCGTACCAACATCGAGACGCCACCCCGCATGAACCAGTCCAAATCATCGCAATAACGTTATGTTTCATCAAAATGACCGACGGTATCAAAACGGATCTCCTGAACAGTGCGCTGCCGACACTCGTGGCAAGTACGGGATCCGCCCATTCCTTGGATATATGTCTGCCTTCAACGAATCCGTTAACATCATGATAAAAGTATATACTATAACTCGGCTGATAAATATAATGTAATGCACGTCTCCTCGCGCGTGAAAATTTCTGTTCCAAAAGGATGGAAGCGAGTGGCCCCGAGCGATCGAGCCTCTCCGAGGAGCGAAAGGACCATGTCATAACTAACACCATGCTCACGCTCCTTCCAGTAGCTGCACATCTTACAGGCAAGGTTGCAATAACTTGTAAGAAAGATACATAGATCGGTAAGTGGTCGCTCAAGAGCCAGTTGGTGCAGAGCTCGTATGTCCTTCATATGTTCACCGCCATGTTAGGCAATCCATTTAGGTAGAATCCTTATGTTCGGTCAAAAAATATTGGGGGTAAAAGTTGATTACCATAGTTATTTATGTGTCCGAAAAAAACTCTTGATTGAATTTTGTAACCACTTAATTCCCGCTCCCACTTTCTCAATCTTTGCTCATCATATCTCTGTGTCATTCTTCCTTCTCCGGTCAAGGGATACTTTCAAAATATCATATCCGGATCTCCGGCAGATTGCAGGCCTTCCATCTGCCGGAGCAATTTTTCTTCTACCCAGAGATCATCTGAATCCGGAAAAGCAAAGAGACTTCCCTGAGCCTTCGAAACGCCGGCGGATAACTTATGCCGAGTTTAAAGGCTATGGGGTCTATGATCAGATCGGCGAAGGAACTGAGTATCAAGCCGAGCCCGACGAGCAGCCAGCCCAGTGACAATTCCTCTCTAAACTTCTTTCTTCTCACGAGTTCAAAGATCGTTATAAATAAGAGAAGGCCGAATATGAAAATGAATAATCTGAGACTAAAGGTCATGAGAGTCTGTTCTCCTTTCTTAGTAAGGCTACGATGATTGCGAGGAACATCCGTATCACATAAACGATTGGCCTCAATCCCCGGTGCATCGACTTACCCTGTTTTTCTTTCATCCTCACTGGAGCCTCCACCACTTTAAATCTCATTTTATGGAGAGAAATGATAATGTTCGCATCAGGGTAATCGAGGGGATAGTTGTCGCCCTCGGAGAAATAAGAGAATATCCTTCTGTTGAGGAGTTGAAAACCCGAGGTCGGATCGGTGAATTTCATCCCCTGGTAGAAGAAGGCGATTCGGGAAAAAAGCCTGACCCCTATCTTTCTGAAGATGCCCATGCGGTAGATGCCTTCGATAAAACGGGAACCGATAACCACATCCGCCTTTTCCCGTTCCATAGTCTCTATAAGAGTATTTACAGAGTCCGGAGAGTGCTGGCCGTCTCCGTCAAGGGTGACCACAAATTTATATCCGAACTCTGTCGCAAAACGAAAGCCTGTCTGGATTGCCCCGCCATAGCCGATATTAAAAGGGAGGTCTAATACACTTACCCCTTCCCGTTTTGAAATTGCCGATGTTTCGTCGGTAGAGCCGTCGTTCACGACCAGGATATCGGCAGACAGATCAATTTCCCTGACATATCTTAGGACATCAGCGATATGCTCTTCTTCATTATACGCAGGGATGACTATCAAATAGGATTTCATCATTCCCCTGTTTTTCCGCGGTATAAGACATTATCATATGGTATTATAACAGGGCGGAGAAATATGGTAAATTACTTTGAGGAAGCCAAAGAGATTTTCAGGTACCGGGAACTCCTCCGAAATCTTGTATCAAGAGATATCAAGAAAAGATATAAACGCTCTGCCCTTGGTTTTCTCTGGGTTATGCTTGACCCCCTTCTAATGCTTCTTATTTTTTATGTCATATTTTCCGGCCTTTTCGGAAGTTCCACAGGTAAATACTCAACGTACGTGATGTCGGGAATCATCCTCTGGCAGTTTTTTTCCCAGGGGACCAAAGTAGCTTCATCAGCGTTTCTCCAGAACCGCAACCTTATCAACAAGATCTATTTGCCAAAAGCGGTTTTTCCCCTCTCAGTTGTTTCATCATCGTTAGTGCATTTCATCTTTTCCCTTGTTCCGCTCTTCATAATTATTCTTTTTTCAGGCATCAATCTCAGCTTTTCCCTCTTGCTGCTTCCCTATGTAGTGGTGATCGTCTTTATATTTTCTTTCGGTATCGCACTCACCGTTTCGACCCTCGCAGTTTTTATGCACGACGTTATCTATATATATGACGTCTTGCTACTGGGGTGGATGTATATCTCGGCAATATTTTATCCAGTCTCGATTCTGCCCGATAAGCTTCAAGTGCTTTTGTCTCTCAATCCCCTCTATCACTATATAAGCCTTTTCAGGGCCTGTCTTTATGATACCGCTCTTATGACCACAGGGCATATCGTGTTCGGAACGTTTTTTGCCGTACTCTCTTTTTTGGTTGGTTGGAGCATTTATTACAGAAATAAAGACAGGATAGTATTCTACCTTTGAGAAAGGAAGCAGCGCGTTGATAACGCTTCAGGACGTATCGGTGCAATACAGGTTTATCACGGAGCGCAAGAGGTCATTTCAGGCGCACATGATTTATTTTGCAAAGGGAAAGCGTGCGGAGAAGAAGACTCTCTGGGCATTGAGAAACATATCGATGGATGTGCATAAGGGAGAATCTTTGGGCCTTATCGGCCCTAATGGAGCAGGAAAGAGCACCCTCTTAAAGGTTGTGTCCGGAGTGATAAAGCCAACCGGGGGGAAGGTACACACAAAAGGGACAATAGCTCCTTTGATTGAACTATCCGCAGGCTTTGACGATGAGCTTACCGGAGAAGAAAATATTTATTTGAATGCGTCAATCCTCGGTTTCTCGAGAAAGGAGATAGAGGAGCGATATGAGAGGATAGTGGATTTTTCTGAACTGAGAGACTTCATCGGTACGCCCCTTAAGAACTATTCCTCCGGCATGGTAGCACGACTGGCTTTTTCCGTGGCGACTGAGGCCGATCCCGATATCCTCATTATTGATGAAGTGCTTGCAGTCGGGGATGCTCGTTTCAGACAAAAGAGCAAAGAAAGGATATTAGCGTTTAAGAACAGGGGGATTGCAATACTCTTTGTCTCGCACGATATGGAACAGGTAAGAAATATCTGCAATAAGGTGTTGTGGCTTGATCATGGAAAAATAAAAATGCTCGGTGAGACGCATGAGGTTATTTCAGCGTACGAAACGCATCAATTTGAGAGGGATACGAGCGTACGGGAAAAGGGGTGAAGATCCTTCATCTCCTTTATGAAAGTAAGGGTGATGCGTTTGGTATCGGCGGGGTCGGGATCCGAGCATACGAAATTTATAAGCGGATAAAAGAACGCCATGATGTCACTCTTTTGTGCAAGAAGTATCCGTGTGCCAATGACGGAGACATCGAGGGGCTGAGACACATCTTTGTGGGCACTGAAAGCAATAGCCTTATGAAAACTCTGCTGTCATATGCTTATCACGCTTCACGATTTGTTAAAGGACATAGTCATGAATATGATATTATCGTGGAGGAATTTTCTCCTGCAATCCCTATGTTCATTCATGCCTTTACAAAGAAACCGACAGTTCTGCAGGTGCAGGGGCATACAGGAAAATTATATTTTAGAAAATATAATCCCTTTTATGCATCGAGCCTTTCTCTGATAGAGCTACTGAGACCCAGGTTTTATGATAACTTTATCTTCGCAAACCCGGAGACGATGAAAAAGTTATCATTGAAAAAGGCAAAGCATATCGCGATCATTTCAAACGGCATATCATCCGAATTACTCAATATGCCCCCTGATGAAAGTGATTATATCCTCTATCTCGGCAGAATCGATATTTACGGGAAGGGTCTCGACATTCTTTTAGACGCATACGGTAAGTTTCTCAAATCATTCCCACAAGTTAGGTTAGTAATCGCAGGGGATGGGAGCGACAGGGAAAGGTTCGAAGCCATGCTCATGAAATTACCTGAAGAAATAAGAAAACATATTGAGCTTCCGGGATGGGTTTCTGATGAGAAAAAAAGTTCGGTGTTCAGCAAGGCTTTATTCGTTATATTCCCTTCAAGACATGATGTGCAACCTATAGCGGTTCTTGAGGCGATGGGAAGCGGCAAGGCAGTCCTTGTGAGCGACATACCGGAATTCAGATTTGTGAAAGATATAGGGGCTGGGACAGACTTTAAGACAGGAGATGCCGGTTCCCTTGGCCGGGCTATGAAAGATCTGTTGAGACACCGCGAACGGAAAGAGATGGGGCAGAGGGGAAGACACTGGGTGAAGGATTTCACGTGGGATAAGATAGCATTGAAATATGAAGAATTTCTTTGCAGGGTGTTGGAAAAATGGGAACATCCGTAGTATTTCTCGACAGCACCTCTCTCGCAAAAGCAAAGAGCACCCCGAATAGTAATTATTCTCCAGGCATTCGCCCACAAGGGGAGCGCCGTATATTTGTTGATGAGAGGAAACATATTCATGAACTTCAGTATCCATCACTTCCGGACGCTTGGAGTATAATACTAAATAAAGAACATCTCAGGCGTATATCTGTCATATTTTCATGAAAACCTTAACCAGACGTATGCGTAAAAAAATTGTTATATGCCAATAGATTACTTTTTTTAAAAAAATGGATGTAATAAAAACGACCTTAAAGCATAAGGATGCAAAGATTGAAATTGAGAAATTAACCTCCGGCAAAAATAGGATAACTGTCACGCTTTTAGACAAGACTTTGTTCATGCCCTACGGGATATGTGAAACAACTTACCCTGTGAATTTGATAGAGCAAATATTGAGTGTAAAGGGTCCGGGATGGCTTTGCGACGAGATTATGCGAGATGAATCAATTAATTATGCGCAAGATAATCTGAGATATGATGTATTGAGTTACGTGAGTGAAGATGAATTTAAAAATAAGTCTATATTGGATTTTGGTTGCGGAAGCGGTGCGTCAACAATGACATTATGCAGAATGCTGCCATTTACCAAGATAGTTGGAATAGAGATAGATGACAAATTATTATCTATAGCGAGATCAAGAGCGAGGCATCACGGATTTGATAAAGTAACTTTACTACATTCTCAAAATGCAAATGACCTTCCAGGGGACATCGGCGAATTTGATTATATTATATTAAATGCGGTATACGAACATCTTCTCCCCTTAGAACGAAAGACGCTATTACCGAGAATGTGGGACCTATTGAGACCTAACGGAATCCTGTTCATTTCAGAAACTCCATATAGATACTTCCCAGTCGAGTTTCACACAACCGGGTTGCCGTTCATTAATTATTTACCTGACAAGATATCCCTTTTTTATGCTCATAATTTTTCTATTAGAAATCTAAAAGATCTCACTTGGGAAGATTTATTGAGAAAAGGAATACGAGGCGGCAGTATTAATGAAATACTCAAAATTCTTAACAACTCCGAGTATAAACCGGTGTTACTTGAACCCTCCAGATTGGGAGTAAAGGATAGATTCGATCTATGGCATATACATATGAACAATTATCTTGAGAGATCATATCAAAGGCGTTTGAATAAACGCAGTTTTATATTTATAAGAAATATATTATTGCTATCGAGTAAATTACTAAAGGCCTTAATAGGTCCTAATTTGTTACCTCGTCTATCTATAGCAATTAAGAAATTACCGTTTGATTGAAAATATAGGATCATTACCTCAAGCGGAGGAGCCGCGAGTTTCGATTTTATGGAAGAGAATTTTATGCCTAATAACATAAACGGTACGGAGGACTTTTCGGTAAGACCAACATTCCCTCGCATCACTACTTATTCTCTTTTAATGTTTACCGGGCCTTTTAACCCATATGTCCGGGACGCGCAATATCAGTCAAATTGAAGATACTTCAGATCATCTATGAAAGCTTTGGCAGTCCCTTCGGTTTCGGGGGGGCGGGAATGAGGGCCTACGAGATTTACAAGAGGTTGAAGGACAGGCACGATATAACCCTCCTTTGTATGAAGTATCCGGGGGCTGAAGACAGAGAGATTGAAGGGTTGAAGCACCACTTTGCGGGGATAGAGTGTAATAATTTTACAAGGAGCGTTCTCGCATATACCCTTAACGCGGCGCAGTTTGTGAGGCGGCACGGTGACAGGTTTGACATTATCATCGAGAATTTCTTGCCCGCAACCCCATTTTTTCCCCGCTATCTGACAAAGACCCCGGTTGTTCTTCAAATACAGGATTTTTGGGGGAAGCACGTGTTTAAAAGATATCCCTTGAGGTTCGGGCTACCGATGTTTTTGACGGAAAAGTTCTATCCGAAATTATATCCGCAGATCATATTCGTTTCTGATGTTACAAAGGAAAGATTTCATTTGCAGGCAAAAACCATTACGATACCGAATGGTATAGATGAGCGTTTGTTGCAGTCTGATGAAGAAAATGATAATTCCATCCTCTTTCTCAGTAGTGTAGATCTCTATAAAAAAGGGCTGGATCTTCTGCTCGCGGCATTTTCCCGGATATCCCCCCTTTACCAGAATGTGATACTCTCCATTGCAGGATCGGGAAGGGATTTCGATTTATTGAAGCATGAAATAGATAAACTTCCTTTAAACGTAAGAAAGAATGTGAGACTTCTTGGCTGGGTCTCCGGGGAGGAAAAAACGAGAGTGATTTCGCGCGCATTGTGTACCGTATTGCCCTCCCGCCACGAATCCTCGCCCATCAGTATTCTGGAGGCTGCGGCGTGCGGAAAACCCGTGATTGTGAGTGATATCCCCGAACTCGCTTTTGTCTGCCGGGAAGGATTCGGTCTCAGTTTTCCTACGGGTTCGGTGAACGGGCTGTCGGAGAAAATAAGGCTGTTGTTGGAGGACAGCGGAAAAAGAGAAGCCGCTGGGAAGCGTGGCAGGGAATTTGCCGCTCAATTCTTATGGGACGTCATTGCAGGTCAATTCGAAGAGGTCTTGAGAACTGCTGCAGAAAAATCTTAGAAAAAAGGGATGAAGTTAAAAAATAATGTGCACAGCACAATGTAGTCCTCGCCCCTAAAATTATTAGCCGGTGCAGCTTTCGTCTTCAAACATACACGTTGCAATGACTTTTACTTGAAAAGTGCTTAAAACAACATATCTCTTGTGTTAGCTGTTGAAAAAGTGATAAAATTTCATAATTCGTCAATATTACAAATTCAACAATGAAGACATAACCAATGGATAAATCTGAACACTATAGAATTAATAGCCCAAAAGTCATCCATGAAACGATTGACGGAGAGACGGTAATCGTCAATCTTGACAGCGGCAATTATTATAGCCTTGATAAAGTGGGCGCCGACATTTGGGAATGTATCGTAAAGAATGTTCCGATGCATGGAATTATCGAAACTATTGCTTCTCAATATACCGATGAACGAGACCAGATTGAAAAGGCTATGTATCAATTTGTCGACGAAATGCAGCAGGAAAATCTTATTGTAATAAATGAATCTCAGGGATATGTAAGCGAAGCACACGTCGATCCCGGGGGTGAAACAGAACAAATGAAAGAACGCAGCATCTTTGCAACTCCTGTGCTGCATAAATATAGCGATATGCAGGATTTACTCCTACTTGATCCGATCCATGAAGTTGATGAAACAGGCTGGCCTAATGTAAAGACTGCCGATACCTAAACATGGTTATTGAGCCGGTAGGCCCCCCTGACACATCAATGCAGGAAAGAGATACAAGCCCTGAAACTTTTTTTAAAACAGCTTCCCATATTTTTCAGAAGGCTGAGCAGACCACAGGCGTTTCCCTCGAACGGTTTTATAACATTGGCGGCCATAGTATGCGGTTGTGCCTTGCCGGATTTTCTCTCATCCCGAATTTCATTCAAGCAATTGAGCATCTGAAGACAGAACCTGTTCTAAAGCCCGCGTTAACTGTCTGTATTTGGGATGATGTCTCCACACATACAAGGATGCCGCCTCCGCCATGGGGCAAATATACTGTCTACAACCCACAGGGAGATACGCAGAGTGTTTACACAAGGCGTGGAGACGTGCGGGGGTTCAATAATGACCGCATCTGCACCGCATACAACTGGAGCGCTGCTTCACTGAGCATGCTGGATAAAGGGAACAACCTGGCTCTCTATTGGACATATGATGCCCGAAATCTCCCAAGTTATGAAATAAGCGCGCCCCTGCGTACGATTCTGCATTGGTGGATGAACCATCATGGCCTCCAATTTGTACATAGCGGCGCAGTGGGAACTTGCCATGGAGGAGTTCTATTGGCCGGCAAAGGCGGCTCCGGCAAATCAACGACGGTATTATCATGTCTCAGTAAAGATATGCTATATGTGAGCGACGATTATTGTTTGATTGCCGCAGATCCGGTTCCTTATGCGTACAGTATTTACAGTTCCGCCAAATTAAATGCAGATAACATACACAGGGTCCCTCACCTGATGCCCACCCTTAGCAATAGAGACCTCATGGATAAAGAAAAGGCGGTGTTTTTTCTCTACCCATATTTTGCGAAGAAAATAACCACAGGGTTTCCTGTAAGTGCGATTCTTCTGCCCCGTATCATGGAGAAAAGAGACACAACCCTGACACCTGCTCCGCCTATGGAAGCTCTGAAGGCTCTTGCGCTGAGCACTATGTCGCAGCTTGCCCGAGCCGGCAGGGAATCTGTTCAGATAATGCACCGTTTTGTTCAGCAAGTACCTTGCTACCACCTGGATCTCGGCACAGATTTAGCCCGGATTCCTGATGTGATAGCCGGATTGATAAATAAATAGAATATCTATAAATACCCGTCAATTTGAAAGACTATGAAAAGAATACTTATTTCATGAAGATTTTAATGCTATCTCCATTTTCACCGTACCCCCCGAATTCGGGAGGCCGCATACGGCAGTGGGAACTCATCAGGTACCTTGGCCGGCGCCATAATCTTACCGTTGTGTACAATGCCTTTACTGAGGAAGAATCTGGGATGCAAAAGTCGATCGAGAGTTCCTGTACTAAGGCGGTTGCAGTAAAACACCCTCAGAAATATTTATCGCCTGATCATCCGGATTTACAAAGACTGCCATGGCCCGTAAAAACATTCAGAACAGCCGAAATGTTGAAAACGCTTGAAGACGTGCAATCATTCAATTTTGACGCGGCAATCATCGAATTTATTTTCATGTCGCACTATCATGACCTGCTTCCTGCCTGTACTATTCTTCATGAGCATAATATCGAGTCGGATATATTCCGGCAGTATGCTGATCTCCCTAATATTACAGAGGCGAAGATATACGGCTTAAGAAAAAACAGGGCATTCTGGAAAGCTACGTGGATGCTTATGGCGGAATTCGAGAATAAAATGTGGCGCTCATTTCCTCTTAGAATAACAGTAAGCGAGAAGGATAAACAGGAAATGGACAGCCGGTGTCCCTTCGGACGGACTATTATAGTCCCAAATGGCGTGAACACACATACGGTGGGTCTGATTCAAAACGCCGCCTCCCGCAAAATATTATTTATGGGAACAATGGATTATTATCCCAATACCGACGCCGCAATTTACCTTGTCAAGTCCATCATGCCACTCATCTGGCGAAAAGACCCGGGAATTTCCCTATGTATTTCAGGGCGTAATCCGCCAGAGTCTGTTATGGCATTGACATCCAATTACCGTGTTGAGGTGATTGCGAATCCTGATAGCATGCGTGAAGTGGCCTCACAGTGCTGCCTTACTGTTGTCCCGCTGCGGTTGGGAGGAGGGACACGCTTAAAAATTCTTGATTCATTCGCAATGGGACTTCCTGTGGTATCCACGAGCCTCGGATGTGAAGGCTTATCTCTCATGGAAGGTCGCCATATTCTGATCGGCGATGACGCAGAATCATTTGCTAACGCTGTGTTGCAGGTTATATCTGACAATATTTTAGCGAATACCTTACGGGAGAATGGCCGCATGCTTGTTGAAGAACGCTATGACTGGGGAATGATATTCAGACACTTAGAGCAAGAGTTGTTACGGCTAATTGAAAAGACCGGCGCAAACAGATTAAAAAGTAACAGGATATAAAGTGATCAGGGACCACTTCGAACGGATCTTTGTCTTAAATATGGCCAGATCTATCACACGACGGGCTCTGTTTATGCGACAGGCGAGAATCTTTGGATTATCCAATGCAGAGATTATCAAGGCTGTGGATGGACGGACTCTTGACCTGGAAATGATGAGGTCTCAGGGTATTCTCCAGCGAGATACTCATCTGAAGCGTGAACTGACCGCGGGTGAAGTCGGCTGTTATCTCAGTCACCTCGGTGCATGGAGAACTCTCCTGGAACGCAACCTCAAAACAGCTCTTATCTGTGAGGATGACGTTTTATGGCGGATCGATGCCAATGCGATCATAGACCGCTTTATGGCTGAAGTTCCTTGTGACTGGGATATTCTTCACTTTCATAATAATGTTCGCATAGGGTCAGGACTATACAACGATCATGGGAGAAAAAAGATAAGCGAGTATGTCTGGCAGGGGTTTAATGAAGGTCGTGGAGCAGCGTGTTATGCTATTGGACTTAATATCGCCCCAATCCGCTCTACAGTAGACGGCGTAACCAACTGGTTCACAGGTTGGTGGAAAGAGTGTCAAGGATACCGTGGATACGTCTGCTGGCCTTTTCCCTGTGAAGTTGGTAATGTGCAGTCAGAAATAGATTTGATTTCGCAACGCCCAAAGGAAACCACTTAACCATGAAGATTTTATATTGGACAGAATCTTTTTGGCCTACTATAGGTGGAATTGAAGTATTAAGCGCACAATTCATTCCTGCATTGCAGAAACGGGGTTTTGAGATTATTGTCGCAACGGACCACCATAATCTAAACCTTCCTGATAAAGCTGTTTTTAACGGCATACCTGTCCATCGATACCATTTTCAGTGGGCGCTGGAGAAACATGATATGGGCCGATTGAGTATGACACTCCGGCAGATTGCAGAACTGAAACATACCTTTCGCCCTGATTTGATCCATATAAACACCTGCGGACCCGGTATTTTTTTTCATTTACGTACAATGGATAAATATTCAGCTCCTTCTTTAGTAACCGTACATGCTTTGATGACTGATTCCTGCGCCCCTGATACGATACTCGGACGATTGCTGCGCTCAGCCAATTGGGTTTCAACTGTATCAGAATCCACGTTGAATGACATTCGAACTATTTTGCCGGAAACCGCTCATCGGTCATCTGTCATATATAATGGGTTGGACATGCCGGTCCTCCAACCGGAACCGCTTCCTTTTGAAACACCGCGGTTCTTATGTCTCGGGCGGGTTATTGCTGACAAGGGATTTGACTTGGCATTGACTGCCTTTGCTTCAGTCGTCGAACGATTCCCTTATGCCCGTCTCGTAATTGCCGGAGATGGTCCGGCAAAAACAGATTTGATGCAACTATCTGTTGAATTGGGTTTGACAGATTCTGTAGAATTTGCCGGATGGGTTGCCCCTGAGAAAATACCGGAACTTATGAATAATGCTACTGCAGTCATTATGCCGTCACGGTGGGCTGAACCGTTTGGACTGGTAGCATTACAGGCAGCGCAGATGGCCCGGCCTGTTGTGGCAACACATATCGGCGGATTGCCTGAGGTCGTTATTCACGGAGAGACCGGGATTCTTGTTGAGAATGAAGATGTTGATGCGCTTGGAGAAGCAATCGCATTTCTGCTCGAACACCCTAAGGCGGCAATACAAATGGGCCGGAATGCACATACACGGGCGCAAGAAATATTCGGCTTGAGCCGCTGCTTAGATGCGTACGAAGCTCTGTACAGACAAATTATCGTGGACAATTCCTTAAACAAAGCGCTTTCAAGAGCTTGATGACAAGTATATATAATAGTTAATCTAAAAGAATGAACAGCTTAGGAAGATAATGGGAAACAATCCTTTAGTCAGCGTAATTATTCCGGTGTATAACGGAGAACATTATTTGGCTCAGGCGATTGAGAGTTTACTCGCACAAACTTATACGCCGATT